>Ga0302326_10008688_pt1 | contig 22349 bp, 43 predicted proteins | sample Palsa_T0_3_FD_202264 | JGI IMG/M metagenome (GOLD analysis project Ga0302326, IMG submission 202264) | Peat permafrost microbial communities from Stordalen Mire near Abisko, Sweden - Palsa_T0_3 | ecosystem: Environmental > Terrestrial > Soil > Palsa > Peat permafrost | place: Sweden: Abisko... | reverse complement strand
GATACGCCGCGATCGCGCTCGCCATCGAAGGCGCAAACTATGTTCAGGTCCATTCGGAACCATCGACCGCGACCGGGTACGGGGCGCTCGCAACACCCTGTAATGTCGTGCTCTCGGCAGCGTATGTCGATATTTGCTCGGCCCAGATTATCAGCGGAGCAAAGAATTTCTCGGCGCTTAGTGCGTTCTCGAACGGGTTGAGCATATCAAATGGGCTCGTCGTTACAAGCGCCGGCGCGAGTATCACAGGGCCAATGTCGGTTACCGGAGCTATCACCGGGACCACGAATATCAGCGCGACCGGGATCATCCAGGGATCTGCGGGGGCCTGTCCTGGGGCAAGCGGCGCTCCGTGCATGTACTCTGGGACCGGGGCGCCCGCGTTCTCCGCGCCGAACGGCTCGGTCTATCTCCGCTACGACGGAACGCCAGGGACGAATATCTTTTATCTCAATACGAGCGGGACGTCGACGATCGGAACTACCTGGACGGCGAAGTTCTAAGCTGCCCACACAACGGGCACTTTCCGGCGATCTCCATGCGCCTGCGGGCCAAATACGCCTCCTCGCACGAACGGCATTGGTCGCCGCCGGGAAGCGCCATGTTCGGGCACTTCGGCTTGCGGATGCAACGGCGGCGGCGTAACTCGCCTTCGATTTGCTCTGGTTCACTCACGTCGTCGGCCTCCGCGTCGCTCAGCGGCTTCTCGTCGCTCATGGTTTAGCCTCACCGAATACAATGCATAGCGGGCCGAGGTTCCAGCACCGCTGATAGCGCCGCACCTCGCGCACGCACATAATCGCATGTCCTTCGATGCCAAGCGGCTCAACGTCGGCGCTCACTTCTACACCGTGTTGAGTGAAGCCACGGAACCACCGCCCCCACACGAAGCTAAGTCGAATCGGCCACCACAGAAACACGTTGCGTCGGTTCCCAGGCGGCCCTTTCGTCCCCAATGGCATGAAATCGAGCGGCCTCACGTCGTCGCCTCTGGCTTCCAGCGAATCCCGAAGCCCTTTTCTTTAGCCATACGGTCGAAGCACTCTAAGCAAAATAAACCAGACGCTGCTTCTCCATTCTCATAACGTCCTCGCCCGGTTACGCGCGCGTAGAGATCGTCGTCAGCCCACCATAGTAGGTACGGCATTCCGCACTCTTGGCAAGCCTCACTGATATGTCCGAGAACGAGCGTGAACCAAACGGTACGGATGGCCGCGACGAGCTTTCGTCCTCGAAGATAGCTGAACACCCAACGCCAGCCGCATCGCCATGCGTATGTGTAATCGCGATGGACAAGGTAAGGACAAGGCACCTTCATGCTTCACCGTCGCGGAGCACGGAGAAAAGTGCGGCGGTTATCTCGTCCAGGATAAGCTCCATACCCTCAGCCTTAGCTCGGCTGTACTCGCTGGCGTTTGGTAACCGCAACACCGCATTAACGGGCGGGCCGTATTCCACGCAGATACGATTCACCCGCGCAATCGTCGCCGCCAGCGCATCACGCTCGGCACGGAGGCGCGTATTCTCATTCTCCTGTGCAATCGCTTCGGCCGCAGATTCCATCCAGTCTTTTGCGTGTTGCATCGCTCCTTTACGGAGCCTCTCAACCTCTGCTTCGAGCATCTCGCACCGCGAGCGCCAATGCGCCGGATTAGCGACATACGACGCCTTTAGCCGTTCCGGCTCGTAGGTGCGTTCGTTGACCGTACCTTCCATCTCACGCCGTGCCTTTTCGCGCTCCAAGAATCGGTCGAGGTCACGCGACTTAGCCAACACTTCTTCCGTCGCGCTAAGTCGCTCGGTCCGACCCTCTGCGCGCGCTTCGGCCAACAGCGGGACGATGGCGTCGGCGACACGTTTTCCAAACTCCGCTTCTCTCGCGGCCTTGTCCATCGCGGCAAGCACCCGCTCGCGGTCATCCGGCGCACTCGGCTTCGGGTCGCTCCACGTCATGCCGCATCCGGTCGCGCAACCGACGCTATCGTGCTTGCCTTCATGGCCCTTCGGGCGGTGACACACCCACGCGCCTTTCTCTGCGTTACAGTACGCGAATTGCCCAACAGCACTCGGCGCTTCGGTTGCGGCAGCGACGGGCTCGCAGGCTCCCGTAGCGTGAGATTCGCAGCGGTCCTTTAGTGGCTGCTCGGTAAACTCGATATGGTCGTAGCGGTGAGCGCAACCGTTATGCCCGCAGCCTTTCATCCGCCGCCGGGGTGCGGTGCCTTGCGACGCACACGCACCCGTTACATCACGCCCGGGTAAGTCGCTGATTCCGGCATGGGCATCACCCCCTTCTCGCGCGTCCCAAATCGCCTTCGCCTTTTGCGCGAAATAGAAGCGCGAGCCGGTGATCGGCGCGTTAGCTGCCTCGACAAGCGCGGTTATCGCGGCCTCGATTTGCTCAGGTGTTTTCATGGTGTTACCGTTCCATCACTACGAACCGTAACGTCTAAAGCCTCATGCGTGGCGTCTCTGCCACACGGGGTTTTGCCATCCATAAGGACACCGCACGTTCCATTGGGGCGCTTTAGACGTTGTACCGGGCAAGGTACGTCTACTGCATGACCTGGGCAAAGAAGTAACGGGAAAGTAGGTTGTGTCTTTCGCTTATCACTCACGGCTCGCCTCGCATCGCGCGTTCGTATGCCGCGCGCTCTGCTTCGGGCGTTAACGCACCCGCGCATAGCCGACGCGGCGGCGTATCGGCCTCGGGAGTCCGCTCTTTCCACGCCGCACATGACGGGCATCCTTCTTTGTCGTACAACCATTCTTGCGGGAATTGGGGATCGTTGACGTCAGCGACAAAATGCGCTAGGCCGAGAATACCCGTTGGTCCGTAGCCGTGATGGGTCTTCGACGGCATCACGCATTCCATCTCATCCGGCATCCATTCGCTGCCGTAACGATAGTGGTCGCATTTGCAGCACCACGCATCCTCGAATCCGATGCCTTCGCTCCCACTGCTGGGGCAATACGGCTTCCCGGCAAGCGAAGGTGTTGCGACCGTTGCTGACTCTGCGCGGCGCTCCATGATCGCGAACACGTCTTTCAGCGACCCGGCTTCGACGGCGGCAATGTGCGCGAGCAGCGCGGGTATGTCGGTGCGCGAAGCGGCGATGAAGGCGGCGTCGGCAATCTGCGGCCCGTCGTCGTGCTTCATCCCGGAGTCACAGATGATTCGCGTGTAGTCGGTGACTTGAACGAAGTCTCCACGCTCTTCGTCGTATTCGTGTGTTTCTACGCGACCAGCCAACGGCGGATAGTCGTCTGTCCGAATAGAGTAAAACTCTCCGACAACCCACGCGTTGCCGCCCTTGTCGCCTTCATCGACGTAAGCCCACGGCCCAGGCGTCGCAGCCTCAGCCCTCGCCGCAATCTCCGCTAGCCGCGCGGGCGATAACTTCTCGGCGCTCACGACTCGTGCTCCGGGAAGATGCGATCGTAGCCGTCGGTCTCGGGGTTGTGACGCCACACTTTGAGGATTGTTGCGGTGGACCAACTCTCCGGGTAGGACACTCGTTCGATGGACGGTGCGCCGCCGAGCCCCGTACACTCCACGAAGTCCCCCGCTTTGAGTAGCTCGTAGCAGAACGTCGGCGGCGGCACGAGTTCGAGTGAATCAAGTAGGACACGATGAGTCCAACCACGCGGCGTGATTTTGTCGAAGCGTACATCGCCTAGGGTCTCTGCGATGTACTCAAGGGTGCCTTCGATATTTGGTCCGTCCTTGAAGCGGACGCGATCGCCTGGTTTCATTGTATCGTCTCCCCTGCGCCACCCTGGTCCGCGTCCATCTCGTAGCCCTTCACGTTCTGTTCCTGGAGCGCGACAACGGCTAGCGCTGGGTTATATGTTGCAATCGCTGCAATTATTGCGGCGAACATGGCTTGGACTTTCTTGGGGTCTGTCATTTCTTCTTACTCCTCGCCCTCGATGATTAGCATGCTTTGTTTGACCTTGACCTTGCGGATGATCCTAATCTGCTCCAGGGGGGCAGGACGTTCGATCCACTTCGTGTCTGGCCGGTACCAGACTATCGTTCCCCGTGAAACATGCTCTTCGATCCGGAGGACTGTGCCGTGCTCCGCGGAGTTCAACCGATCCCCCTTGCGGTGAATCTTGACTCCCGCGACGAGGCCTTTAGTTGTCTCACGCGCCATGATATAAGACCTTAGAGTAAACGCCGTCTGGTCATCTTAGCCCACCAAGGACGCCGCTAGGCGTTCCAGGACTACGCGATCATCCGTGTTGCTGAGTTCGCGGGCCGTTGCCGTGATCGCGTTCACCACGTCATACTGCGTGACCGGCGCGAGGTTCAGGTTCGCGCCAGCGAACTGTGCGCCGAGTTCCGCAAGAATGGCCGCCTCGTCCTTGCGGCTTACGCGCGCCCGGCCGAACAGGTTCTTGAGCATCGTCTCGGCCTCCACGACCGGGATGTTTTGCCCTTCGGCAAACTTCTCGGCGAACTCGCGGGCTCCGCTTAGGATGCCCTCGGCCGACGCGACCACAAACGCCGTGAGTTCCTCCGTCGTGTAGCCGAAGTGGCGCTTGCGGAACCCCGCCTCGTCGCCCATCGGTTTTACCAAACCGTTCGCGCAGACCACTCGATAGACACCGCCGTCGAGGCCGATTGACTTCTGCCCGACTTCGGAATTGTAGAAGTGCAACATCGGGTACAGAATGTCGACATCCTTCGGCAGGAAGCTGTTGTACCCAGCGGCTTTCGCCGCATTGATCGCGGACTTCTTGTCGCCGAGGCGGAGGTGGAAACTGCCGGGCGAGAGGCTGTAGCCTTCGACCGACATATCATCGAGTCCGAGGGAGCGGAATGCATCGAGCGTTGCGCCGAGGGCCGGTGCGTTGTCGATGATGCCGTAGCGGCTCGTGAGCACGGCGCGCACCTTAGCGATGCCGTCCTCGGTCGTGCAGCGGAACAGGAGGTCATTGCTTGGGTCCGTCTCCTTCGTGGAGCGGATACCGTGCCGCACACTGCGCGCGAACAGGTTGGAATTCTGGTTGCGGATGCGCGCGGCATACGGGCCGGGGAGTTCGATCTTCCGGGCGAACTGGGCCAGGCCCAAATCGGTGAAGTCGAGATACGCCGAAGACCGCGTGTCTAAGATCGCGCCATCATCGAAGACGACGAGGGCGTTCAGTGAAGTGGTCAGATCGAAATTGAGCGCGGCTTGCGCTTCGACGGCCGCAACGACGGCGTTGAGATTCTTAGCAATGGTGAGCATTTTGGTAATCCCTTTCAGAGGCGGTGTGAGCTTTCAAACCCACACCACCCCGTAATGGTTTCAGGCGTACTGGTACCTAGGAATCGTGACCGGGTCAATCTCGACCCCCATCCTCGGCGCGTTCTCGCGGGCGTAGGGAATGTTCGCCTGCATCACCGGCGTGCCGTAGATCTCATAGAGTTCGAGCATCCCGGCAATGAAGTCTGGGCCGTGGCCGGTCGCGAAGATATGATGGGCCAGTTCATGGAGAATGGTTTGGTAATGCGTCTTCCCCTTAAGCACTTCGATCACATTGCGAGGCTGATCGAATCGAGCGACTTCTCCATTCGCCATATCAAAGTGGCGCTCGCCGAAGGTGCGCACGGCTATCTGTGGAGCGGCGTAGTCGTCGCAGACTTTCCGCACGAGGGCCTTCACGGCCGGGAGTGTCATGGCATCACTCCGAAAGTGGTACGACTCCCAACGGTAGGCCCGCGGCGTTTGATCGACTAGGCATTTATGGCACATGGTGGTGTATTCCTGTTAAGCATGTGGACTTCCTTTAGTGAGTGGTGATTTGGGGTTCGGGGCGGTATAACCCAGCTTTTAAGTGGAAGGTTGCAGGCCTTCGATTCCCCGCACGGTGCAACCCTTTGAATCCCAAGTGGGTTATAGGGGGTAGAGTACCTACAGGAAAGGAACCCAAATCTTATGATGCATCCCAATTCCCGATACCCGCATCCCGGCAAGTATGAAGGCGAGCGTATGCTTCTCGTACTCGCGCATGGTTATGATTTAGAAGGGTGCGCGTCCGAATGGACGGGCGACGCTTGCGAATGGCCGTTCATTTCTATCGCGCGCGTTGAAATGGGCGATCGCTACGGTGACGTATACGTGGCGACGAACGAGCAAGGGTTAGTATACGAAACGGACGAGGCACATTTTCGCGACGTTGATCGCATGATGGCGGAGCAAAGTGAACTCGACGAAGCGTATGAAGAGGCTGCGTCTCAATTACGCCAGCTTGAATCGGAAGAGGCTGGGCTGTGTGATTCGTGCGGTGCCTGCATGATAAACGGTATACGCGCGCACGAGCACGGTTGCCCGCGTTACGCACGCCTAGTTACCGCTCGCGAAAACCTCGCGAACCTGGAAGACTACTAATGGCGCTAAAAGGAGCCCCCGGCTAATCACCGGGGGTTCTTTCCTTTCTTCACCAGTCTGAGTCCTGGCCCTCCACGCGGCCTTCATCGTCTTCGCTCTCGCGCCGCGATGACCCGCCGCCGTTTAGGAAGCAGAACGGACACCCACCGCCGACGTTGCGATTATAGGTGTAACCCTTACCGCAGTCTTTGCATTGAAACGCTGACTGGCCGTCCTTGGTAATCGCCGCGCATAGATCGCCGTACTGATTACGCTGGCCTAGCGCGGCGGAGGGCGGCGGTGGTGCGGGCGGAATGTCCGGTCCCGCGAAGCTCGCCGCGATGTTCGAGGCGTTCTCTTCCCCAACGATAGGTTTGATCGCCGCGAGCCGTTCGTTTAGCTCTCTCCCCTTCTCTTTGTCGGCATTGATCCGATCAATGTCCTCTTGCGTCCAGCCGTCCTTGATAAGGCGGTCGGTCAGCACGGCGTAGCCGGTATCATGCTCTGGCATGGTCACGGCGTCGAGGGTCGCGTTATGATTGCCGGGCGGTAACGTCGTCGGCCGGAACTCGCTATCTAACAGATGCGCCGTGCGGCGAACCGGCCCAACGAGCCTGGACTTCGCCGCGCCCTCTTGCAATTTAGCAAGGACTTCCGGATCGACAGCCTCTTGATCGATGTTCGCGAGGATGTCTCTTATTTCGAGGCGGGTAAAGTCCATGCTAATCCTTGTCGGAGGTGCTGACGGCAGAATGGAAATGGTCCGATGAACACGGTCTCTTGATCGATCGCCCCGCATTCGATGCAACGGAATTGGGAGAGCTTCGCTTCGAGGACGTTGAGGAGGGCGAGGCGTAGATCGATAAGAACCGCGGCGAAATGCCCGCCGTGTCCAGTGCGCATTGCGCCACCATCGTCTTCCCATTGGTGGTACGCCCAGTCTAGCCCGCAGTTCATTGCAAGCTGAATAGCGTCGTGCGCTGGTGATACGCCGACTTCCGCTTCATGCCCGAGCCGTGGCAAAGTGGGCACTTCTCTTCTTTGCGCACCCCAATCTGGCGCAATGTTCCCCACCCACGACAAGTACGGCAGTGGATTGCGGGGTCATATGGCACACCGTAAGGCATCGGGCCTCTCCTGCAGGGCGGTACGAACGCGACCGGGCGACCAGGGCGCGTGTACTAGGATCGCACCGGGATAGGTCACCCAGTGCTCCGGTAGGTAATTAGGATGTAGGATCACATGATTGGAAATGTTCGCGGCATGCGCAAGGCGGTTCATCCCGGAATCTACGGTAATGACGGCCTTCCTGGCGGCGCGCATCATCGCGACGACATCCGTCAAGGGGCGACCGTATTCGTACCGCAGCGCCGGATACGGGCGCACGTCGTGCGCCGATCCTAGTATACCCACGGACCCATCGAGTATATCACACAATGCGGCGAACTCGACAACGGTCATCGTGCGCGCAGAATCCTTAGACCAGGGCGCGATAAGGTAGTCGTACGTCGGTACAGACGGCTCGTCGAAGCCGCTCCCGGTCCAGTATCGCAGAAGCGCGATCTTCGGCTGCGGGACGTGATCGATCCTAATCCCCGCCTGGCGGAGGTAGGAGTTAATGAGATGATCCTCACGGTTCCAGTCGGTCAGGGCCTGGCCTACGTCGAGTTTGAGGACATGCATTATCTGCTGCCCGCCCGGCGCAAGGATTAGCTCGCGCATGTCCCCAGTCATCATCATGCGCATTACTTCGGGATGCGCCATGTGAATGTAGACCGGCGTCGGACGCTTTTGCTCCGCGATGTACTGCGCCGCCCCCATCGCGCAGATCGAATCACCGATATTGGTATCGGTGCAAAGAATCAGATGCGGCAACGTCATTCGAAATCATCCGTCGATTCTGGCCACGCGGTTGCGCTCACCGTCGAGGGGCGTGAGTAGTAGACCAGATCATCCTTTTGATACTTAAGCTGCATTACGTCTGACATGTGCCTTCGCCTCGGTCTTTAGCTGCACCACAAGCGTCGCGACCTGCAGGTAAATGTCGCCGTTCTCTGTAAGGATGCGCTTCTTCTTACCCATCCCTATTAGGGTCTCGGCGACGTGTCGTTCGAGCAGTGCGCCCGCGCTGTTCTCCCAACCCTTCAGGAGATAGATCACGTCGGCTTCGTTGACCTTCCCCAAGTCCCAGCCCAAGAATACCCACGGGTCCGCCGACTTGAACACGGCGCATTGTTCCATCGCATTCTCGTTGAACCCGAGCGCGCGATCGTTATCGGCCGGTGAGAACACTTCGAACCCCGCGGCTTTAAAGACATCGCGCGCACGATCGAACGCGGGGAAGTTCCACTGCGGATACCCGCGCATCGGCCCCGCGATGTAAACCTTGTATTGCTTCATACGTGAAGCTCCACGCGCGCCGGTCCATGCGTCGGGTTAATGAATACGAGGTCATGCACTGGTGCGAATGTGGCGCCGTGGACTGCATCGACTACGCCGACAACGATGTCGGGTAACCCATATTCGGCAAGACCCTCTAGTGCGCGATACAACGTACCCACCGTAATGGGCGGCTTTGGTACTGGGGCTACTTCGTCAGCCATTGATCCTTCTCTCGATAGTACAACCGCGCATTACGGCGCTTAGTGGATTCGTGTCCGATATGCCACTTAGAGCAATACGGGCACTTATAGGGTCGGCAGTCAAACTGCCTCGTTACGCGGATCGCGATCTTTGCATTCGCCTCGGTAGCGTGCTGTGATTTGTTTAGGCATGCGTTCCGACGTAGGCGTCGTTTACTGGCCATGCGTTGAATCCCTTCGTTAACGCAAGACGATCCCCGTGTTGTGCTCGACATGCCACGCGCGATCATCGTAGAGTGCCTTTAGATTGTAGTCCTTAACGCATGTGACCGGCAGCGCCTTACCGAAATGGTAAATACACCATGCGATGATCGCCTGTCGGGCCTCAGCTACAGGTCCGATCCCTTCGTGCCCGTTTGGCGCGGATGATACGCGGGCGGTGAATATCTTCACCGTCTCCCCCGCCAACAGCCAGGACTTCACCTGTTCGACCATAGGTGCGATCGGATCGCCGATGCGCGTATGTTCGTACGGCCCCTTATGCGGCCAGTAATGCTCCGCGAGCGTCCCGTCCAAATCGACCCCAATCCACTCATATGGATTAACCACCCACTCATATGGATTAACCACGCGCAAGGTCCTCGAAGTCCTTAACCTTGAGTTTGGTAATGATCCGGCGGCCCTTGCGGTCATACAGATCGACGACAGGACGGCCGACAAGCCCTTCCGGCTTCACGCCTTCCCATACGGATGTCAGAGGCCCATAGCCGTGGGTTCCAGCCACCCACTTCGCGGCATCGGCGATTTTGCTAATGCCAACACAAGGCACGCCACGTATACCGAGGTTAGCGGCTACGTCCTTCACGTCGGCTGGCTGCAACCACCAGTCCCCGACACGAACGTCGAACAGGATGAAGTCCTTTCCGTTCGGGATGTAGCATCCGCCCTTTTGAATCCCCGCGCCGTAACCTTCACCATAGAGCGTGACATCGAGCGCCTGGCCTAAGGGATCGTAAAAGGCGGCGTCCCATTTGGAAATGTCGGACGTGTACTTCGATAGCGCTTCGATCAATGACGTTGGAATCTGCGCGTTGTCTGTGCGCCCGCCGATCGTGACTTTCTCGCCGTCGAAGTGCAGCCGGATGTTCATGCCGTCGATCTTCTCCGTCCAGATCCAATAGGAATCGGCGAGGTACTTAAGCTCCGGTGTGGTGTATTCGCCGATAATGATATGGCGCGTTGCGGGATCGCGCTTGTAGATGGTTTGAATCTTTGGATATTCGGGTCCGAACATTGCTTTAAGCTCCGAGTATGAGTTTGGAAGTGAAGATGCCGAAGACGGTACCAAGTGTACCGCCGATAACGTACCCTATCTCTTCAACCCGGCCTTTAGCTTCGGAGATGCGTTTGATAACGCTAAACGCTAACATGCCGAGGGTAATGGAGGTACAAACCGCCCAGAAGTAATTACCCTGGGCGACGACGCGGTAGTCCCACGTCAAGAGGAAGTACGACAACCAGTTGAGTGCGCCTAGTTCGACCGCGCGGTTCATTCCAACCAGTCAAGGATAGCATCCCACGCACGGAACACGAACGTGTAGAAGATCGCGCCGATTCCGAAGATCACGAGCGCACCACCGATGCCGCGGAACGTGACGGTGCGAGTCGTGTCGTCATATCTAAACACTGGAGCCCATCTTTCGTAGGTCAAGTGAGACCGCCATCCCGATCGCGCAGGCGGCGAGTTGGATTAGCTCATCCATGAGTTCGGTGTCATCGTTGACGCCGCGGGCGAGCTTTAGGAGATGCTGCGTCAGCGCTTCGATAGCTTCGAGGCCTTCCTCGGCCGTGATCGAGAACTGCTTCTGCAACTTGCGAAAGACGATGGCGTTCGGCCCGTGCTTGACGAGTTGCGTTTCGAGTTCCTTGTCGATTTGATCGTAGATCAATTCCCGGGCCAACCGTTCGAGGAAGACGGTATCGGGGGCGGTCGAGATTTTGGCTTTGTCGATCATTGCTTGCGCGCGTTATACAGCGCGATGTATTCTTGGGAAAGTGTCGCGAATGCGGCCGTGTAGTTGAGCAAATCCTCCAGCGTGTCGAGCTTCCAGCCCCCCTGCATACGACTGATCTTCACGTCACACAAGCACGCCAGCATGATGAGGCGTTTACCCTCGTCACTCCAGTTCTGCGGGGCGTTGTCGTGCTTGTTGAGAATGTCGATCGTATGATCGAGAAAGCTCGTGACTTGGTTCTCGACAGCCCAGCTATCGGCATACTCGCCACCGCGCTGATTGGAAACGGCCGTGCATCTCGCGAACGCCTCGTCTACCGCGCGGTTGAATGTCGCCTTCTTGGCGGGTTGGGTCAGTTGTTGTGCCGTTAAATCCATTATAGGTTCCATGCCTCCAATGAGTGTTTGAATGCGTCGTTGGTTTCAGTTTTTACGAGGTGCAGCATCTCGGCCGCCAACCGTTGAATCTCGCCCTGTGAGTGCGAACTATTCCGCAGCCGTTGAAAATGCGTGAACTCCAAGAAGCACATTGACAGATCGAGGTTGACCTGAATGGCGTACGGCAGGTAGTATCGCGCGGTCTCCTTCGCACGTTGGGCGCCTAACGCCGGACGCAGATCGACCGCCGACTGATGGTATCGCGCGTAGCCGTCCTGCGTGAACTCCTGAAGGTCTTCACGCTCCTTGTGCGTCCAATCGTGCGGGAGGATGTACTTGTCCGTGCGGTACTCGCGATAGCGCGCCGATTCGCCGTTCACTGAAATGTGCCGATGCTTCAGGATATGAATGTGCGTCGCAGTATCGACCGTGCATTGGAAATGCAACAGCGATCGTTCGAAGGGTGACGTATGCGGCACACCGTCGCTACCCTCGTGGAGCGTCCGCAGCAGGGCGGGTATGCGCGATAGCATCCCGGCACTAACTGTTTGCGTGCCGGTTGAATGCCAGGCAGCCTGGGCATGGGTGATGTCCCCGCCGTAATAGCCGACGAGCGAGACGCAGTTATCGTTCATTTCGTAGTCTGCGCCCTCGCGTCGCATCCAGCGACGTGAGTCGAGGTCCACTCGACGATAGCACAGTTCCTGGGTCTTCGCCGTCCGCTAACGCGGCGCAGCTACCCAAAGGCGCCCACTGCGCCCTCTTGAGGATCATGCGAGCAGCATTCACATCGAGAGTTGCCGATTGCCTCGGGGTCGGGTACAGTTTGATCGTTTCGATGCGCTTCATCGAGATCATCGTGGTCGATCCTTGTAATGACAGAGGGCAAGATCGAATAAGACGATACTTAAACCCACGAAGATTAAAAGCACGAGGTACCATATTTTGGTGTAATCGTCCATCGTGACACAAGCTGCGTTCTCCATTGCTAGTGGTGGAGCATCGATTCGATCGCAATGCCGATACCGATGAAGAACGCTGCGACGGCGCTGACGCCCCACAGGATCGCCGCGCTGATGAATCCACGCTTTAGCGCGTGCTGCGCCTCGGGACTGCGGAATGCCTTACTTGAGAAGTTAGAACGCTTCATGGTACGATGAGTCCTTTCGCTCTGGGTAGCAGAATGCCGTCATGCGACCGCGCTGCCCCCAGTTGTTCATTTGTTAGGATCAGGAGTTCTCGGATGTCTAAAAGCACTTCGAAGCCGAGCGTGACGAGGAATCCGAACCTGGCCCCCGGCTGCACGTTCGGCTCGAACGCGGCTTCGACGAGTGTGCTTATCTGCTCGCGCGAGCCGCTAATCTGCCCCACTACGTAGGGTACCGGCTCGCGCGGTCCTGTATCGTTCACGATTAGCCCGCCGTCGTCCCAGGATCGACGGCCTCGGCATCCTTGGTGTAATTACCGCGCTCGTGCAGGTACGTAGCAGCGGTAATCATCTGCAACGCGATCGATGCCGAGGCCGTCATGAGCGCGCCCAACGAAACCTTCTCTTGCACAAGCGTCATCAGGACCGGATTCAGCGCCTCGACGAATATACCGAGAACCTTGTCCGTCTCGTCGATTTGCGCCTGAATCGGCTCGCGAGTCTCCAGATTGAACGTAAACGCGGTAATGAATGAAGCCAATGCGGCTTGGATTCCGGCAGGCGTCGAACTGACATCCTTGAGAAGATCGCACACCAAATCCGCAAGGTTGGGGCTTACTTCTCCGGTAGGCGGGGCTGCGTCTTCGATCGTTGAACTCATTTGGTTTTACCTTCTGGCCCTTACGCGAGCCGACGTGCATGAATGTAAGTTTCGTGATCCCGCGCGTTCACGGCCGCGCCGATGTAAAAGTCGTCATCCGGGGCCATATCGGCTCCGTCTATGACCGCCATAACACTAGGCCGCCCAGCCCAGGTTACGAATTTCGATTCGCGGCCGCCGTACCGTACGGCATTGAAGTCCTCGTCAAGATTTGGCATTCTGCCCTTTCGCGGCTTCGTACCACTGGTCACCATTGAATTGGTGTTCATCGAGTTGTTACGGTTAACGCGGCGACGTAGTCCGGCCGATCGCTAGCGATCTGGAATTCAAACGGCTCAACTAGCGACCACTTATCGGGCGCGAGAGTCGTAATTGCGATCGCGTTCTGCGGCAGCGCAAGCATCATACCGAGTACCCGCGCGATCGTCAGGTAGCAGGCGACATCGTCGGTTTGAAAGTACGCTTTCAGCGCCTGCGCGATAATGCAGTTGCTGCACATGTCGAACAGGTCGGCGCGATCGATATGCGCCTGCGTCACTGGGATCGTGTAAATCATTGAGGCTCCCTTTTAACGGTAGCAGAGTGATGAGGTGCCGTTCTTGGTTGGTTGAAACGTGTCGGCGAGATTGAGCTTCAAACGTGCGATAAGCTCCTCGTCCTGACCATGCCAGAGTTCGTCCTTATGCATGTCGAAATGGGTTGGGACTTCGCCGCCGCGACGCGCGATGAAACGTACCTGCATGCCCACAAGATCGATCGCGGTGAACGCGAGGTCGGTGCGATATTTGGAAAGTGCGGCGAGGTAACGGTCAACTTGGATTCGTAGATACTTGTTCACTGGTGTCCTTACGCGGGTGGGTAAGCCCCCTTGCGTTACGAAAAATATGGGCCGCCTCGGGGTAGTCTTGCACCGCCCGCGACGGTCCTAGTTGCTTGAGTACGTCCTCAACAGATATTTCGTAACGCATTAGGGTTTAGGTCCTTAAAGTCAACGGTGAAACTGAAGGGTGTGAGATGCTCTGCGTCACCGGCGTCGAAGTCACGCATAAAGTGCCTCACGCTTGGCGGCGTATGCGCAAAGGCCAAGGTCACGATTCCGTCGCCCTCCCCGAATCTGGCGTCCTCCCCGACCATCCTCAAGTTCCACGGCCCGCAATGGGCCATAGCATCTGGATAGTCCGCCGCTAGGGCGCGGCCCACAGCGCGGGCGACTGGGCACGATAGACAACTGGATCGATGACCGTGATCGATGTCTTCCTGTGTAACGTCTATGGTGTACTTCATGAGCCTTCTGAATCCTCACTTTGGGCGGATGGTTGCATGACGCAGTAGATTTGCTCCGCGCCCTTCCGCTCCTGCTGCACCTTAAAAATCGGATACTGTTGGGCGGGCCTTAGCCAGTTCAGGAAGCGCTCGATCATTTCTTCACGATCGGGTTCGGCTGCCGGGAATGGGGCGACGCGAGAATCCGGGTTATCCTTTGGCATGTCTCTCCTTGTGCTCTTTCGTCCGGTGCGCTTCTCCTACTTGTGCGATGCGTTCACCAATCCACCGCATGACGGGCACGGCCATTGAGTTCCCGAGCGCGCGGTACTTCGGTCCGTCGGCTACGTCGATACGTCCTTTTTCGATCTGCGAAGGCGTTGCGAGTGCATATCGCAGAGGCCATAGCGCCTGTGCTTCCGCCCACAGCCCGCTTCTTCGCAGAATCTCGGAACACGATGCTCGGCCAGGTGGCACCGACGACAGAGGTCGACCAAGTTCTCGGGCGCATTGTTCAAAGGATTCTCGTCGGTATGGTGACGATCGACGTTCTTCTCCGTCCCGCAACGCGAACACGAACCCTTCGGGCCAAGGCTCCGCGCCCTGTAACGTCCTTCGTGCGGCAGCACATCGTCTCGCCATCTCCCACGAAACCCATCCGCCATACACGCCCGCGAGCAATATTTCCGGCGTGAGAAGTGCTGCAACGACTCCAGGTCGCCATCCTTCTCGCGCGATCGCTCCAGCCGCGTTCCACAATTCGTGCAATATTTGAGCGGCGTGGGCTTCCTCGGCATCGGCATACCGCATCGTTAGGTAATCGTCCGGGAATCCCTGCAACCTAGTACATTCGCGGGGCGTCAGCCGACGAACAGCACTAGATGTTCCAATGCCGCACCGAACGTCGTCGGTCGACACCCCCGTTCGTGATCCCGGCTCTAGTATCGGATAGGCGACGGCAACTTGGCCGCCGCCGTTCGCGTGCGACTGATCGTGATTGAGCGAGCGCAACGTCGGCGCGATGTCGCCCGCATCGTTGCCGGAGTCTTTGCACGAGAACGCGATCATCGGCGTATTCCGACCAGAAGCGTGCGCGTTTGTGGTGATCGTCCCGAACACGTCCTCCGACGCGCGCACTTCGCCAAGCTGATTCTGCGCGAACGCAATCATCGGAGCGCCACCGCTTGCGCGATCAGCGTTCGATCCGATGGTTCCGCTTACGTCGCCAACATCTACATTTGATCCGCGCGTCTGGAACGCGATGCAGCCCGGATCGCCGTGCCGACCAGTCACCGGCAGTGAAACGTCTTTGCCGTACACGCTCGGGTCGCTTCCAAGGCCGAAACCCAAGACTTCCACCGGTATGAGCGGGACCCCGCGCCCTGTGCCATCCTCACCCGCATTGTACCGGGCGCGAAGCGTATGCATGACGTAATTTTGCTCGATTTGATTTCGGCCGGCGTTGGCTGCAAGCGTGTTCGCGATGTGAGGCCCTGCTACGGCAAGGCCGCCGTCGATCTCAAAGTCCGAGCCTAAGCCGCCCCCAGCCGTAGAGCGCGCGCTAAGAGTTCCGGCAACGTCTTTCCGCGTTTCTCGGCGCGGCGTAGGATGCCCCGACAGGCTAGCGGACTCAAAAAGTACCGCTGCGGCACGTTCTGCGTCTCCAAAATATCCGACAACGAACACGCGACGGCGACGCTGGGGGACTCCGAAGTTCTGAGCGTCGAGAACGCGGTAAGCGAACCCATACCCGAGTTCGCCCAACGTCCCGAGGAAGGTTCCAAACGTCCGCCCTCCGTCAATCGACAAAACGCCTGGGACGTTTTCCCAGACAATCCACGTCGGCCGGATGCGCTCCGCGAGCGCGAGGAACTCAAGGGTGAGGTTTCCGCGAGGGTCGGCAAGTCCGGCTCGCGCTCCTGCGAGGGAGAAGGATTGGCAGGGTGTCCCCCCAACCAGAAGGTCAACTTGTCCAACGTCGTCTGGTCCGATCTTTGTGAAGTCGCCGAGGTTCGGGACCTCGGGATAGTGGTGTGCGAGAACCGCACTCGCAAACGGGTCGATGTCCGCAAACGCTACGGGCGTCCACCCGAGTGGTGCCCAGGCAGCGCTAGCCGCTTCGATGCCCGAACAAACACTTAGGTATCTCAATGTTGTCCTCTGAGCGACAAACCGCTGTTCTCCCACACGCCGTCGAGAGGGCCGCCCGGCAGCGTATCCTCGATCGGAGACCAACCAGTAAAGTGGCGTGCGGTCGGGTTAGCGGCCTGGTGCGCGTCGCGACACTCGCTTCCGCACCACATCGCAATGCTGCGCGGGCCGTCGCCGCGAGGGTGAGCCGTACCGCACCACGCGCAGTAATACACCTCGTCGCCAATAGCGCATCCGTGTTCGACGCGCTCTTCGAACGTCGCAGAAGACGGGTTTGCACAAATTGCACATAGTATTTCAGTCATCTTGTTGTCCTCTGAAGCACACTCCAAGGTGTTTTAGCGGTGACAGGTCTAGGTTGTATCCGATCAGCATTGACCCAGCGCGGCGAGCTTGGCCTCGAAGTCAGTGCTCATGACGCGCCCTCCATCTGGCGCTCGCGGTTCGTGCAGTGCGTTACGCAGGCGTGACCCTGGTCGTGCGCGCAGTCCCATGCGTCGCCCCAGCCGTTGCCGTGAGCCTCGCTATAGAAGTCTTCGTGGATGAAGCCGCCGTGAACGGTGCAGCGCCGCACGTCGTGGCGCTCATCCTCGAACACGCATCCGTCGTGGCCGCGCTCGCGCTGGTTGCGGGCGATCCGAAGCTGCGCCATGCGGGCGTTGTACGCCGCGCGGACGTCGGCCAGGAAGACGTTGTGCTCGCGCTCGAGTTGGGCGAGCTCGTCGTCGGTCGCCTCCGCATCCGAGACGAGGGTAACGTCGCCGGTCGCGGGGTCGAAGCGGCGCAGGGTCGGGAGCGCGAAATCGCCCGGCATTATCGCGCGGTACTCACGGCTTGCGGGCGTTCACGAACTCGGATTATGCGCCCGCAGCTACAGCACTCAGCATCCATGCCCCCGTGAACCCGCCCCCGCGCCCCAGGGTTGCGCGCCCACGGCTACATCCCCACAACCACGATAGAGTGTAGATCACATGTAGACAGTTGCTACATCCCCACAACCACGGGGAGGACTCCCCTTCGACTTGGGTCCCCTTGTCAGTAAGAAACCGGACCGCCCGGTCAGGATCGGGGATGTCTCGGGAGTGGGGCTCAGCGTATGCAGTCAGTGCGTGTGTTATGCATTGATCTGCGCCCATTCTTATACATATCTTGTATATAACTGGCCTCGCTATACATTCCCCTCGTCGTTCTACATCCCAGAATCGTGATTTCATGATGTTGTATCGTGAAACACTACTGACATCGAGCACTTGCATTCGAGCCGACAACGTGGATCGGGCTTGTGCCGGAGCGTGAAACGCTCGACATGTGCGGTGCCGGAGCGTGAAACGCTCGACATGGAGCGTGAAACGCTCGACAAATCACGCGGCACACTCCGCGGTAATGCGGTATTCGATCCTATTCTGGTCTCTGTCTAGTATTGGCATGAATCACCACTTCGCCCCCGATTTGAGGGTTTTCACATACCGAACAGATACTGCGGATCGATCGCGCTCGCCTTCCTTAGATGGCACTAAATCCTAGCGGTATGTCATTCCCACTCTGGGTCTTTGATAAAGCTAATCACGATCCGCCCATCTTGCGTCCATGTTGCTGGACTGACTGTCTTTACGGCTTCTAAGGGTAGCTCGTGACCGTCCGCCCAATGCGACATACTTTCAACAAGCTGGCGAATCATGCGTTCGTTATCAGCATTGAGGATGGCGCGCAAATAGTCTAAATTCTTCCGCCGCTTCCAATCCTCATGTTCCTTAGTTACACCGATGACACGACCTAACCTGTCGTACCGCAAAGGCGAATTAGCGCTCACTTGAACGTCACCACAAGATCACCATGAACGAATGACATGTCGGCGATCACGACATCGTCAACATGTTTACCGTTATCCTTCGCCCATATCTCCATAGCTCGTAAGACGGACATGATACATTGACCGACGCCATCATACGAACATGCGATGAACAATGGCATCGCTCGCGCTTTGATCCAGTCGGCTGGTGTTTCACCGGCTGGCTTCGCAGTGTAGATCGTCGCGGGTTGTTGAAACGACTCAAGCGTGCGCATTTAAATCACGAGGCGGCTTAAGCGTGGGCTTGGGCGGTGGACTTCTCTGGATCGTACTCCATGTACTTACCTTTCGATGTACTTGATAACCGCATCCTTGACACCAGTGCGGAATCTGGCTTTGATAGCAGGAAGAGCGTCTCTCATAGCTGCGCCGCCGGGATCACGAGCGCGCATGATTGAAGTACCATAGCGCAAGTAGATATATTCGCGGGATGAGTTGACTATGCGAACGCTTGTTCCTGTTGGTCCTTTTACTGTTTCGATGCGGGAGCTTGCGAGTAAATCGCCGGATTGAATGTGTACGTCTTCGTCGAGATGCACGAAGCTATTCTTACCGTATTTCGTCGAGTAAGGATAGCCGAGCGCGGCGAGGTCTTTGAGCGAATGATCGGTAAGACTGATATGTCGAATCCATTGCGGCCAGACATCGTCTTGCATTGCCTTCAATACAAGGTCGGCCATATATTTCTCGGCCCCGCCCCCGATCGAGCGAATTTTACCGATGAAAATATCCAGTTCATGGAATTCAAGGCGAAACATGGGCTAGATGGTGTGGAAAAGTTTCAACACGATCAGTATCAGGATGACCATTGCGAGGCCGCCTGGTATGGCGCTGGTACGATAAGGGAATGTACCGTCGCCAGGATCGTAGATGTGCAACAAGACAGCGATCACAATGAGAACGGTAATGATCGCGGGCCAGCTAAATGCAGGCGTCACATACATTTTAATGCAGCCTCAGCACAGCGAACATCACGAAGATGCACGCCATGACGATCTTACCGGCATTCGGGCGGTCCGAAAGCACAAACTCAAACACCACGCCCAGGATGAAGGCCACGAGGAAAAGTAGGAATGCACCGCAGCCGACTTGGCGGGCTCCCGCACTGCGGGGTTGATCGACATCCAGGCATCGTAGGCGCTGTTAATCCACATTAAATGATGTGCAACAGGTACAGTACGAGAAAGATAAACAGAATAGTCCCGAGGCCCGGCAGCGCAAACCCGCGATACGGGTAACCTGGGCCAGTCTCGCCCGGCTGCGAATAGAAGTACGACCCGCCGCCGAACAAAAGCACGACGAGGACGATGATGAGCAGGATCGACATTAGTGGTGGACCGGGCTACCGAACACGGCGAACCCGAGCAAGAAGAACAGGATCGTGTAAATCAGGGGGCCGCCGAACCAAAACTGGTTTGCAGCGCGACCCTGATACCCGACGTAGCCGCCGAATAATAGGCCGATTGCCCAGAACAGCCAGAACCAAATTGCTAGACTCATGGTGTCTCCTTGTGAACGATCGGGGTTTCCGTACCCTCGATCCGGCCCGACAGGCGCGATATTTCTCCGAGCATACTCAGATTTGCTTTACGCAGGTCCTCATTCGAGGCGATGAGGGCGCTAAGCCGACTGTTGGTGTTGACCTCGATCGTCGCCACCTGCTTCTTTGTCAGCGCGCCGTAGACCGTGGCCGCGAACCCGAACGTTGCCGCGAGTGCCGAGAGTCCGTGGGTACCGATCCATGCCTGAAGCGCATCGTTCACGGCGAAAAGAACAACGCTTTCTCGGCCGCCCTGCGTCGAACGAGGCCCGGCAGCACCGTGCCGTTCGCGTCCTGGACGTAGAGGCACAGATGCTGGTCCCAGGCCGTCTCAAACTGCCGCCCGTTGATGAGCATGAGGCCCGGCGTCGAAGCGAGCGCTCCGGTGTTGTACTCGAAGCTCACAAGCGCCGCGAACTGATTCGGGGTAAGAACCACCTCCACAAGATTCGCCACGAGCTGCTCAGCCGTCTGCACATCCTTCGCGAGCTCGTCGTCGGCCGTGGCCTGGGTGATCGTCATTCCGGGCTCGACCGGGACGCCGTTGACCTCGCCCGTGTGCCCGTAGCCCACCGTAGGAACCCCGCCAGAATCGAGATAGGCCGTTAGTACACACCCCTCAAAACTTTTTATCAGCGCGAGGCCGGCCGCATTTATGCTAGGAATTGACGTACCCTCTCTCCGTTCACAGGAGCGCGTCCAGGGGGTTCCCGGCGGGTGCCGGGCCAGCGGGCGGTTTCTTCATCTTTTCCGAGTGAACGCCAAGCGTCCCGATCGCCGCGCGCTGTGCGGCCGTTCCGGGGGCGTTGTACGGGTTGGCTCCCGAGAGCTGCGTGAGCGCGGGGGGGATGAACCATTGGGGAAGCGTCTGAAGCTGGGTAACCGCCTCATTTTCCAGGGGGCGCCAACTCGGATGCAGGACGGCCGTCTTGACCATGTTCGCACCAGCGCTTGCGGCCGGCCCCAGAGACGACGGGCTAATCGCCGAGCCGAGCGGATTGGAGATCCACTTCAAGGCTTCTTCCGTCGGCTTGCCTGACGACAGATCGAAGCCGAGGGTCGGCTCCGCGAAGTCTTTGTTGATGTTGTGCCCAGCGTCGAAGAACCGCGCCGCGCGCTGGGGGTTCGCCATCGCATCGCCGAGCGTTTGGCCCATGACGTTGATGTGCCACTGCGGGAACGGTGCCCCGAGTTTGTCCGAGAGCCAGCGCGTGAGGCCGCTCGTGTTCGCATAGTCCGCGATCTTGCGCGCCTGGGCGCCCGCGTGGTACAGCTCGTCTTCCGTCACGGCGCGGCCTTCTTTCGCGGCGAGCGCCTGCGCCCCTTTGTAGTATTTCTCGAACACAGCCGTACGCATCCCGGTTTCGAATGAGTCGAGCGCTTTGTTCGACGCTTTCAGCACGGTGCCGTATCCGGGGATTTTGGAGATTGCCGAAGACGGCTCTTTGAGGAAGTGTTCGGTCCCGCCGTAGTGCTCCGTTAGCTTGATGAGGTTCGGGTCCGGTTTCGCCACGAGCGCAAAGGCTCGTGCAAGCGTCGTTTCCCCCTCGCGCTGCTGCACGCGGTTCGCGATATTGCCCGCGTGCGGGGCGGGGTTCGTAAACATAGCCTCTTTGCCCGCCTCCGAGACTTTGTGCATGACGGTGTTTTTCGCAGTACGCTCGGCTTGCTGAACGTACGGCAAGCCCTCTTTTTTAAGGGAGCTTTCAATGACGCGCTCCCGAAGATCGTTGAGCTTGGGCGTTACCGCGGCCACGATTTTCTTGCCGTCCCATTTGTCTTTAGGCGAGATTGCGACCCCATAGCGATTTAGCTGCGTCTCAAACGCGTTGCGCTGCGCGATGGACATTTTATTGCCGGCGTAGGCTTTCGCTTGAGTTTCTAGTTCGTGCCCGATCTTACTGAAGCGCAACCGTTCGCGCCCAACGATGCCCTCGTAACGCTCAATCTCGGAGGGAGTGAAAGCGCGGCGCGCCTGAATCGCGAGTTCGGCCGCGTTCTTGGTGCGTACCATGTAGTCGGGCCGCAGCGCCTTCTCGACGCCAGGGACTTTCCACGCGGCTCCCTTCGCGACTTCACCGAGCTTGCCGATACCCTTCCCGATGAGCCCGCCGGCAAACGAAACCGGGTCCACGTCCATGTCGATCGCCGTATCGAGGACGCCGCGCTCTGCACCGGCGAGCGGTGCAGGCTGCGGAATGACGCCGAATAGCTTCGGGTCCTCGTAGTCCTTTTCGATGCCGAGCTTCTCGCGCACGGCCTTGCGGTTCGCATCCCAAGTCTCGGGGTGCATCACGCCTTCCATGTACGGCTTGCCCGCAATCGCCGACTCCGATCCGCGCGTTCCGGCCGTGAAGATATTGGTGCCGAGTTCGCCCGCCTTCGGGAGCGCTTTCCCGATG
>Ga0302326_10008687_pt1 | contig 22351 bp, 16 predicted proteins | sample Palsa_T0_3_FD_202264 | JGI IMG/M metagenome (GOLD analysis project Ga0302326, IMG submission 202264) | Peat permafrost microbial communities from Stordalen Mire near Abisko, Sweden - Palsa_T0_3 | ecosystem: Environmental > Terrestrial > Soil > Palsa > Peat permafrost | place: Sweden: Abisko... | reverse complement strand
AGATGATGGCAAAGAAGATCCGGTCCGGGGCGGATTCTTTCTCAGCAATGTCGCGGCTTAGGTCGGCCAGCGATGCATAGGGGCCGTCGAAGAGCCACTGCCAGACCTCGTCGTGGCCATCGACGGCGTTCCAAATGTCTGCGGCATGGAGTTTGGAGTCAAGCGGCTCGAGAAGGACGGTGCGTCCGTACAAGGGCTCGCGAAGAGGCAAGGGGACGGGCTTCCAGTGAAGTGGGGATGGGTTGGGGGCTGGCACAGAATCAGCCTATCAGCCTATTGCCGGCTTAGAGAGGGCTTTCAAATAAGTGCAGCGGGTTAGCCTCGCTTTGCGAGCTATGGCGAGTTGGCAAGTTAGCCCATGGCGTGCCACTGGTAGGTGCGGTCGCCGGGCTAACCCTTCCCGGCCTGGTTGAGCTTGGATGGGGCTGACGGCCCTTGAATCTCATGTGTCGGCCTGGCTTTCCGGAGGGGTTGACTACGTGTCCAGGCCGATTGGAACGAGCCATGCACCCGCGTGGAACCGAGAACCGCGACGCCCTCGAAGGTCATCTAACGAATGGGTGCGGTTGTCCACAACTCCCACAGTTCGGCGCGGAAGTGCACCGTATTTGCGTCTTGTGGGCTGCTGCCGCGGGGGCTAGGCTTTGGGATAAGGACGGAGCGGGTGGGGATCGTGACCGGTTTGACCGAGCGCGTGGTCTTGCACAGGATTTGATGCAAAATCGGTCTGAAGTCCGCGCCGGGCAAGGCTGTTTTGAGCTTTCCACAGGCAAATGCCGGTGTTTAGGAACAAGGTGCAGGGAATGACAGGGAAATACAAGATATTGTGGTTTGTTGTTGACATGTACCACAGGGAGCGGTATTTTTTCATCTGCGGCTGTTAACAGATTGTAAAGTGAGCCTGAATGAAGAGCCTCAGGCAAGCTGTTGAAAGTGATGATGTCGCGGTAGTAGACCCCCTGATTTTTCCCGTGTTGCGAGCACGACCAAGCCCTGACCCAGGCTGCATTGCGCCGGATGAGGCACAGTTTTTCACCGATTTTGTCAATTGAGAGGATTCCAATGAACGAGGCCTACCTGCAGACATCCACCGCCGCCCAACAGACGCCCTCCACTCAGAAGGGGCTGACCTTCACCCGCCGTTTTTCCACCGAGGGATCGTCATCGTATGACGAAGTCCAGTGGGAGAAGCGGACGGCGTCCATCACCGACACCAAGGGCAACTCGATCTTCGAGCAGAAGGATGTCGAGGTGCCGGTGGACTGGTCAATGACGGCGACCAACATTGTGGCTTCGAAGTATCTGCACGGTCAGATTGGGACACCGGAGCGCGAGACGGGGGTGCGGCAACTGGTGGGACGCGTGGCGGAGACGATTCGCGACTGGGGTATTGCCGGCGGGTACTTTGCCAGCGAACTGGACGCGACGATCTTCCACGACGAACTGGCGCTGATGCTGGTGACGCAGAGAGTGGCTTTCAACTCGCCTGTATGGTTCAACGTGGGCTGCGACCGGCTGGAGCCGCACTCGGATGGGCTGAACTGGCACTGGGACCCGGTGACGGGTGGCGTGAAGTACTCCGCTACCGGCTATCGCAATCCGCAGTGCTCGGCGTGCTTTATCAACGCGGTGGACGATTCGCTGGAATCGATTCTGACGCTGGCGAAGACGGAAGGGATGCTGTTCAAGTGGGGGTCGGGCACGGGCACCAACCTGTCGACGATTCGCGGGTCGAAGGAACTGCTTTCGGGTGGCGGCGAGGCATCAGGGCCGCTGAGCTTCATGCGCGGGTTTGACGCGTTTGCGGGGGTGATCAAGTCAGGCGGCAAGACGCGGCGCGCGGCCAAGATGGTGATCCTGAATGTGGACCATCCGGACATTATGGACTTCATCGATTGCAAGGCCAAGGAAGAGGCCAAAGCGTTCACGTTGATCAAGGCAGGCTACGACGGGTCCGGTCCGGACTCCGAGGCTTACTCGTCGATCTTCTTCCAGAATGCCAACAACTCCGTGCGCGTGAGCGACGAGTTCATGCGCGCCTATGAGACGGACGGCGAGTTTACCACGTATACGGTGAAGGGCCATGAGCCAGTGGCCACTTACAAGGCGCGCGACATCATGAAGAAGATTGCCGAGGCTACTTGGCTTTGCGGCGATCCGGGCATGCAGTTTGACACCACCATCAACAAGTGGCACACGAGCAAGAACACGGCGCGCATCAACGCATCGAATCCCTGCTCGGAGTACATGTTCCTGGATAACTCGGCCTGCAACCTGGCCAGCTTCAACCTGATGAAGTATGTGAACGCAGCGGGCGTGTTCGACATCAATGCGTACCGGCACTCGATCTCGATTGTAATTACGGCGATGGAGATTCTTGTCGATAACTCGGGCTATCCGACCGAATCGATCTCGCGGAACTCGCACGACTACCGGCCGCTGGGCCTGGGCTATGCGAACCTGGGCGCGCTGCTGATGGCGTTCGGGTTGCCGTACGACTCGGCCGCTGGACGCGACCTGGCTGCCAGTCTCACGGCGATTATGTGCGGGCAGGCTTATTTGCAATCGGCGGTGATTGCGGCGAACTGCCCGCCGATCGCTTCGGCTACGCCGCTGACGGCGTCGGTGGAGCGGCAGGGCGGCGCTTGCCCCGGCTTCTATGTGAATCGCGAGCCGTTTCTTGACGTGATCCGCATGCATCGCGCGGAGGTGAACAACATCGGCATTTCGCGGGCAGCTGCAGCCGAGCCCTTCAACGTGCCGCAGCTCGATGCGCTGATCGAGGCCAGCCGCGAAAGCTGGGACACGGCTCTGATCTTCGGTGAGAAATACGGCTATCGCAACTCGCAGACCACAGTGCTTGCGCCGACGGGGACCATCGGGTTCATGATGGATTGCGACACCACGGGCATTGAGCCTGACCTGGCGCTGGTGAAGTACAAGAAGCTGGTGGGCGGCGGCATGATCAAGATCGTCAACAACACCGTCCCTGCGGCGCTGTTCAAGCTGGGATACGACAACGACGAAGTGAACGCCATTGTCAGCTACATCGATGCGACGGGCACCATTGAAGGCGCGCCGGGAATTTTGCCGGAGCACTTGGCAGTGTTTGATTGCAGCTTCAAGCCGGCCAAGGGCACGCGGTCGATTCAATACATGGGCCACATCAAGATGATGGCGGCGACGCAGCCGTTTCTCTCAGGCGCGATTTCGAAGACCGTGAACTTGCCGCATGAGGCGAGCGTGGAAGATGTGGCCGAGGCCTACGCAGAAAGCTGGCGGCAAGGCATCAAGGCCGTGGCCATTTATCGCGACGGCTCGAAGGGAACGCAGCCGCTGAATACCAGCATGGACGAAAAGAAGAGAGAGCCTTCGGCGCTGGACGCTGCAGGAACGCGCGTGCTGGCGCAGCTCTCCGCGGGGCAGGCTGCTGCGGAGGCCGATGTGAAGGCGCTTGAAGCCAAGATCGGCGAAAGGCTCGAAGTGACGGCCAAGCAGGTGATTGCCGCGGCTGCAGCCTTCCAGCACGCGCTGGATGAGATTGCCAAGGCAGCCGCGGTGCCGTTGCTGAAGGCTGCGCCGGTGATGAGCGCAGCACCGCAAAAGGACCCGGCGCAGGACCCCAACGGTCCGCCGCGCGCAGTGCGCCACAGGTTGCCGGAGGAGCGCGCATCCATCACGCACAAGTTCTCCATTGCCGGGCACGAGGGCTACATTACTGTGGGTCTTTATCCCACCGGGCAGCCGGGCGAGATCTTCATCAAGATGGCCAAAGAAGGGTCCACTGTTTCGGGCTTGATGGACGCATTCGCTACCTCGATCTCGCTTGCGCTGCAGCACGGTGTGCAGCTCAAGGTGCTGTGCGAGAAGTTTGCGCACACGCGCTTTGAGCCTTCCGGCTGGACCGGGAACGCGGATATCGGCTACGCAAAGAGCCTGATGGATTACATCTTCCGCTGGCTGCATCTGCGCTTCCTCTCGGGCACGCAGTTGTCTCTGTTTGCCGGGTTCGGTCCGCAGGCGCCGCAACTGCCTGCTTCCCCGAGTCTGATTGCCGACGCCGATTCGGAAGATGAATCGATCGGCTCGCAGAACCATCTGGCGAAGCTGGCTGAAGAGGTAGCCAAGCGGCTGAACCAGGTGAACAATCAGACCGGAGCCCCGGTGGCGGGCGGGGGAATCGCGCCCGATCCGCAAGCATGGCAGGCTGCGGCGGCCAGCCCAACGCACGGGCCTCAATTGAAGGACCGCGGCATCTATCACGCGTCGGAGGCCATGCGCGAGATGTACGAGATGGGCGATGCTCCGAGCTGTTCCACGTGCGGAGCCATCATGGTCCGCAATGGAAGCTGCTACCGCTGCATGAGCTGCGGGTCGACGAGCGGCTGCTCTTAGGCAGCCGCGCCTTGCGGCGTTACACTTAGGTTGAAAATGTGACCCTATAGGGCGAAAGTTGAGCGCCGCCAGACGAATGAAAGGTGCGCCTGCACGATGCTTAGCCTGCATTTCTCACAGACGGCGCGACGACCCAGAATTCAAGGTCTGGCGAGGCCTCTGAGGGCCTGGAGGCCCTCAGGACAGCCGGTCTGGAGACCGGCGCTACGATTTTCGGCGACCCGTGAGAAATGCGGGGTTAGATACATGCGCAAGCAATCCCTCGGCCTCAGTGCGGTTTCGTGCTCTTTCCTTGGTTCCATTTGGCTCGTAGCCACCACAAGATAGGTCCGGGACCTCAATGATCACAATCCTCGGAGCCGGTGGAGACATCGGAAACAGGCTCGCCAAACTTCTCGCCGCGGAAAACGGGACCTTCCGCGTTGTAGGGCGCAATCCGAGCCCGACTCCGGGCGCAACCGAAACAGTCGCTGCCGATATAACCGACCTGGAGCAAACCATCCGCGCTGTGGCTGGTTCCAGCGTTGTACATTTGGTGATTGGCCTGAAATACGATCACAAGGTCTGGCTGGAAATGTGGCCGCGCATCATGAGCAACACCATTGAAGCCTGCAAACGCTGCGGAGCGAAGCTTCTATTTTTTGACAACGTGTACATGTATGGAAGGGTCAGCGGCCCCATGACGGAAGAGACGCCCTTCAACCCGTGCAGCCGAAAGGGTGAAATTCGCGCCAAAATCGCCACCGCCCTTATCGATAGCTGGAGGTCAGGAGCGATCACCGGCATGATTGCGCGCGCCGCCGATTTCTATGGTCCGGACACGCGCAATGGGATGGCCAACGTTCTTGTCATGGACTCTTTTTCAAAGAACAAGAAAGCCTCATGGCTGGTGAACGATGCAGTTCCGCATTCGTATACCTACACGCCGGATGCCGCGCAAAGTCTGTTGAAGCTCGGCACACGGACGACTGCCTGGAATCAAACATGGCATCTGCCGACTGCTCCCGATCCGCCTACCGGGAGCGAGTTTGTCACGCTGGCCGCGAAGGAATTTGGGGTGGCTCCAAGCTATCGCGTACTGAGCAGGCCGATGCTCCGGCTGGTGGGGTTGTTCAACAAGCCGGTCGCAGAATCTTACGAAATGCTGTATCAGAACGATTCTCCCTACCTTTTTGACTCCAGCAAATTCGCCAGGGAGTTCGGCTTCACGGGCACCCATTACGCCGACGGTATTCGAGCCACCGTCGCCTCTTATCAATAGGCGAAATGCGCGGGCCAGGAAGCTTCTCGATCAATGCAAGCTGCAACAATCCTGTGACAATCAGCTTACGGCCGCATGACAATCGGCCGCCGCCACCGCATTTACATTCAGGACAACGATTGCTAGTTCTTTTCGAGCATTCGGGAGCCCCGTCGACCGCGAGGGATGGGGAGCCAGTGCAGTACATCGATGGGCCGTCGCCGGTGTTCCGCGGTTCCGGAAAAGGCGCAACGACCCTCGTCCTTTACGTTGTTGACTAGCCTGATGCTGCGCACAATCTTCGCTGTTGCCGGAGTCCTATCGCTGGCCGTTCTGTCCGCGGTGCTGGTTGTCCTAGTGCTGGGCGGCTGCAAGGCCGGTCCGCGGGGCAAGGCAGAGACAGCGATGATGAACTGGGCCAAGCACAAGATCCTAGTGCACAACAAATCCGAGAAGAATCCGCTTCAGGACAGCACCACCGGAGTTGCCGATGGAAAGGAAGCATTCTCGCATTACTGCTTTGCCTGTCACGGATTGGATGGGCAGAACACCGGCGTACCGTTTGCGGATCGAATGTCGCCGCCAGTGCCGTTGCTTGCCGGCAACGAAGTGCAGGCGTACAGCGACGGGCAGTTGAAATGGATTATCGACTACGGCATCTGGCCCTCGGGGATGCCGGGCTCGAAGAACACGTTGAGCGATGACGAGATATGGTCGATCGTGCTTTATCTGCGCCACTTGCCAAAGGCGGGGAGCCTGGGCGAGCCGGAGATGTACACGCATTGATGCGTGGCGCTTCACGCATTGCGGTGGCGCTGAATCGATTCGGGATTGACCATCGATCGGCACGATGCTCAGGCGTATGCGGAAAGCAGGCGGAAGATGAAGAGGTTCACTGTGGAAACCGGAAAGAAGCCTCTGCGAATCCCAGCAGAGGTCAAGGCGCTGCTCTCGGCGCTTCGGGTGAGCGCGCCCGACGCTGCTCAGCTTATCGAGTTATCCGACGCGCAGTGGAGAAACCTGTTTTCTTTCACGGATATTTCGCACTTGACATTGCCAATGGCGCAGCTGCCCTCGGCGGGGTTTCCGCAATGGGTCATTGACCGGCTCAGAATCAACCGTGCCAACAATGCTCTTCGCTACGAACGCGTCAAAACCACTTATCGGGAAGCCGCCGCGGCGCTAGAGCAAGCGGGCGTGGAGCATATCGTGATCAAGGGTTTCACGCAGGCTCCCGATTATGTGCCGGACCCGCGGCTCCGTGCACAGTCGGACATCGATATATTCTGCCCGCCGGAAAGTCTCGATGCGGCGCGATTGGCTCTACAGGCCATTGGCTACAGTCCATCGGGCGGAGGCGTAAGTCACGCCTTCGCCGATCACAAGGCGATTCTGGAACGGCAGGAGAGTTGGGAATGGAGAGGAATTCAATTCGATCCAGAGATGCCGCTCGGAATTGAACTGCACTTTTGCCTTTGGAACGAGCGCGTCTCGCAAATTCGCGATCCGGGGACCGCTCTTTTCTGGGGGCGGAATACGATGCGCACGATGGATGACTTCTCGTTCTACTGTTTAAGTCCCGTCGACCACCTTGCCTATCTCGCCCTTCACATTCTGCGCAACATTTTTCTTGGCGAATGGATTGTCCATCACGTTCGCGAACTCGCTGTCTTCCTGCACGACCATGCAGATGACGAACCATTCTGGAAGTCCTGGACGGAGACCCAATCGCCATTCATTCGATCCTTCGCTGCGATCGCGTTTTACCACGCCCGCGCCTGGTTCGGTTGCGTTCTCCATCCTGTTTGCGCATTGGAAATTGAAATGCTTCCGGCCGCGCACCGCAGTTGGCTGCACCGATTCTCCGGCTCTGCTCTGGAAATCATGTTCGAAAAAAACAAGGATTCTGTTTGGCTTCAACTCAACTTCATTTCTTCTCGCAAGGCGAAGTGGAAGATACTCAGGCGAACCCTGATTCCGCCGAATATCGAATCCATCGGGTCGCCCGGCGTTCAAGTGCGCAACAAACGGCAGGTGCCGTCTAACGGAAGACCGCTCTGGCAGCGATACCTTGCATACTTGATCTCCCGCTCAGCTACTCACGGGCGCGCCGGTATTGCCACCCTCTGGCGAGGGCTTCGCTGGCATTTCTCGCAGCCGTCTGCGTTGACGAACAGAAATGGAAAGGCCGCCGGTTATGGTTAACGAGGTCATTCAAGAGACAAATTCCGGCACAGACGAAGCAGGCTCTTCTTGCCGCCCGCAAGACGCGCTGCTTTGCGATATGGAACTGCCGCAGCGAGGCATCTTTTATCCCCTGGGCTATCCGGTGGAGATCGTTACAAACGACGCTGCCGTGTTGGAGGCCTCCCATGAGAGCTTCGGTCATGGCCGGCAGGCGCGAACGTGCGCCGCGTTGCAGATACGGGTTGGGGTTAGTCATGGAGGTGCGACCGACTGTCCGCCGGAGCCAACCCGGCGCGAATACAACCATTTGTATTCACTGGTTGCCGATGTCAATAACCAGGCTCTGCTCGACCTCCGATCTGGCATCAACTTTACCTGGGTGACAAGCGCAGCGGTGAATAACAGGATCTATTTCCGCTATAACTTTCTTGAGAAGGTCGTTTACCTGCTGCTGGGTGCATCCGTTGTAACTGATCTTCACGCCGCCTGTGTCAGCAGAAACGGGAAAGGCATTTTACTTATCGGCGACTCCGGCGCCGGCAAATCGACACTCGCTTATGCATGTGCTCGCAACGGATGGACCTATACCTCGGATGATACAAGTTATCTTATCAATGATTCCAGGATTCCCCGCGTGATTGGCCACAGTCACCGCGCACGGTTCCGGCCTTCCGCAAAGGCGCTCTTCCCAGAGCTGGAACGATTTGTGTTGACTCCGCGCATGGAAGGAAAGCCCTCGATTGAGGTTGCCATCTCCGAACTTTCGGTCGAGAATACAGCGACTGAAGCAACCGTGGATTTTGTGGTGTATTTGAACCGGAACCCTTCAGCAACGGGTAGACTTATTCGTTTGCCGAACGGAACTGCCACGGAGCGCGCCTGCCGCGAGCTTTACTCTGCCGGAGAGGTCCGGGCGAAACACGAGAGATTTCTGGAGATTCTTTCCAATATCCCAACATACGAACTTCAGTATTGCGACCTCAGCCAAGGCATCCTTACACTTGACCTCTTATCGCAGGAACGATGAGACATTGGCAAAGTCGTCTGCCTGACGATGTTGGTTAGCGATCTCACCAAGACGAGAAGCGACATGCTCCTCAAGTGCTTCTTCAATCACATTAGCGGCTCGTTCTAATCCGTGAAGAGAGTGAAGCTCTGCCTGCATCTTCACGGCCGCGTCGCGATAGCTTGGATCATTCAGAACCTTTGTTACAGCTCTATAAATCTTTCTGACTGAGAGCCGCATAATGGGGAGCACCTCAGCAATTCCCAAGCGCGCCAAACGGGCCGCGACCGCCGGTTGATCATGCGCGAGCGGAATGGCGACCATGGGCTTTCCTTCCATCAACGCTTCAAACACGGTGTTTGGTCCGCCATGTGTGATGACTATCTTCGCGAGCTTCAGAAGTTCCAGTTGAGGGGCGTACTTGGTCACCAGTGGTTTGCCGGGGAGACTGGAAAACAACGCCGGATCGAAGCGTCCACCCAGAGAAATCACTAACTGCAGGTCGAGATGCTGGCAAGCCTCTGCGACGAGGCGAAACACGAAGGCCTGCGCATTGCGCGTGGTGCCCAGGGATGCGTAGATGATGGGTCTGCCATCCAAGCGATGCCACGGAAATTCGACCTGCGGCCTTGCGGCTTGACTCGCAAACGGCCCGGTATAGTGAAAGTTTGCGGGAAGCCCGGAGCGCGGAAAGTCGAGACACTTTGGAAGCTGGGTAATGTGCGCCAGTTCGGGAGACAACATTCTGGCTTCTCGAACAGGTCTTAATCCGGCTTGCCGTCTCAAGTCATCGAGCGCTCGCCGTATCGGTCCACGCATGCGCAGCGCAGAAATCTCCAAGAGCGCATTTTCTACCAAAGAAAACCACGACGTTGAATACTTATATCCTGAAAACCACGGAAGTTCGTTCCATCCGAAGTTATGAGGAACGGAAGTGGAGATTATGAAATAGGGTAAACCTGCAATCTGCGCCACGGTTGGGCCGGTGAGTGCGATCTCATTGACGATGAGTACATCGACTTTTGTCCGCCGCAGTGCAGCGGGTGTTTCCTCAAGATAAATCTGCAGGTCATGCTTGATCCGCTTCAGATTGAACTGAAACGTAGAGAGCTGAGAACGCAGATTTGAATTGTGATGGGCTGCCTTCTCTTGTTTGAGAAAGGATCTGCCCGTACCGATCGGAAAGAAATCGAGCCCAGCCTGGCGCACTCGGTCTTCTATTTTCGGTTTTTCAAAAAATGTAACCTTGTGGCCGCGATCTTTTAGATGTTGCGATAGCAGGATGAGCGATTTGAGATGTCCCGTCCCGGTGAAAGACATCACGCCAAAGTGCCAACTTGTCCGCTTAGTTGACATATTCAGCCGCCACGCCCGCAGGGATGAAAAGCTTTCTGCGTCCAAGCCGCACCTCGCCTCTTCCCAGAACTCCTTCGGCTTTCTCGAGCAACGCCTTTACTGGCGCGCGAAGCCAGCGAATGGATCCGTCGATCGACAGAGGCTCCAGACCTTGCTTTGATGCGAACGGAAGCCGCTCCAGCATTGCTTCCGCGGCAAGCTGCACGCGGCCCCCAATTATCACAAGCTCCACATCGTTCATAGATAGGGTGTCGAGCCTGTCTGCGGAGTGCTGGCCTGTGTCTCGAACTGCAATCAGATCTGCCAAGCCGGATTCTTTGATGGATCCTTCCGCATTTGCCAACCGAAGAATCGAGGCTGGGGAAGTCGTCACCATGCGGTAGGCGGCCGAAGCAGAAATTTCGCAGAAGCGCATCGCAAAACGAATTTCGTCAAGCAGGTCGCCCTCGGCAGTGAGAGGAGAGTCGCTACCGAGAGCTATGCTTTCAGTGTTGCCGAGCAGAGATAAGTCCGGGAGCTTGTCGAAGAGAAACTGGTTGGAAGATGGGCAGACGATGAGGGAAGCCCGACGTTCACGCATGAGCGCAACCCCATCCCGATCAATTGCGAGCCCATGCACCAGCACGGTGCTTTCATCCAAGACTTCAAGCCGATCGAGTCCCGATAGCTCTTGCCGCGCCTGCTCGTCAACTCCTTCGCACGCGTGCACAATGAAAGGCCAACCTGAGGGTGTGGCGGCGTGCGCCTTGCCAAGATCGCCTCCGAGAGCCAACGAATGGGCCCATCCGTAATCATGGGCTACGCGAACCGGGAAATCCTCTCGTTGTAACTCGGGCCAAAGGGGATTGTGGTGGCTGACGGTGGTTACTCCGCAAAGAAGGTTTCGCAGGCCACCCCACCAAAGGCGAATCTCTTTGGGCACGGCTCGATGCTTCGCAATGATGTCTGGAAATCTGCTGTGTATGTCGTCTCCCCACTCGATGTAATTGCGATAGGGCGGATTCCCCAATCGCGGGAACAGAGCAAACTCCAGGTGATCGTGCGCATTCACGAAGCCGGGCAAGAGCAGGAATCCGCTGAGGTCGATCAATGGGGATTCCGATTTGACGCAGGACAAACCGGCAGGGGAGCGCAGGATACGGGTGATGCGGTCGCCAGCGATCTCAACCGAGGCATGCGTAGTCTCTCGCGGTCCGAGGGCGCATCGAGCACCGCGAATGTTCAGCTGGTTTTGCCGTTGTGCATTCACGTGCAAGCCCTCCAAAACCAATGCAGGTCTTACTCTCGATGGGAATCGCGCTCAGATATCAAATGAGCGCCAGCTTGGCAATGCTGGCTTTAAATCGCCTGAGCCAGAGTCGGACTATGCATTTCCGGGCTTCCACATTCATGGCTTACGAGCGACATAGATTCGGAACCGCGATGGCTCACGCCGGTTCCGGAGCTTTGCAACGAGAGGACGCATTGCCCATCTGAAGCCGTATCGCGGAGAATGAATGGTCCAACGGACGAATAGCTGCTCTTCCAGCATGCGCAGACGCTCATCTGTCAGGTATTCAAGACTGCCGATGGAATCCGAGGCCGTTCCATACTGCTCGATAAAAGCGGCACGGCGTTCTGACACCATTTTCTTGCCGCTTTCATCGCGCGAATACCAGGGCGTGTCGCTGACGATCACCATGCCGCCGCTTCTGATGCATCGAAGCGCTTCGCGCAGAGTGGCTGCATAATCTTCGGCGTAATGGAATGAAGCGTTGAAAACAACTGCATCGAACTGCTCATCGTGGAACGGCAGGCGCGCGAGCTCGGCCTGAAAGCGCGGGAACATCGCGGGCAAGTGCATGCGAAAATGCTCGGCTGCACCAAGACCATCGTCCTCGTTGGTGAGCAGGTCCACGGCAACGGGACTATATCCGGCCAACGCAAGGCGGTAGCTCATCCAGCAGTTTCCGGCGCCGAGATCCAGGATCCGCCCACCAATGACATTGTGGTTCCGATTCAGCACATGCTCGATCAAATAGTCATAGCTGTGCGCTCTGATCTTCCATTGTTTGCCGTTTCGCCCAGAAAGGTCTTTGTAAGGAAGGCTCAGATAGAAATCATCCTTCTGGCCCGCCCTGCCCTCTGCTTCTCTTATGCGCTCATAGTCGTCAATGAAGCGTGCAAAATGTGCGGCACGGTCTGGCGGCAGGGCATGGACAATTCCATGATTGACTCGCACCCTGAATCTGCATAGTGGACATTCCAGTCCGCCCAGATTGGCTCTGCAGCTAGGGCATTGGAGACGGATGCCGGGAAACGGCGTCTCATTCGAGATGCATTTTCGCACTTCTTCACGTTCGCCAGAGACGGCATGGATTCGCCCAGGTCCGTGAATATCATTCGCCGGAAGAAGCTCTCGCATTCAGCCCTCCGTTGCCGGCACCAGTTGTGCGATGGACACAAAGGCAGAATTCTGGACATGGGCATGTTTTACGGGAGGAGCGAATGCGTCCGGATTGCGGCTGACCGGCTCGAGGTGAATGACCCTTTCCCACATATTGACTATCTGGGCTTCGGTTTCGCGTGAGAAGTCGTGAACCCGCCAACTGTCGACCTCCGCGTGCAAAGCGTCGCGCACCGCGCGATAGAAATCGGTGGTATAGGCAGCTGTGAACATGATGCAAAGATCATCGCTATCCGTCCAGTTTCGCTTCTGTCCTAGCTGTTCTTGAACACGCTCATAAAAGACTGTTCCCGGAAGCGGGTACGAGAACGAAATTCCAACATCATCCGGCCGTGTCTCACGAACAAAAGCAATGGTCTCTTGCAACTCCGTCCAGGTTTCTCCCGGATAACCAAACTGGAGGAAAAAACAGGCGCGAATGCCGGCTTCACGCAGCAAGCGGCGGGCTGTACGGACAGAGGAGAGAGTCAAGCCCTTTTCCATCGCATTGAGTACAGCCTGCGAGCCGGATTCGACTCCCATCCACACTTCCGCACACCCGGCGGCCTTCAGGCTCTGGACTGTTGTTTCGCACATCAGGTCAGCGCGAGACTGAATCTTGAAAGGAACAGAAGCATCTGTTTTTTTGACCTCTGCCGCGAATTGCTGCACCCAGTGACGGTCCAGTGCAAAGACATCGTCACCAAACCAGATATGCTGGACGCCTGCCGAATCCTTCAAGAACTTCATTTCTTCCGCAACAGCCGATGCCGAGCGCAAATGAAATTTATTGCCGGAGATGGGCTTCGCGCACCAATTGCATCTGTAGGGGCATCCACGGCTTGACACCATGTTTGTGGAGAAATAGCCGTGAGCATCTACCCATGCTTTACGATAAGGCTCCATATCAATCAGATCGCGCGCAGGCAAGGGGAGTTGCGACCATGCAGGATTCTTTGACAATCGCTGTGAACTTCGCACAAGACATCCACTCTCGTCGAGTCTGACCATTCCGTCTATTTCCGGCACTTCTTCGGCATCCAGGATCGAACGACAGAGACGCACCAGTGACTCTTCTGCTTCTCCGCACAACACATAGTCGAAGCCGTTCTCGAGAAACAGGAGGGGATTGTCCGTCGAATCCGATCCGTGCACAACTGTAATCGCGCCCATGGCACGAGCCGCATGCGCGATCTTCCACGCCACGTCTCTCATGCGCGTGAGGCACATTTTGGAAAGGAAATTAAAGTCGTCCTCATAGACAGCAACGATTTGAGGGTTACTTGCAGCAAGGAGCGAGTCGAACATCGCTGACGGATCTTCAAGCATGGAATCAAACGCCACGACGGATATTCCACTTTCCCGTAAAGCTGCAGCCGCATAGAGCGTGCCAATCGGGATATAGGGCTGCATTTTGCGTAGCTGCTTTGGGTCCAGCGGAAGATGATAAGAGTGCGTCAGCAAAACATGCGCCATGGTTCACCTCAAGTATTTACTCGCCGGGATATCCAGCAAGCGGTTGCTGCCGCCGTGCATGTGCATGCGATGCGGATTCTCAACTGGTCCACATCCGCACGCTAAAACGTAGCGTAGGCCAGCCCCCGCGTGAAGTTGTCGCGGAATTGTCAACTCAATGTCACCCCTTGGGATACGGTGTCTGGACGAGGTGCAGGGTGGCGGGACCAGGGCTGGATGCACATTTGCCTAGATCCAACAGCGTTGTGCTGCGAACGGAATGATGGCCGGCTTCGAAGAGATCCGTTGCCGAGTTAAACAGATGACCGAGCCTGGTGCGCTTGGTGGCTAGATATTTAGCGGAATGAGGATTCGCCGGAACATCGGCGCTGACGCGCCTGGTAATTTCAATCCCGGCAGAACGAACGGCATGAATTTTTTCCGGATTATTGGTCATCAGTTGCAGTTTGCGAATGTTGAGAAACCGGAGGACTTCAACAGAGAGCGCATAGGTGCGCAGGTCCACCGCGTGCCCCAGGCTGAGGTTGGCTTCAATTGTGTCGAGCCCCTGGTCCTGCAGTCGATAGGCGCGGAGTTTCTCAATCAAGCCGATGCCGCGGCCTTCCTGACGATCGTAGACAAGCACTCCGGCGCCTTGCTCCGCGATTGTGCGCAGCGCCAGATGAAGCTGCTCATAACAATCACAACGCATGGAGTGGAAGACCTCTCCCGTCATGCATTGAGAATGAATGCGAACAAGTGGAGGGGCACTGTGGATGTCCCCCAGAGTCAAGGCAAGAATTGTTTCGGAACATTCTCCCTGTTTATCGGAATCGGGGATTTCAAAGGCCGACAGGTTGAAATCCGCCCAACGGGTCGGGAGGGTCACTTCTGCGATTTTCATCAACGCCATCAACGTGGACGCGCTCCCTTCAAGCCGTTTGTTTGTCGCAGCGGAACGTCCTACATCGATCCGTATGGGAAGCGTATCTTGACGCGCAAGAATGCTTGTCTCCAGAATGTCTTGATGGAGTCATTCATTTGTCGAAAACACGGAAGATTGAAGCTCAGGGTGTTAGCCGGAACCTGCCATGAACGGAACTCTGGCTTCACGGTGCGCCGACGGCAAAGGTTGGCGCATCGATCAATGGGACACTTGGTGGAGATCTCCATTTATCGCTTCGCGGTTCGACGGAATTGGTAAAGTACATGATCGCCAAGGAGCGCCAACGGACGGGAAAGCACGCGGTCGATAGTTTCCATTGCACCGAGAAGCCGCGGTTGATGCGAGATCCACGGCTCGGCGGCGCTGGGAGGAACAGTCACGCCGATTCCGAGACGCTTCTCCAGCACAAACCAGGGAGCAAAAGCACGCATCAATGCCGCGCGGCGATGGTAGACGATGGGAAAGTGGCGCTTGGCGAGCCGCGCCGGTATTGGGCCGCGCTTGCAGCGCCGCAGCGCCTGTCCTGGCCGCTTATGGAGGACTTCAGTCAGCATCTCGCCGGGGCAGAAGGTGCCGAACAGCACCAGCATGGCAGGGGCCCCAGGCTTGAGCAACTGTGCGAGTCCGCGCGCCACAGGCGCCAGGTCGACGACACAGTTGAGCGGAGCGAAGTTGGAGAACGCGCCATCGAAGAGCCTTCCGCGGGTGGAGAAATGACGAGCGGCGAAATCCTCCAACTCTTCGGCGGTTGCAACTTCAGCCGGTGCGCCAAACGGGGACAACTTGGCCTTTGCCATCGCAACCATAGCGGGCGAAGGGTCGGTAAGAAATACTTCGTAGCCGGCACCGGCAAGGAAGGCTGCGTCTTCGCCGGTGCCGCCTCCCAGTTCCAGGATATGGCCGCGTTTCGGAAATTCCTGGAGGAGTGCCTGGCGAACAGCGCGCCGCTGTGCAGCCACGCTGAGCCATGCATCGAAGCGCTGGTCAAAGACCGGCGCAATCGCGTCAAAGGCCGCGGCGGCGGGCCGCATCGATAACATTGTCACCTCGCATTTGGTTCTGTGTTACTCGCCGGAATCAGATAGCTCTGCTCACAACGTAACTGGCCTACGTTCGGCGGTTTGTCATGTTTGCGTAAAGCAATTGTCACTATCGTGTCGATTCAGTGTCTGAGCCAAACCGTTGCAGGATTTCTCTGGGAAGCTGGCGCTGCGACGATGAATTGAGCGCATGGCTGAAATTCCGAGACGATGCCAATGACAATCAATTGACAAACGGAAGACCGTGCGGAGACACATTGGATCGAGCAGATCGGTATGGTGATGGATGCGCCGTTGTTTGGGCCGTTCATTACGCGGGCGTGCTGCACGGAAGTGAGCGCGGCTCGCAATTCGACAGAGGTTGAACTGATGAAGCCGTTTCATGAACTCTCGATTTATGACCTCAGCCGGCGTTCTCTCCGGGAGGAATTGGACTCACGAGGATACGCCCTCATCCGAGGCCTACTTCCTCACGCCGATTTCGAGAACGTGCTTGGCGAAATCACGGAGATACTATCCGATGCAGGCTGGCTGCTGCGCGGCTATGATCCAATCGAGCGGATCGCTAATGGCGGTGCTGCATGCGGCGATCCCGATCCTTCGTTCAAGCAAACCTACCGGGAAGTCTTCAACCTGGAATCGTTTCATGCGTTGCCGCATCATCCCGCATTGAAGAGTGTCATGAACATGCTGGTGGGCGAGCAGGTCCTGGTTCACCCCAAGCCAATTGGGCGGTTGATCTTTCCAAATTGCGATTGTCTCACGGTTCATGCGCATCAGGATTATCGCTTCATGAGTGGCGATCCCGAGTGCTATACCGTTTGGATTCCGCTTCACGATTGTCCAACCGACCTGGGTCCGTTGCAGATACTGGAGGGCTCTCACCGTTTCGGCGTTATCAACCATGAGGACGAGAATCTGCATGTTCCTGAAATCCCAACCGAGGCGTTGACAGAAGGCGACTGGGCAAGCGGCCAGATCAACGCCGGCGATGTGCTCATTTTTCACAGCATGACGGTACACGCTGCTTCTGCCAACCGTTCAAACCAACTCAGAATTTCAATGGATTGCAGATTTCAGAGTTACGAGCGCGCCATCCATCCGGGCAACCTGGCCTTTGGCGGCGAATCTGGAAAGTCGTGGGAAACGATGTATGACGGCTGGCGCTCGGATGACCTGAAATACTATTGGAAGGGAATGCCTTTGAGGTTCCAGCCCACCAAGTTTGAGATCGAACAACTTTCGAAGACGGCAGAGCCTGCATCCACGCGGGCAAGATATGCCAGAATTCTGAGCCAGATTTCCTAGGAGGCCGCGGAACAAGCCCCATTCCGTGTTGGTTTTTGAAGAACAGCCCCAAGGGCTAAAGCCCGCATTGATCTTGCGACACATATGGCACGAGTGAACTCGTGCCCTGACACTTCTGGGCTCAACCTTGAGCTCTTGCTTAGCCTGCAAGTCATTCAATTCGGCATCGACCCACACCGGGGTTACCATCCGGCGTTGATAGCCGCCAGGCTTGAACGGGAGTGACAATCAATTGACAAAGATCAGAAGATGCGGAGACACGCCGGCGTGCGTAGGCCGTTATTGTGGCCTTTATGAAGCGAATGAGACTGCGTTCTCCTCAGTCCAAGATGTTCCGGTTGGTGCAGGTCATCCTGTTTGTTTTAGCCGCGCTCTGCGGCGAGCGGCATGGAACTGCACAAAACGTACCGCTGATCTCCGGCGGTGTGGGTTTCTTCACCAGCACGAATGGCGGGAAAACCAGTTACGACCCGTATATCAAGCCCGTGATCGCGGCGCCTCTTGGAAGTCACATCCTCGTGGAGAGCCGGGCAACTGTTTTAGACACCTTCTCGCCCAACCCGGCTGGCGGATACAAGAGGAATCCCGTCTTTAAGTCGATGGACTACCTGCAGGCGGATATTTTCGCAGGATCTCATCTCACGGTGGTCGCGGGAGAGTTTCTAACACCATTCGGAACCTACAACGAGCGCCTCACTCAGATCTGGATTCAGAATCTGCAGGACATTCCGTTGATTTACGGCGTGGGGACCATGAACACCGGCACCAGTGTTGGCGGCATGCTGCGCGGCTCGGCTCGATCCACGCAGAACTATTCGATCAGTTACATTGCATACTTTTCCGGCAACGTTAACAGTAACTACTTCGGGGCAGAACGCTCCAGCGGCGGACAAGCCCAGATCTACGTCCCGAAAAAAGGACTGGAGATCGGCGCATCCTACGGACGTTCTCTGGCGGGCACGCACGAGAACAATGTGGGAACGCATGTCTGGTGGGAGCCGATCAATAGCCCGTTCCGGTTTCGCTCTGAATACGCGCATGCGCCACATGCAGAGGGGTATTGGTTTGAGACCGATTATCGTCTATCGCATTTTGGCGGAGCAGAGAGCCCATTGGGCCGGATTGAGCCGCTCTTTCGCATGCAGCAGACGTTTCGCAGCAGGCCCGATTCCAACGATGGCTTACCTTCGGTGAATACACAGCGAGCAGACTTTGGTTTGGACTATCACTTGCCCCATGAAGTGCGCATCAATACGAGTTACTCGCGCCAGTTTGCGTCGACCGGCGACGTTAATATCTGGGAAACCGGAATCATCTATCGGTTCCTCTTCCCAACCTGGAAGAGCAAAGGGAACTGAGACGGAGATGTAGTGGGCTGACCTCTTCTAAAGGTTGGCGCTCTTCTTGTATTGGAAAGATATTAGCCAACTTCGCAACACTTAAATGCGCGATAAAGGAGGAACAATGAAGCACCTGGAAAGGATCATGCTGGGGCTTCCACTGCTTGCAGCGGCGTTGGCGATTGGAGCCTCTGCAGCGATTGGCCAAACCGATAGCCCGCAGCAGCAGCCCCACAACAAAGTTTCTGCGAAGGCGGTTCACGCGGGAAGCCCGGACCGCGGACAACAAGTGTTCGAGCAGAACTGCGCTCGATGCCACGACGCGCCGGAGGGATTTTCCTCCGGAATCTCGGGCACGGTGGCGATGCACATGCGAGTACACGCAGGGCTCAGCGATGCGGACTACAAGGCTCTGCGCCATTTCCTGAACCCGTAGCGCGGGTCTATATGGAGCCATTGTCCAAGTATCGGCAACGAGAATCAGGAAACTCATAGGAGACTGTATGCGGAGGAAGTACATGCAACTGGTTTTGCTGGTCACGGCGCTGGTGGCCACGGGGCGTTTTTCTCAGACGATGCAGGCTCAAGGTGCTCCCCAGAGAATCGAGATCACAGCGAAGCGCTTTCAATTTGCGCCGGGCGAGATCACTGTGAAGAAGGGACAGCCGGTGGTGCTCGTGCTCAAGAGCGCCGATGTGGCGCACGGCATTCGCATTCGCGAACTGAATGTCGATGTCAAGGTGAGTAAAGGCGGTTCAGCCGAAGTGCAATTCACGCCGGACAAGACGGGGGATTTTATCGGCCACTGCTCCGTGTTTTGTGGCAGCGGGCATGGCTCGATGGTTTTCAAGGTGCACGTTGTGGAGTAGTGAGGCGAGTCTGAAGTCCTCTGCAAAATCGGGGGCGGAGAACGCAGGTCCTTCGACTCCGTTTGGAGCAAAAGCGGGCCAAACTACGCTCGGGATGACAGACGATCTTTGACAATGACGATCAGATTCGTGAGGCGAATGCGCGAATGCTGCACATCGGAGACGATTGCCGCGGCCGATCGGCCTCACGGGATCACACGACGCCGGGCGATGGCGGTAAACCAAAGGCTGCGGGCGCAGTCGTTTGCGTAGACCACTGTCTTCGAGTCGGCCTCCCAGGACGGCTCAACCTGATTGCATGGCACGTCTGCCACGCGGCGAGTGGTACCGGTTTGCCGATCGCGAATCCAGAGATTCCATACTCCATGTTCCAAGTGGCTATATGCCATCCAATGACCATCCGGCGACAATGCCGGATAACGAGATTCGCCGAGATCGAGTGGCGTGTTCTGGTGGGTCAGGTCAGTCATATAAATCTGCGGGGGCCGGCCGTCTTCCACGCCGGAGAATGCAAAGTCGCGCGGCGAGATGAAGCTTGCGTCGTATACGTTGATGGAAGGAGGCGTGAGTGCAGCCTCGGTTGGGTGACCGGACTGAAACGACTGCAGAACCATCAGGCGCCCTCGCCCGCGATCGGCGCGTTCAAACGCAAGGTTCTGGCGGTCGATCGAGAGCATGGGATTCTGCCCATCTTCAACAATTACCTTTCCTGGATGCAGCGGATCGGCGATCTCGGAGACGCCGCTGCGCGCCTTTTCCACCAATGCCTGTCGTGGGCCGGCGCTGAACGAGAGATCGTCCTCGGGGGAGGGGTCGATCCAGGCGGTAGTTCCTGCGGACGCCAGGCGATACCCTTTCTCAGAGCCCGCGATGTAGTTCGTCGTGGAGCCGGTTGCGACTGGGTCTGCATTGAGCAAAAATTGAGATTCGAGCGGGACCCGGTAAGCGAATTCCTGTCGTACCGTTTCTTCCCGCTGCAAGGTTGAATGCACATTGAGAAGTACAGCCACGACCATCAAGCTTGCCCAGGCGTAGCGGCTCCAATCCGCTGCTGCGCTCTGAGCACGAGGATTCCGACCTAGCAGGAGATAGATGCCAACGAGCACGGCAACCATGAGGAATAGCCGCGGGATAAAGAACAGGATTGCCGGGCCCATAGACTGTCCTGGAGCGCGCATTGGAAACCCAATTCCAAGGTAGGCGACAATGAGAGCGATGAGCCACCCTTTCATTCCGCGCTCGATGAGGAGCGCAGCGAGCGCGCATACCGGAAAAACCATGAGCACGAAGTTGTAAGAGGCGGGGATGGTGGAGATGGCCAGAGAGGCAGTGAGCAAACCAATCCACTCGAGAACGATTCGCCCGGGTGTGCGGTCATTTCTTTGAATCAACAGGATCGCGGGAGCGAGCAGCAGCATTGGCAGCGCCGGTTGCAACAGAGCGTAGAGGAGTGGCGAGTTATGCCAGGGATGCGGATTCCACTGCGGCTCGGGGAGCAGCAGATCATGCAGGATGCCCGATATGGATGCTGCTGACGGAATGTAGGGCGGCATTGCCTCGCCATGAAGCGCCCAGGGAAGCACCTGATACAGATACGTGCGATGCAGGTTCCAGCCGAAGACGGCGATCGACAAGGCGGCAGTCCCGATTCCTGAGGCTGCAAAGGCCGCGAGAGCGCGCCAGTTTCTGCGCTGCAGGAAAAGCACAACCAGGAGCACGGGAAAGACTTTGCACGCAGCGGCAACGGCGATGAGCGCGCCTGATAGAACGTAGCGTTCCTTCACGTAGCACCAGCATGCGGCCACAATCAATACGAGAATAAGTATGTAAAATTGCCCGTAAAGCAGGTTGACCTGGAGCGGAAAGCTGAACGCCAGCACCAAGGCGATGCGCCGGTAGGAAAGGCCAGTCAGGGAGTGGATGAACCAGCAGAGCGGGAGCAGCAAAGCAAGATTTGCGATCGTCCACACGTGCTTGGCGGCGAGCGCAGGAAGCGCCGTCAGCGGCCAGATGACCAGAGTTGAGAACGGCGTTATCGGAATCATCCCGACGGCTGAAATATCGAGCGAGCGATGGTCTTTTTCTCTTTGCAGCCAAATCCACTCGTAAACGCGGGAAGTGTCGTAGCCTTCGCGGGCCAATCGCGCGGTAAGGTAGTAATTGGGAAAATCCGTATTCAGTTTCGACCAGGCGCGCGGCACGGTATGCAGCCCCAGGTAGGCAACCGCTATCAACAGAGCGACACGTTCAATCCAGGATAGAGTGCGCCGATCCCGCAAGATGCCCACATACCATGGTGGTTTATTCCGCGATCGTTAGTTGTCAGGGGATTGTCATTGAATCATCGCCAGATTGTCTGCTTTTCGGACGATCTCCGTTTTGATTCGCCCATAGAACTTCGCTGGCAAACCTGTGCATCTTGTGACAATCCGATGACAACTCTCTGACAACTTGGCCTGCATGCGGTAATAGATTCCCGTAAGATATCAGTGGCCTTTCGAGCTATTGGACTAAGCCACAGCTATTGACGGAGATAACCTGGTGGGAAGCTCCTGGTCAAGCGAAATGCATGTCAGCGGCGGTCAAAGGATATTTCTTCTCTGTCTGCTTGCACTTTTTGGTCCAATGACGGGAATGACCGGCTGCGATCGCATTCATCCAAAGACCGCGGCGTCTTCCTTGTCAGGTTCTCCCATCCAACACGTCGTCGTGATCATGCAGGAGAATCGAACCTTTGATAACTTTTTTCACGGTTTTCCTGGAGCCGATTCGGCGCAGAGCGGC
>Ga0302326_10008686_pt1 | contig 22352 bp, 14 predicted proteins | sample Palsa_T0_3_FD_202264 | JGI IMG/M metagenome (GOLD analysis project Ga0302326, IMG submission 202264) | Peat permafrost microbial communities from Stordalen Mire near Abisko, Sweden - Palsa_T0_3 | ecosystem: Environmental > Terrestrial > Soil > Palsa > Peat permafrost | place: Sweden: Abisko... | reverse complement strand
ACTTGCGAAGGTGAAGCGAACCTGTCGCGCCACCGGGAGAACCTCGCGACAGAGAACGGGCGCGATGATCGAGGTCGCATTGTCTGTCGCCGCAATCCGAAAGGAACAATGTTCGGTCGCGGGGTCAAACGTCGAACCCGAGATGAGCCGGTCCAATTTCGGCAACATGATCTCGAGCTCTCGAAGAACACGTTCCCCTTGCGGCGTTGGTTCGTAACCCTTTGCCGTCCGCACCAGCAGATCATCGTGAAACGTATCCCGCATTCGCTGCAATGCACGGCTCACCGCGGGTTGGCTCAGTAGCAATCGCTTGGCGGCACGCGAAACATTCCGCTCTTCGGCAAGTACCGAGAACACAACAAGAAGATTTAAGTCGGCCTGACGTAGCTGCGTTACACGCATAATAAATATTAGCATTATGCATTGGACTGATAGCCATGTCAGGTTCAATCTCTTTTTAGCGACGGACTTCAAATTCGAAGAAGCCGCCAAAAAGGAGAACCATCATGAGGAAGACAGCTATCATAACCGGAGCATCCCGCGGCATCGGACGTACCATCGCCCTGCGCCTCGCAGCCGACGGATTCGGCGTCGTCGTCAACTACTCTGGCAATGCAGCCAAAGCAGAAGAGGTAGTCAACGAGATCACCAGCTCAGGCGGACGCGGCCTTGCAGTCCAGGCAGATGTTGCTAATCCCGAAGACGTCAAGCAACTGTTCGAGAAGACCCTCAAGGCCTTCGGACAGATCGACGTTGTGGTCAACAACGCAGGCATCATGCCTCTTTCGCCCATCGCCAAAGGTGACGTGGAGACCTTCGACAAAGTCATTGCCACGAACCTTCGCGGAACCTTCCTCGTCCTCTCGCAGGCGGCGCAGCACGTAGCCGAGGGAGGCCGTATCATCGCATTCTCCAGCAGCGTCCTCGCGAAGAACTTTCCTGCCTACGGCCCTTACATCGCCTCCAAGGCAGGCGTCGAAGGCCTTGTCCATGTCCTCGCCAACGAGCTTCGCGGACACAAGATTACGGTCAACGCCATTGCACCTGGACCTGTAGGGACAGAGCTCTTCCTGGACGGCAAGACTGAAGAGCAGATCAAACAGATCAGCAGCATGGCGCCGCTCGAGCGTCTCGGTCAGCCCGACGATATCGCAGGCGTCGTTTCCTTCCTCGTTGGCCCAAATGGGGGATGGGTCAACGCGCAGGTGCTTCGCGCAAACGGTGGCTTCGCATAAACAGCACACCTCGCTCGCAGTCAGCCCTTCCATTAACGTGACCCGAAGAACAGGAGAATCGATATGAAGAACATCATTGTCATCACAGGAGCTTCGAGCGGCTTCGGCGCCCTTGCGGCGCGCGCTCTCGCCATCGCAGGTCACACCGTTTACGCCAGCATGCGTGAGACCGCTGGCCGCAACGCTACACAGGTAGAGGCTGCGAAACAGTTCGCCGCAGAAAACGTCGTAGACCTTCGCACGATCGAGCTGGATGTGGCCTCTCAGGAATCAGCCGACCAGGCCATCAAGACGATCGTCGAGAAAGACGGCCGTCTCGATGTCGTCATCCACAACGCGGGACACATGGTCTTCGGTGCTGCGGAAGCCTTCACTCCGGAACAGCTCCTGCAGGTCTATGACACAAACGTGCTCAGCACGCAGCGCGTCAATCGGGCCGCGCTGCCGCAACTGCGCAAACAGAAAAAGGGCTTGGTGCTATGGGTGGGGAGCACCAGCACTCGCGGTGGCACGCCGCCCTATCTTTCACCCTACTTTGCGGCGAAGGCGGCTATGGATGCGCTCGCTGTCAGCTATGCCGCAGAGTTGAATCGCTGGGGCATCGAGACCTCGATCATCGTTCCCGGAGCCTTCACCTCCGGCACGAATCACTTCGCCCATGCTGGTGCACCGGCAGACAAGTCACGTCAGGCCGAGTACGACAACGGCCCTTACGCGCATCTTGGTGACGACATCATGAACGGGTTTGCTGCTACCGCACGTGCCGATGCCGATGTTGCCGATGTTGCCAAAGCTATCGTCAGTGTGGTGGATTTGCCCTTCGGTAAGCGTCCGTTCCGAGTGCATATCGATCCCGCGCAGGATGGTGCAGAGATCGTAAACGGAGTAGCAGATCGTGTTCGCACCGAAATGTACCGCAACATTGGTCTGTCGGACCTACTGGCTCCGGTTGCGTTTTCGCTATGATTCGAGATGGAGAACGGTAAAAAACCACACGAAATCAAACATGGAGGACCGTCATGTTTTCAATTATCGGGATTACTGGTCGAGTTGGCGGAGGTGCTGCTAGCCGTCTGCTCGGACTGGGCAAGCAAGTACGCGCTGTTGTACGCGACGAGGCTAAGGGCCACGTCTGGGCATCGAAGGGTGCGTCTGTCGCTGTCGCCGATATGACCGACGGCGACGGCCTGGGACGCGCTATCGCGGGCTCCGAAGCAGTCTTCGTTATGTTGCCACCCCTATTCGATCCCTCGCCCGGATTTCCTGAAGCCAAAGGCCAGATCGGCAGTCTTTCCGTAGCGCTCCGACAATCGGACGCAAAGCGAATCGTTGCTCTTTCGACGATTGGTGCCCACGTCACCAGGCCGAATCTGCTCAATAGTCTTCACATGATGGAGGAGTCGTTCAGGCAGCTCCCGATGCCTGTCACGTTTCTTCGACCGGGATGGTTCATGGAGAACCATGCTGGAGATGTCAGCTCTGCCATAAGCGAAGGGATCATCCACAGCTATCTTCAGCCTATCGAGCACGCCATTGCCATGATCGCTACGAAAGATATCGGCGCACTCGCCGGTACCCTCCTTCTTGAATCGTGGTCGGGCAAGCGGGTCGTCGAACTTGAGGCGAAGACACGTGTCTCTTCGGCAGACATCGCGGCGACGCTGACTAACATTCTCGGCAAGCCGATAAAGGCGGAGCCGGTTCCACGAGTTCGATGGGAAGAGCACTTTCGCGCTCAAGGTATGAAGAATCCCACGCCGAGAATTCAGATGATCGAGGGCTTCAATGAGGGCTGGATCGAATTCGAAGGTGGATTCGAAAGCTCCCTCAAAGGGCAGACCTCACTCGAAACCGCCCTCGAAGAAATGGTTCGGGATGCTCGCAAACAGGCCGGATAGGCTTAGGAATTTTCGCTTTACAGGGAGAAGAACAGTGAAGAGACAAAAAATGACGAAGTACATTCTTGGAGGCGTGATCGCTGTAGGTCTCACCTTTTTCTGCGCTTCGTCGAACGCACAAGCGAAGGAGATAAAGATGAATGAGGCACTGACCATCAACGGAGACGGCGCTCAGCGCAATCCAGATATCCATTGGCCCAAAGGACAGCACCCGGAAGACGCTGACCTCTATGCCCACAACGAGATGATGGTGAATGCGAGTTGTGAAAGCGTGTTTGCGAATATCGTCGATGCGCAATCGTGGCCGAGCTGGTATCCCAACTCGCACAATGTCGTCGTTCATGACCGCCGGGACAACAAATTGCACGAAGGGACGAAGTTCTCCTGGGACACGTTCGGTGTACACATCGAGAGCACCGTTCACGAGTTCGTGCCCAACAGCCGAATTGGCTGGTGGGGGTTGGGCACGGGTATGAAGGCTTACCACACGTTCCTGCTGGTTAAAACTGACCAGGGTTGCCACATCGTCACCGAAGAGGTCGTGAGGGGTGAAGGGGCGATCAAATTCCGCCAGGAGCAGCCGAACGCAATGCATGACGGCCACGATCTTTGGCTAAAGGTCATCAAAGAGCGCTCTGAAAAGCAGAACTAGAGGTGGCGTATTGGGGTCGAGCCTGCTTAGCTCGGCACGCTTCGATAGCAGTTGATCGCATCCGGATTGCCGAGGTTCGTTGCTGGAGAACGCCCATTTCGCCCTATACGATTCTGGATTTACGACAAATCGCCACAAGCGGCCAATCGCTTCCCAGCGGCACCTTCAGCCCCTTAGCGATCGTCTCCGCGATATCCCCTCAATCAGCCTGCCCGATCGGCTCCCATCCGATTGTCTTGCGCGTCCACTCGCTCGAACCCGGCATATCCTGCATCGCTGCGTGCCCGAAGACGCAGCGACACGCCTTCTTCCTGCACCGCGTGCTACGTCGTCACGCCTGGGTGGCGGGTTTAGGCTTACTTGATCTGCAATAATGCCCCTCTTTCGTTGTCTGGAATCGTAAAGGCCAGGTTTCCCGAGAATGAGCCAATCCCAAGATCGATACTTTTACCATCCAGGCGAGCTATGTGCTCATGTGGCAACCAGCCATAAATCTCGATATGAATCTGGCGCCACCATGCCGGATAAGAACCCTCGTGCTTGCCTAGCTTGAGCCACAAGCCATCTGCAGTTACCTCACAATGGAAGTCCATGCGTAGACTGGCACCATTCTTGTAATCGTACGTCTTTCCATCGTCCAGATAGAGGTGTCCCGCACAGGCGTCGCCCGCGTAAATGCGGAGCGTAAGCGGACCCTGTGGCATCTCATCTGTACTTTGCACCAGCGGTGCCAAAGGGAGAATCGTACCCGCGCGCACAAACACTGGTAAAGAAGCTAGATCGGGATGGATCCAGGCAGTGAGTGGCACCAGATCGGCCGCACCGGCTGGCGCGTTTGGTTCCGGGTCGACCGGCACGGGCTTAGGAACACGCTGGCCCGTCCAGTAGTCGTACCAGTCCGCTGACGGAAACTCGACGCCATAGCTGTCGAGCTTGTCCGGATAGGGCGGAGCCGCTACCAGGATATCCGGACCGAGAAGGAATTCGCCCGCCGCGCGAAGGTCTACGTCGATCGGATGATGGTCGCTGGCAGCATCGGGAAACTCGAGAAAAAGCGGTCTCTCAATCGGCAAACCTGTGCGCGACGCTTCTTCGGCCAAAGTGTAGAGGTATGGCATGAGTCGGTAGCGTTCTTCAATAAATCGTCTGCGGATCGCTTCAAGCTTCGTTCCACCGGCCCATGGTTCATGGTCACCAGTTCCCTTTTCGGCGTGATCCCGATCCAGGGGTTGGAACGAACTAATCTCAAACCATTTTGTGAGTAGGTCCTGTTGCGGTGTTCCGGCAAATCCGCCGACGTCGGCTCCGGCCAGTGCAAAACCACTCAGCCCCAGGTTTTCGATCATCGGAGTCGTCAGGCGAAGGTGATTCCAGGTGCTGCTGTTATCGCCCGTCCAAGTGGCAGCATACCGCTGTCCCCCGGCATAGGTGGAACGCGTCAATACGAATGGCCGCAAGTTCGGATCGATCTCCTTCAATCCATCGAAGGTGGCACGCGAGTTTTCCATCCCATATACGTTGTGCACCTCAGCGTGACGGGCGGTACGCTTCATGAAGCCGGGTTCGTCGATCCGGTGCACCACGTCGGGAGGCATGGTAGCTGTCGGAGTATTGAAAACGGACGGCTCATTCATGTCATTCCAGAAGCCCGCGACGCCCATCTTGCGGAAATCCCGGTAGAGAGTGCCCCACCACGCACGCGTCTCGGCACGAGTGAAGTCCGGGAAGACGCTTGGTCCCGGCCACACGATGCCGGAGTAAACGCTGCCGTCGGGATTTTTCACAAAATGGTCGCCTCGAATCCCGCTGTCGTAGGGTGAGTAACCGTGGCCGGGAAATTGAGCGATATGCAGGTCTGTGATAGCGACAACATGGAAGTGCTCGGAGGCAAGCCTCGAGATCATCCCTGGGAAGTCAGGAAAACGATCGCGATTGATCGTGAACGGGCGGTTCTTTTCCTGGAAATCGATGTCCAGATAGATGACATCAGCGGGAATGCGATCCGCGCGCAGACGGTCTGCGATTTCAATCACTCTCGATTGCGGCGTGTAGCTGTAACGCGACTGCTGATAACCAAGAGCCCACCTCGGAGGCAGTTGGGTCGTTCCGGTCAGCCACGCATAGGTCTCCACAACCTGTTTCGGAGTGGGGCCATAAAAGACGTAGTAGTCGAGGGGGCCGTTTACGGCGCCAAAACAATAAGCGTCGGGCAGGTCCTTACCGAAGTCAAAGCTGCTGCGCCAGGTATTATCCGAAAAGACTCCGATTGCACGACCTCGCCGGAATGCCATGAAGTATGGAATGCTCTTGTAGATCGGATCGGTAGATTCTTGAAAGCTGTAAGCATCCGTGTTCCAAAGAGTAAATGCCTGTTCACGACGGTCGAGCGGGCCGGTTTTGTCTCCCAGGCCAAAATAGTGCTCATCGATCGGCATCTGCTTGCAAACACGAAAGGCATCGCCATGAAACTCGATCGGCCGCACATCCTGTTGCAGAACGTTGCCATTGCGATCGGAGATGGTCAACGCAAAGGTCTGGCGGTTGATCGACACATCGAGAATGTCGGTCGCAAAGCCGACGGCACCTGCAGTATCAATTGTCTTGACTGCAATCCGACTCTGCCTGGCTTCGCCAAGAACGGCCCAGGAGGCGTCCTCGGCGAATTCATTTGAGCGGGAGACGCGAATGCGCACGATATCGTCGCGCAGGGCGACGATTTGCATTCGCGCCTCGCCATCTCGCAGATCAATGCCGTCAGGCAGCGCGGAAAACGATGTCACCCGATTCAGCTGAATCGCAGGATCCACCGGACTTCCTTGCCCCTGCAATGCACACGACGCGAGAAAGAAAACAATGAGGATCAAGGCTGCGCGGTGATTGGACAGGCCGATCATCATTTCTGAAGCGAGCCCCGGTACGACTTTTCCGAGGTAGCGTCGCGATCTCGGATTCCTTGCCTGTGTTTCATAGATCACCGATATATTTTGCGACTCGGCGTAGCTGTAAACACCACTCCGGTGCTGGAGCAGACATCTCGTCAGACGCGCTCCCACAGATAGGGGGGGGACTTTGGGTACCTGTGAGAGCGCGGTCGGCAAAGGCTCAGAGGACACGCGGGAACCTTCGCCGTGATTCGGGTCAGAAGGTGAACTTCGCGGAGACCTCCAGCAGACGGCGCCCGAGTTTGTAAGGCGCGAACCCGAAACCGGTAGACGGAGAATAAATCGCCGAGCTGACACTGGTTCCATTCAGCGATAGATTCGTTTGTTGCGCGTATCCTGTGCCAAAGCTATTCAGTGGATGGTTGAGAAAATTGAACGCGGCAATGCGGAAGTGAAGGTTTCGATCGCCCCCCAGGCCAAAGCCTCTCTCCACCGTCAGATCGGTGTTGAAGAACGTTGGGCCCTGCGCATAGGGGAAGATATACTGACCGTTCTGTCCGCTGTTGATGCCCGGCAGGCCGAAGCAGGCTCCGTTGATGTACTGGTGTGAGGCAAGTCCCGTTCTTGGATCGCACTTCAGCACAGGTTGAAGGCTCACGTCCGGCGTTCCCAAAAAGACCTGAGCGTTTACGGGGAGCACCGGTTCCGCGGGAGCACTGATAAACCCGTTGAGATTGAAATCGGGACTCGAGCCGCTGATTCCTGTTTGCATGTTGCCCCCGCTCTGAATGCTGGTGATCCCCGAAATGAGCCAGTTGTTCACGAGCGCCCCCAGTGTCGGGTTGTTCGAATACCTTCCCAGTGAATAGGAGTAGGTCGCATTGAAAATGTGGGTGCGGTCGAAGTTCATGGGGCCATAGTTGCTCGGAATACTGAAGGGATTAATCGCAGCTGTCCAGTTGAAGTTTGCGGCGGAGCCGAGAACACCGAGCGCCTTCGACCAGGTGTAATTGAAACCATAGTTCAGCTTGCCGGTCGTCTTCTGCCACACCGCCTGCAGCGCATTGTAGTTGGCGTAAGTGTCATGCCGCGGCACGGTAATCGACTGATACTCGGGATAGGGCCGGAATTGTTGGATATTCGTGGCATTCATGGCAGCCACCTCATAGGGCGTACAGGCGGCGGCCGCGCACACGCCTTCGGATAGGCCGATCGAATTCGCCTGATAGAGCGTACCGATTGGAATGGCGTTCAGGTTGTTCAGTGTCACTGCCGAAGTTGAACCATTATTAAACAGCGAGTTGCTGTTATTGCCCGCGTAAGTAAGCTGCATAACAGAATTCCTCGGGAGTCTTTGCACCAGGCTTGCACTGTAACTGTTGGTAACCGGTTCCCTGGTGTCTCCGCGATACAGCCCAAACGCGCTTGTACTCAGAGGACCGGCGGTCACTGGGAAGTGGAGGCTGTTGATACCACCCAGCGTAACCGCGCCGAAGCCGAACAGATTCGGTTCGCGCAGTCCTTCTGAATTGGCGAATGCGTTGGTGACATCGACGATCGAGTCATGCTCACGGTAGGAGCCATAGCCGCCGCGCAGGATCGTCCGACCGGTTCCAAAAATGTCCCATGCCACTCCGACCCGCGGTTCGTAAAACAGCGGCCTGCCCCCGGTTCCCGAGTTCGGTACCGATGGATCAAGAGCGTGCCAGGTAAAACCAGGCAGCGGATTGGTCGCAGAAACCGGTTGGGCGATGGTTGCCGGATCCCAGACCGCTGCGCCCAGATTGTGAGCATCCTCCCACGGCCCCAGGTGCTCGAGACGCAAGCCGAGAGTCACAACCAGATTCTGTCGTACGCGCCAGGAGTCCTCTCCATAGAAACCAATGTTCCAGAAGTAAAGATTGGTGCGCGGCAGGATATTCTGCTGATCGAAAGACTGCAGCTCGCCCTCCATGAAGTTCGCCAGATAGTTTCCGCTGGTAACGTACGGCGGTCCGAAGGCCGGGGAGCCGTTCGGATACGTGCCGGCATAAGTGTAGAACGTGGATCCCGCGGGCGGAAAATAGTAGAGGCGAACGTTGCCGTTGGTAGTGCCATTCGTGATGGTCTGGTTATTCGTAACGCGTTGCACGAACACGCCACCTTTGACGGTGTGATGGCTCCAGACCTTGGTGATATTGTCGCCCACGCTAGGTTGAAACTTTTTGAGCGACGGCGGTCCGTAACTGAAGTCGGGCTGAATGGCGAGCGGCAGACCATCGAAGCCATAATCCATGAACATCGGAAAGTCCTGGCTGCCGTTATTGTAGGTCCCATTGTAAGGATAGTTGATCGCCGCTTTCGTCAAAGCCGACGGCGTCTTCGCCTCAAAATCCTGCGTGAAATAAACCAGGGTGGCGAAGAGTTCATTGGTCAGCGTGGGGGAAATGATCCGCGCGTAATTCGCGGCGGCGCTATGCACGTGAATGGCATTGATCACGCCGCCACCCGGCGTATTCACCGAGCCCATGACTGCAGTCGGCGAGTAATACGGAACTTGCGGTTGGCCCTGACTTTCTCTTTCATACGTGTAGCGACCGAAGATGTGATTGTTGTCGTTGAGAGCATAGTCGACGCGCCCTGTCGTCTGAAACACATCATTGTTCACCAGGTTTTCCGTAGTGAAATTGTAGCCGTCGGTGCCGGTCGCCTGGTTCGGCAACGGAAGCACGTGGTTGATCAGCGCCATTGCGCCGGGGTCGAGATACTGAGTTGGGATCTGCCCATTGACGATCGGCGTTCCGTCGGAGGCAAATGTGGGGGAGTTGGTCAGGTTGGCATACGCGCCTCCCTGATAGTTCGGTCCGAGATAGTTCATCAACTCGGTCGTGCTGAAGTCGCCCGTGCGCATGTTCGCCGTGGGAACCAGCGCATGGATGATGGCACTGCCGGCAGTGCCGTAGGCATACACATCCCGCTGCGCGTCCTCCTCGGCGGCCGCAAAGAATGTCAGCTTTTTGAGATGAGGCACGGGGCCACCGAAGGTGACTCCCGGATAGATGTAGCGATCCGTTGGGCGCGGTATGCCATTGAAGTTTGCCAGCCAATCATTCGAATTGAGCTGGTTTGTTCTGGCGAAGGTGTAGAGCGAGCCGTGGTATTGCGATCCGCCCGCTTTCGTCACTGCGGTTATTACCACCGGCCCATTCGATTGGTCCGCGCCGAAGTTGGAGGTCTGGACTTGCACCTCGGAGACCATCGAGTCGTTGATGTTCTGAAGATTTGCGCCGAAGTTGCCCGCATCTGTCAGGTTGGCGCCATCGAGCTTGAGCGTGACGCCAGCGATCGGCGCACCGTTCGAGGCATACGGCGTTTCCTGACCGATCTGGACGTCGGAGAAGTCTGGAGCCTGGTTGGTAGGTCCGAGAGTGCGAATCGCAAATCCGGGCAGAGTCTTTTCGAGCTCGGTGGCATCTCGCCCGACAATTGAGAGCTGATCCAGATTTCGTTCGGTGATCGTGGCACTCAGTTGGCCGCTATCGAGCGGGATCCCACCGACCTCGGAGTCCACCGTGACCGTTTGTGCTTGTCCGCCGATGGCGAGGCGAATATCGGTAAGGGTCCGGCTGTCGCCTGGGTCGAGGTGGATGGACTTCTGGATGAACTTTGAGAATTCCGCCTTCTCGACCTTGAGGATGTAGTCGCCACTCGGAACGGCGGCGAAGGAGAAAGCACCCGCTCCATTTGACTTGACGATTCGAGCCGAGCCGCTGAGAGTATCTTCCAAGGTAACAGTGGCGTCGGGCACAGCCGCGCCGGATGGATCTTGCACAACGCCGCTCAGGCTGGCACTCCCCACCTGCCCCGTGGCCATTGCCGCAAGGAGGAGAATGAGCCCCGGCAAGAACACAAACAAACAACGAATGCGCCGAGCGGGAGAGGTTAGATTTGACTGAGTGCGATTCTTAAGGTTTGTCGTCACAAAGAGCCTCCACGCTGAGTCTCGTTAATTGCGACCGCCGCGCCCGGTCCTTCAAAGACCGGCGGTTTCCTGCTACAGGGCAGAAATCTCTAATGGGGAATCCTTATAGGAAGGTTCGACGAGAACAAATAAGGTCCTTGCAGTAAATTACCCCGGTTCTTATCAGGTAAATTTGTCGCTCAAGCCCTTGTCTATCAATATCTTGATTGGATGTTTCCTCTGATCGCGCAATCTCGAATCGTTGTATAATCCGGGGCGAGATCTCCCGGGGATTACCCATGCAGGTTGATGTACCGGCTACCAATCCCGCCGATTTTAGCCAGGTCGAGAAGGCTGCGATTGAGGAGCAGGTAGAGCGCCTCCTGCAGAATTCATACTTCAGCCACAGCCGCCGCTTCCCCATGTTCCTCCGATTCGTTGTCCGGCACACCCTGGCTGGGCAGAGCGACGCGGTGAAGGAGCGGACGCTCGGGATTGAAATCTTCGGACGAGCGGTCGACTACGATACCTCGCTCGATCCGATCGTACGCGTAACCGCAGCAGAGATTCGCAAGCGGATCGCGCAGTACTACCAGGAACCGGGCCACGAAGAGGAGATTCGTGTCTCCCTTCCCGCCGGTTCGTATGTTCCGCAGTTTCATTGGCCCCAGGCGCAACCGGTTCCAACCGTTGCGAACGGAGCCGAACTAGAGGTACTGTCCGAAGTACCGGTCGAGACCCCCACCCCCCAAGCGGCTCTGCGCCCGCAAATACATCTATGGATGGGCATCGCGGTCGCGCTTCTGATGGCTTCGGCCGCGGTCGGAGGCTCGTGGTGGTGGCGTTCGCTGCAGCATTCTGCTTTCGACGTTTTCTGGGAGCCCATTCTGAACTCTGCTGATCCGGTGCTGTTTTGCATCGCGGACCAGAACCAGTACACGGAAATTTCACTCCGCGACGCCGCCGATCCATCCCACCAGACCATGCTTCGAGACACCCTCACCGCGGTCGTGATGGACGATCTGAATCCGGTGGTGAAGATTGCCGGAGTTTTGCAAGCGCATGGAAAAAGATACAGTCTCAAGGGCGAGGGTTCGACAACCCTAACCGACCTCCGCAATGGGCCAAGCGTCTTCGTCGGCGCCTTCGATAATGCCTGGACCCTGCGCCTGACCAAGCCCCTGCGCTTCCACTTCGCAAACGACGCCGCCATGACGCGCCTCTGGATCGCCGACAGCAATAATCCGAACCGGACTGACTGGGTGGTCGATCGAGCGAAACAGCAGGCGACCAACAACTATCGCGACTACGCCATCGTGGCACGCTTCACCGACGGCAATACCGGAAAGATCGCGATCATCGCGGCAGGAGTAGCCCGCGGTGGCACGATTGCCGCGGGTGAGTTTCTGATCGACCCAACCTATCTGGCACAGGTGGAGAGTGCGGTTCACGCTTCTGCCGGGAAGAAGAATATGGAGTTCGTGCTAAGCACCGAAATCATCGACGGCCAACCTGGCACGCCGAAGATGGAGGCCGCCTATTTCTGGTAGTACCGGGCGGCGAGTTCTCGTCCCCCTGCGATAAAACTAGGATCTGGTTCACGTGATCCACAAGCGCCGGCTGCGCACGGTTTCCCACACCACCTTGTCGTTCTCGACGCTGATCACAGTCTTTCTCTCGCCGTTCGTATCGAAAGCGCTTCTCCGCACGAAAGTAAGCTCGTCGAAGGCGTCTGCGGGCACAGCCTCCTCGATACCCTCCCTCAGGATTGATCGGCGACAGAGCCTGCGACCGCGATCCCCTAGACCGCGATCTAGCCGGAGCGCTTGTGGCATCGAGATGTGGTTGGCGTGAAAGCCGATGCCACGGGCATGTTGAACACCGCCATCGGAGGGGATGCTCTTCTCAGCAATACCACGGGCAACCTCAACACGGCGATCGGTGCTCAGGCGGGATTGACCGCGGATCAGTCTAACCTAACCGGATCCAATAACACCTTGGTGGGGGCCTATTCTACGTTCTCAACCGGAACAATTACAAACGCCACGGCCATCGGCGCCGCGGCGTATGTGACGGAGAGCAATGCCATGGTGCTCGGCAGCATCAGCGGCGTGAACGGCGCCACTACCAGCACCAAAGTTGGCATCGGAACGACCGCGCCGGGACATTTATTGGACGTTGCGGGCACCGTTGCCATTGACTCCACTGGCCTGAATAACGGGACGAACTTTATCGATCTGACCTTCGGCCTCAACGCGGGAGAAGGGATGTCCTCCTCGCGCACCGCCGGTCCGAATCAATATGGGATCGACCTTTTCACCGACTTTACCCGCCGGATATCCATCGAGCAGCACGGCAACGTGGGCATCGGAACCACAGCTCCCGACAGCCTCCTCACTGTGAATGGCAGCGCCGACAAGCCAGGAGGCGGTTCGTGGGGTACGTTCTCGGACGGCCGGCTCAAAAACCTTGACGGCAGCTTCAACTCCGGCCTCAGCCAGGTTTTGAAGCTCAACCCGGTTCGCTATCGCTACAAGGCCGACAATGCGATGGGCATTCGCGACACGGAGGAACACATTGGAGTAGTCGCGCAAGATGTGCAGCAAGTCATTCCAGAAGCGGTGACGGAAAACAGCAAAGGCTACCTGCTGGTAAACAACGATCCGATTATCTGGTCGATGCTGAACGCGATCAAGGAACAGCAGCGGCAGTTCGAGCAACAGCAGGCTATCCTCCGCACACAGGCAGCCGCCATTCGCAATCTCAAGTCTGAGCTGCGGGCTACACGGCAGTCTTTGCAGAAAGTGAAGGCGCAAGGAGTCACCTCTCAGCCTACGCTGGTGGCGGCGAAGTAACCGCAGCGAGTCAACCAGCACAGAAACGCCGCTCTCGGGCGGCTTTCATTTTGCATCAAGCCGAGGATGGTTGCTCGGTGTGTTTGCTCTGACGCTCACCGCTGACACTCGGCGACACAGCCTCACTGCGCTATGACTTTTTGTTCAAAATCTTGGGCCGCTTCCGCCAAATTGTTTGGACTGCCGAGATCGCGCCAATAAGATTCATCGGCTTCAAAGGCGAGGATTCTTTCTCCCTCGGCGGCCAGACGCAAATAGGTTGTGATGATGGAGAACGCTCCATCTTCGAACATCACTCCGAGCAGACGCGGAGAAACTACGTGGATTCCGCAGAACGCCAGCGCTTGTAGCTGCCTGCCCGGTCGATCAAGTTTTGGTTCCCGATCGCTTTCGGGCCGCCGGCCGGTGAGCTGAAGCTGGTCGTTGAACAGCAGGTAACGGGAGGACTTGCGGCGCTGCACCGCCAAGGTCGCCAGAGCCTGATTCTCGAGGTGAAATTGCAACATGCGCCCGAGATCAATCGTGCTGAGGACATCGACGTTGTGCACGATGAAGGGCTCTTCAGAACGACTGGAATCCCCGACCGAACCACTCCCAAAGAAGCCAGCCGCCTTTTTCAGACCGCCGCCGGTGTCGAGCAATTCGTCCTCACGCGAGACTTCAATGCGCATTCCGAAATTGTCGTTTGCTTGCAGGTAGTACTGAATCATGTCGGCGAAGTGGTGGACGTTGATAATCACGTCGCTGACTCCGAATTTGCGCAAGCGGGAAAGTGCGATCTCGAGCAGCGTGCGGCCCTTGATCTCGACCAGGGCCTTCGGACGATGGTCGGTGAGCGGGCGCAGGCGGGTGCCGAGACCGGCGGCAAGAATCATTGCTTTCATTGATTCCGTACTTTCATGGATGCGGTCGGTTCATCGATTCAGCTGCTCCTGCTCGCGATGGCGCACCACCACTTCGACTCCATCCCGGGCGCGCAAATGTTTCGCCAGTTGCTCTGCCAGATAGACCGAGCGATGCTGTCCGCCGGTGCAGCCGAACGACACCATCAAGTGTTTGAAGCCGCGGCTCTGATAGGTGGCCACGCTGGCATCGACCAGCGAACTGGCATCGGCGAGAAACCGATGCACGCTTTCCTGCCGATCGAGATAGTCGATGACGGGCGCATCTTTGCCGGTGAGCGTCTTGAAGCGCTCTTCGCGTCCGGGATTCGGAAGGCTGCGGCCATCGAAAACGAATCCGCCGCCGTTTCCGGTCTCGTCCTGTGGCAGGCCGCGGTGAAACGAGAAGCTAAAAACGCGGACCGTCAACTTCTCCGGTTGAGACGCCGACGTGAGGCCCTGCAACTTATCCGAGGCCACCATGCTCTTGAACGCTTCCATCAGGGTGGGCAGCGCGATGGGCAACTCCACGTTGTGAAGCAGCCAGCGCAGATTGCTGAGCGCGTACGGCACGCTTTGCAGGAAATGCTCTTTGCGTTCGTAGAAGCCGCGAAAGCCATAGGCTCCGAGAGCCTGCATGATGCGAACATACACGTAGGCATAGTAGTGGTGCATGAACTCGGAGTGGTCGAGACCGAGAAACTGCCCGAGGCTCGCGAGATAATGATCGAGCAGTTGCTGGCGCAGATCCGAGGGCAGGTCGGCTTTCGAGTCGAACAGGAGAGAGGCGATATCGTATTGCAGCGCCCCTTTGCGGCCGCCTTGATAGTCGAGAAAGAATGGCTGGTCTTCGCTTAGAACTCTGTGCAACATGATGTTGCGAGACTGGAAATCGCGATAGAGAAAATAATCGCGACGGGCGCTCAACAGAAATTTTGTGAGGCGGCTGAAATCGTCTTCGAGAGCCTGCTCGTTGAAGGCAATGCCTGCGAGGCGGAGAAAGTAATATTTGAAATAGTTCAAATCCCACGCGATCGACTGGCGATCGAAGCTCGAGCGCGGATAGCACACTTTGTAATTCAAATCGCGTCCCGCTTGGACCTGAAAGCGCGGCAATATGCTGACAACCTTGCGATAGGCCTCGACTGCTTCGGGAGCGAGGGCCGCACCGTTGCGGTGGAGAGAGAGGAACTCGAAAAGCGTGGTGCCGCCAAGATCCTGTTCGAGATAAGCGCCGTGGCTTAGGTCTTCCGCATAAATTTCCGGGACCGGCAATCCGTGCCTGCGAAAGTGCCGGGAGAATTCCAGGAAGGCGACATTCTCTTCGCGCACGTCGTAGAGAATGCCAATCGCAGTCAGTTGTTTGCCGGAAAGCCGGATGATCTTGCGGCCCGATCCGCCGAGTTGGCCCTGCAGCGGCTCCGCCCGCTCGACCGGCGATTGGAAATGCTGCTCAAAGAGTCTTTTGAGAACTTCCATGAAGGGATTTCCAGCGACTCACCATAATGATTTCGAGCGGCTCACCATAATCATAATTAAAGATAACATCGGAGGCGCGAGCCGAAGCGCTGGGCTAAGCCGGAACGCCCCTCCGAGACTGGATCCTGGGATTGGGGATTGCTCTTCTCTACTCTTCAGCTGTTCAGCGCACGACCAGACGGGTAAAGGGGAACACATAGGCTTGAAGCGTCACCATGATTCCGACCAGCGCAGCCAGTGCAATGCTGTGGAAGAACACGTAACGCAGGATGTCACCCTCGTGCCCGTACCACTCGGTGGCCGTGCTGGCCACGACGATGCTCTGCGCATCGATCATTTTTCCCATCACGCCGCCGCAACTGTTCGCCGCTGCCATCAAGGTGGGTGAGACTCCGATTTGTTCGGCCGAAATTCTTTGCAGGCTTCCGAAGAGCACGTTCGACGCCGTATCCGAGCCGGTCAGCGCCACGCCCAACCAGCCGAGCATGGTTCCGAAGAACGGATAGAGCACACCGGTTCGGGCAAAAGCCAGGCCCATGGTGGCGTCGAGGCCGGAATAGCGTGTCATGTAGCCAATCGAGAGCATGGTCGCAATGGTGAGCAGGGAGAAACGCACCCGCATCAGCGTTTTCCCGTAGGTGCGGAGCAACCCCCAGGGCGTGAAGCCCATGATAAGGCCCGCAATGATGGCGGCAACCAAGATGCTCGACCCGGTGGCTGACACCCAGTTCAGCGAATATACAGCGGCTTCTGCGGTCGGCTTGCGCACGACCGGAGGCACGCGTTGCACCATCTGGTGCAGACCAACGACCGGATACTTGGGCGCGGACCACTTGTCAAGCTTGGCCTTGACGGTTGGCAGGCCCCACGCGAAAACCACAACACTCAAGACGAGCCAGGGTACCCACGCTTTTGCAACCTGCGACCGGCTGTAGCCGTGCGTTCCGCGAGCTGCGCGCTCTCCCTCGTGTTCAAAACCCCAGATGCGCTTGGGTTGCCATATCATCAGGAAGCCGATGAGCGCCAGCATCGAGATAACGGCGGCGACAACGTCCACCAGCCAGGGCCCATGGAAATTCGACATGAGAAACTGCGGAATGGCGAAGAACACTCCGGCCACCAGCACCGCGGGCCACACTTCTAACATTCCCTGGAGTCCCGCGAATGCCCAGAGCAGCCAGAAGGGTACGAGAACCGAGAAGAAAGGCAGAATCCGGCCAGCCTGGGCGCTCAACTCCCGAAGATCCAATCCGGTCACTCCCTGCAGGCCGATGATCGGCGTGCCGAGCGCGCCGTAGGCCACGGGCGCGGTGTTGGCGATCAGCGAAAGCCCAGACGCTTCGAGCGGCTTGAAACCCAAGCCGATCAATACGGCCGCGGTCACGGCTACGGGCGTGCCGAAACCGGCTGCGCCTTCAAAGAAGGCGCCAAAGCTGAAGGCGATCAGCAACAGCTGCAAGCGCCGGTCTTGCGTGACGCTGGTCAAGCTTTCCTGCATCACCTTGAACAGTCCAGCGTCGCAGGTGAGCTGATACATGAAGATGACGTTGAGGATGATCCAACCGATCGGCAGCAGGCCGTAGCCTGCGCCGAGCACAGCCGTCTTGGCGGCCAAGCTCGCGGGCATGCCGAAAATCCAGATCGCGCAGACAATCGATGTGGCCAAGCCGAGCAGCGCGGCGAAATGCGCCTTCATGTGCAGCAGAGCCAGAGTGCCGAGCAGCACCACCACGGGCAGCGCGGCAACCAACGCCGACAGCCACCAGTGCCCTAGCGGGTCGTAGCTCTGCGGCCACGGTTGAGCACGGGGCGGAATCTTGACAATCAGCACAGCGGCAACAACCGTCGCTGCGAGAGCCGCTACCCACACGATTGGGTTGGCCGGTGCGGGAGCGGTGTTCGGTATCGGAGACTTTGTTGAGATCACGGGTTCCTCCTGGAACCGGGGCGATTGCTGGTGAGGGATTGTAATCCGTAAGCAGGCTGCGTGCTAGTGCCGAGACTGCGGCCGAGACTGCGGCAGTGGATCAGACGGGAAAGGAAGTGAGGCAAGCGCGCGGTTGGCGCCGGCAAAAGGCAGGTTTTTCGCTTCGCTCAGGAGCCCGATGGGCTCGCCCCGCCAGACGGGCGAGACGCCCGTCCCTCGACGGTGTCGGGCGGCTCCTAGCAGCAACCCATCTTCACCTCTCCGGCAGCGGTGAGCGGGGGACCGAAAGCCTCTTGGGGCGCGGGCACGCCGTTCAGCGTCATGATCCAACGCCGGACGGCATCGCATACGACGAGCACCACCCCCACGATAAAGATGGTCATCAGAACTGAATCCAGGTACCCGGTAAACGCCTGACCGGGCTTGGAGGTCAAGGGCCAGAAGATGTTTTTGATCGACAGCACTCCCGCTGTAATCGTAGTGACCCCTACGAAGCACATCGGAACGGCTGTAATCCAGGCATATCTCTGCTTGCCCATATTAATAAGGAAGGTGGTGGTTACGGCCAAAGCGATGGTCGCGAGCAACTGATTGCCAGTTCCGAACAACGGCCAGAGCGTGGAAATGTTTCCCGTGTAGATCAGGTATCCCCAGCCCAGAACCACCAACAGGCTGGTCATCAGATTTCCGGGCAGCCAGGCACTGTTGCCGAAGGGCTTGTGGGCTTTGCCCATGAGTTCCTGCAAGACATAGCGGGCCACGCGGGTTCCGGTGTCGATCGTAGTCAGGATGAAAAGAGCTTCAAACATGATGGCGTAGTGATACCAGTAGCCCATCCAGCGATCCATGCCGGGCAGGCCGCGGAAGATTTGCGCCATGCCGACCGCGAGCGATACCGCTCCTCCGGTCCGCCCTGCGAGTTTCTCCCCGACTTCACGGGAGAACATATCGAGATTGACCGTGCTCAGGCCGAGGTGGCTGAAAACCTGGGGCGGCGTGTTGATGGCAAAGTAGTCGCCGGGATAGAGAGAGCAGGCCGCGATTAGAGCCAGGATGCCGACCAGCGACTCGGCGACCATGGCTCCGTATCCGATGAAGCGAGCGTCGGTTTCCTTGTCCAGCATTTTCGGCGTTGTGCCGGAGGAGACGAGCGAATGGAAACCCGAAATCGCACCGCAAGCAATGGTCACGAACAGAAACGGGTAGAGAGGCCCTTTGATGATCGGTCCCCCGCCGTGGACGAAGGACGTGAAGTTCGGAAACTGGATGTGGGGATGAACCACGAAAACGCCGATCACCAAGACTGCAATGGTGCCCAACTTGACGTAGGTGGAAAGGTAGTCCCGCGGTTCGAGCACCAGCCAGACGGGAAGGACCGAAGCCACCAAGCCGTAGATCGCCATCAGGATGGTGATCTCGTGAGGCGTGAGAGTGAGCGAGGCAGCAACTCCGCTGTGCGCCACCCAATTTCCCGCGACGACGCTGGCGATCAAAAGCACCACCCCAAAAATGCTCGGGCCGGTGACGGTAATCGTTCCGGCATGGCTCTTGAACATCCACCATCCCATGACGACGGCGATCGGGATGGTCATGCCAATGGTAAAGACTCCCCACGGGCTATTCGAAAGCGCATTGACCACAACAATGCCGAGGCCGGCGAGCGTGACCAGAAGAATAAAAAGTACGGCGATCATCGCAACCAGGCCGGCAAAGGGACTGATTTCGGTACGGGCAACATCGGCCAGCGAGCGGCCCCGGTGACGAATCGAAGCCACGAGCACGGTGAAGTCCTGTACACACCCGGCCAGCACGGCGCCGATCAGCAGCCAAAGAAAGCCGGGCGCGAAGCCGAACTGCGCCGCCAGAGTCGGCCCGACCAGCGGCCCCGCCCCTGCGATCGCCGCGAAGTGATGTCCGAAAAGCACCCATCGCGGTGAGGCGACATAGTTATGCCCGTCGGCGTAAAGGTGCCCTGGAGTGGTGCGGCGATCGTCGAGCGCCAGTGCCTTGGCGGCGATGAAGGCACTGTAATAACGATAGGCAAGGGCATACACGCACAACGCACCCAACAGCACCGGGAAGGTATTCACGATTTGCTCCAAACCATGCGACGGTAACCGATCCGCCAGATTTTTAATCGAGGGCATCCTACACCCATCTTGGAATTCGACACAATGGGTCGCCTAGCATGCCTCACGCGCTACAATGTCCGCCATATTCCGGTTCAGGCCCGGCAGGGACGCGAATGGGTCGCTGCCAACCGAAAGGATCGAGTATGCACACCGCACGAGAGAAACAAGCGGCAACTCAGGAACGACCCCTTGTCCGCTTTGGTCTGGGGCTCGCCAACTGGAGCGAGCGGTGGTTTCCGGATCCGCTGGTTTTTGCCCTGCTCGGCATTGTCGTGGTCTTCGTGGCCGGAGTTCTGCTCCATCAACCTGCCACTCAACTCGCCATCCAGGGCGGAAAGAACTTCTGGACGCTGGTGAATTTCACCATGCAGATGGTGATGATCATCATCGGCGGATATGTTGTTGCCTCGACGCCGATCGTCTATCGGGCAATTCGCGCCCTAGCCGGAATCCCGAAAACGCCACGCGGTGCGGTTGCCCTGGTTGCGTTGTTCTCCATGTTGACTTCCCTCATCTCCTGGGGCTTGAGCTTGATTTTCAGCGGGCTTTTTGTTCGGGAACTGGCGCATCGCGTCAAGGGATTGGACTACCGGGCTGCGGGTGGAGCGGCTTATCTGGGCCTCGGAGCGGTCTGGGCGATGGGGCTTTCTTCTTCCGCCGCCATGATGATGGCGACCAAGTCCACACTGCCCGCGGCGTTATTCAACATTAGCGGTCTGATCCCGCTCACCCAAACCCTGTTCCTGTGGCAAAGCATCGCGACCACCGTAATCCTGATCGTGCTCTCCGTGCTGGTCGCGTGGTGGTCGACACCCTCGCCCGAGAACGCCAGGACCGCAGAATCCTACGGCATCTCATACGAGCCCATTCGCTCGAGCCTGGAGGAGAGGAGCAAACCGGGCGAGTGGCTGGAATACAGTTGGGTGCTGACCGTTCTGGTTTCCGCGTTGTTGTGCTGGTATCTGGTCAACCTGTTCCGCACTTCTCCGCAAGGCGCGCTGGCTGCGCTTGACCTTAACAATTACAACCTCATCTTCATCACGGTTGGGCTTCTATTGCACTGGCGACCGAAGCGCTTTATGCGTGCGGTATCGGACTGCATTCCGGCCACGGGCGGGGTGTTGATCCAGTTCCCGTTCTATGCGGTGATCTTCGGAATGATTACGGGGACGGGCATCGCGGCTGCGCTGGCGAAACTTTTTGTCTCCGTCAGCACGCACAACACCTACCCGTTGCTGGTGGCGGTATATTCGGCGGTGCTCGGCGTTTTCGTTCCCTCCGGGGGCAGCAAATGGGTGATCGAAGCGCCCTATGTGCTCGAGGCCGCGAACTCGCACCAAGTGCATCTGGGCTGGGTGGTACAGATCTACAACGCGTCGGAGGCTCTGCCCAATCTGGTCAATCCCTTCTGGATGCTGCCCCTGCTCGGCATATTGAAATTGAAGGCCCGGGATATTGTGGGATATGGAGTGCTGCAGTTGATGGTTCACATCCCGGTCGTGTTCTTCCTGTGCTGGTTGTTTGCCCAATACATTCCCTATGTGCCGCCCCTGAAATAGGAAGGTTCGCGGTTCGGGGCCGAATCTTAAAACTCGATCCGGAGCGAAAACTGCAACGTTCGCTGGAGAGCGCCAAAGGCGAGCGAACTGATCGCGCCACCACCCGAGCAATCCACGCAGGCGTTCGGCTGTCCGAGGTTGACTTTGTTGAACACATTAAAGGCGTCGGCCCGGAAACGCAGAGCCACGCCCTCGGAAACAGGAATGACCTTAGCCAGCCCGACGTCGCTTTCGAAAAACCCGGGCCCGGTGAGTGAATCGCGGGCCGCATTTCCGATTTGACCTGCACCCGGCCGCTGCCAGGGCCCGATCGCGGGTCCCGGGACCGGCTGGCCAGTTTGGGGATTCAAACCACAATACTTGATAGTCGCCGCGCAATAGTCCGCATTCGACGTGTCCGGGAGCAAAGTTTGACCTCCGGTAGTGGTGAAGTATTGCTCCCGAGAACCGGTGATCTGGACGGGGCCAACCCGATTCGGCTGGCAGGGATCACCGCCCGTGTCAGTTTCGAGGGCACAATTGGCCGCTTGATAGGTGGGGGTAAACGGCAGACCACTTCGCCAGATGGTTATCGCACTGATGGTCCATCCGCCGACAAAGCGGTCCGTCACCGGTCCGACTCCGGCCAACCATGCCTTGTTTCGGCCGATGGGCAAATCCCAGATGTTGGTCAGCACAAATCGGTGCCGGATGTCGAAACTGTCGGGACCGTATCCGATTCGCGGGTCGATGGCAAAGTAGTTATCGTCATAGTCGAGACCCTTCGACCAGGTATAGTGGGCGAGGAAGGAATAGCCGTGGTGAAAGTTCTTGTTCACTTTTGCCTGAAGGGAATTGTAGTTATCATTGGCGTTGTTGCCGAAATACTGCACCTGGAAAAGACTGGGATTAAAATTCGCAGCCGGCTGATAA
>Ga0302326_10008684_pt1 | contig 22353 bp, 23 predicted proteins | sample Palsa_T0_3_FD_202264 | JGI IMG/M metagenome (GOLD analysis project Ga0302326, IMG submission 202264) | Peat permafrost microbial communities from Stordalen Mire near Abisko, Sweden - Palsa_T0_3 | ecosystem: Environmental > Terrestrial > Soil > Palsa > Peat permafrost | place: Sweden: Abisko... | reverse complement strand
ATGACGACGATCCTCATGGAACAGCGTCCGTACACTTTGCCGATGGATGATCGCCGCTTCGTGTTCAAAACGGACGAATGGGACAAGCTCTTTCCGGACCGCGTCATGGCGTTTCTCACCCAGCAATGCGACCGGTTCGCGCCGCTGGCCGGAGAAAGCGGAGAATATTTCTATTTTCCGGATCAGGCCCGATTGCCGCTTGTCGTGGGTGCCCGGATGAGCCTTAGCTTTCCGGGACTTATCTCTGCAGTACCGCTTTGGCGACGTGACTTTACGCTCGCGGACAAGGCGGAACGAGATAAACTGAGACGCTGCCTCTTCAGCGATGGAGGCCTATCGAGCAATTTTCCAATTCATTTCTTCGATCACCTTATGCCGAACAGCCCGACATTTGGAATTTCGCTCGATGAATATGACAAAAAGAGAAATCACAATGGACGCGTCTGGCTGCCATCGCCGTCGGCCGCCGGCAGCGGAAGCGAAATACCCGTTCAGTCGTTCGAAGGACTGGGCGCATTTTTAATGCGGCTCATCGATTCGGCCAAGAATTGGCAAGACAATCTGCAAAGCGTGCTTCCCGGATACTGTGAGCGGATTGCGCATGTTGTCCTCAAACCGGACGAAGGCGGACTCAATCTGGCGATGAACGAGACAACCATCGACAAGCTGGTGGGTTACGGCAAGCAGGTCGGCGAGACGCTTTGCACGCAGTTTGATCTCGATGCGCACAGGTGGCGGCGTTTTCTGGTCGCAATGGCCAGGATGGAGGAAACTCTCGACGAGGTCGCGTCGGCGTACGAGGGGGTTTCTGGCGGACCTGAGAACTTTGCTGACTTTCTTGCTCGCTTTCCGCAGCTGACAAGTCATTACAGACAGAATCCAGCGATACTGGCATCGATGTTGGCGCGCGGGAAGGAATTGGCGGAAATCGGAGCGAAATGGCGCACCGCGCCGACGGTTCGCGACGGCGATATACCGAGGCCCGCGACAAATCTTCGAGTTTCACCAAAACCGTAGGGCGTGGAGACAACAACGCTGCGACCGCTCACCCCAACGGCGGCCAGCCGATCGGGTTCGCCTCCTGCACCAGCTTCGCCACCGAGAGGATCAGCGGTTCCTCGAAGCGCGGCGCCACGATCTGCAGGCCGACCGGCAGGCCGTCGGCGGTCTTGCCGGCGGGAACGCTGGCGGCAGGCAGGCTGACCAGGGTGACGAGGAAAGCCGGCGCGATCCAGTCGACATAGTGCTCGAAGCGGCTGCCGTCGATCTCGGCCGGAAAGTTCAGCTCGACCGGATAGGGCTTGACCGGCGCCGCCGGCGTCAGCAGCAGGTCGAAGCGCTCGAACAGCGTGCGGAAGCGGTGGAACACCTCGATCCGGGTCGCCTCCGCCGCTGCGAGATCGCGGGCGGTGACGGCGAGGCCGCGCTCGACGTCGCCACGGAGGTTTTCGCCGAACTCCGCGAGCCGCGCGAGGTTGGCGAATTGCTGGCCGACCATCCAGGCGCCGCGCCAGGCCTGATAGGGATCGCGGCCGTCGGAAACGTCGAAGGCGATCTCCTCGACGGTGGCGCCGGCGTCCCGCAGCCGTCGCGCCGCGTCGCGGCAGATAGCGTCGATCTCGCCGTCGACGCCAATGCCGGCGATGTCGGACGCATAGGCGACCCGCAACCCGCGCGCATCCGTGGCGCGGGCGACGGCCTCGCGTGCGCTTTTCCATGGCGGCGCCACCGAGATGGGCGACAGCCGGCTGAACCCGACCATGGCGTCGAGCATCAGCGCGGCGTCCTCGGCGCTGCGCGCGAGCGGGCCGTGGACCTGGCCGGGGTCCCAGGCGAGCGGCATTGGATGGTTCGGCGTCAGCCCCGGCGTCGGACGTATCCCGACGATCCCGCAGAACGCGGCAGGGATGCGGATCGAGCAGCCGAAATCGGTGCCCTGGGCCAACGGCAGCATGCCGGTCGCCACCGCGACCGCCGAGCCACCCGACGAGCCCGCCGGGCTGAGCGCGGGGTTCCAGGGATTGCGGGTGGCGCCGAACACGGGATTGACGGTGTTGGCGCCGGTGGCAAACTCCGGGGTGTTGGTCTTGGCGAGCACGATGGCGCCGGCCGCCTTGAGGCGGCGCACGACTTCGGCGTCCTCACCGGGCACGAAGTCCGCAAACAGCGGCGAGCCGAAGGTGGTGCGGATGCCCGCGGTGTGGGTGACATCCTTGACCCCGAAGGGAAGCCCGTGGAGCGTTCCCAGCGGCGCGCCGGCCATGATCGCGGCCTCGGCCTGCCGCGCCGCGGCACGCGCCTCGTCCGCCGCAAGGGTCACGATCGCGTTGAGCACCGGGTTGATCCGCGCGATCGCGGCGAGATGAGCGTCGAGCACCTCGACCGGGCTGACGACGCGGGCAGCCATCATCGCGGCCAGTTCGACGGCCGATTTCCGCGTCAGGGCGTCGGGCGCGGCAGCCACGGCCGCCTTACTTTCCGGACCAGTGGACGAAGCGCCGCTCGATCAAGAGGAACATGAGATCGAGGCTGTAACCGAGCGCGCCGGCGGCGAAGAGGTCGACCACCTTGCTCCATACCTTAACGTACCACAGCGCGACCGGGCCGGCGATGCCGACCAGCGGCAGGAACGGGTCGAGGCGTTTCATCGGGTCACCACGCGGTCATGGCGGCGTCGCGCGAAGGGAAGACGCACGCCCCGGAGCGACGCCGCCGAGCCGTCAGGCCCCCGTCCCCGGGTGGCCGTCGACGGCGGCGCGGATGACCTTGCGAATCTGGGCGTTGGACAGGAACAGGTCGTGGTTGATGATGCCCCATCCCTGCTGCGATGCGTCGATGACGCGGATGCCGAGACGCTCGAGCTGCGCCTTCTCGGCGGCGCCGACCCGCGTGATTCCGCCGGCGATCCAGCGCGACACCGCGAGCGCGCGGTCGTTGGTCGCCGCGACCACGGTGATCTTGGGCGCCAGCGGGCCGATGTGCTTTACCGATGAGGCGAAGCTGTCCATGTCGATGTCCGGCGAAGCGAACACGACCGAACCGATGCGGTTGGCGGCCTCCTCGCCGAGCTGGGCGTAGAGCTGGCGCAGCGCTTCCATGGTCAGCATGGTGCCGATGCTGTGGGCGACGATGTGGACGTGGCCGACCACCGGGGTCGCGATCAGGCCGTCGAGGACCTGCTGCAGGGCGTCGCGGGACCACATCGCGCTTTCGCGATCGTAGCCGTAGTCGAGCAGGCTCGCCCGCGACGGCCACGAGAACACCATGGTATCGCCGACGAATTTGATGCCGTCCGACAGCCGCGCGGCGTCGAGCGCCGCTGTCTCGAAGGTCGTGTTGTAGCCGTGGACATAGATGAGCACGTCGTGCCCGCCGGCCTCCGGCGAGATCAGATCGCTGAGCTGGGCAACCGGCTCGATCTTGTCGATCTGCCAATCGACCAGCCCGACCGATGCCAGCGAGAACCGGCCGTCGTCGGGTGGTATCAGCTTGGCGCGCGCGACCGTCAGCGCCGGCGCGCGCTCCGTCCCGTACCACGGCTTGGCGCGGGCATCTTTGACCGGCTTGCGCGTGGTGGCGACCAGGAGCGTCGGGTTGAGCACGAGCGCGGACGCGTCGAAGCGCGGGGCATTCGAGGCCATGCCGGCGCACCCGCAGAGCGCGAGCGTGGAGGCTGCCGATGTCAGCCCGCGCAGCACGGCACGCCGCGAAGCGGCAGCCGCGACCAGCGGCACATGAGAATTGATCACGCCCAGCCCTGCAAAATGCAACGGGCGACCCAATAGCCGCCCCACCGCGGCTTGTGTGAAGCCTGATCGCGGCAACAACAGGGCCGCAGCCCTCACCGGCTATGGAACCCGGCGCTGTGGACGCTGAAATCCCGTTGATTCCACGCGGCTTTTTATTCGAAGCCATCAACTTTTCGGGATCGCGGCGGCCGGTCTCAATGCCCCTCGAACGAGATCAGCGTGCGCACCGGCACGTCGAGGGCGCGCAGCTTGGCGGCGCCGCCGAGTTCCGGCAGATCGATGATGAAGCAGGCGGCGAGCACGTCGGCGCCCATCTGGCGCAGCAGCTTGACCGCGGCCTGCGCGGTGCCGCCGGTGGCGACGAGATCGTCGACCAGGATCACCCGTTCGCCGGCCGTCACTCCGTCCTCGTGCATTTCCATCTCGTCGCTGCCGTATTCGAGCGAATAGCCGATGGTGACGCGCTTGTAGGGCAGCTTGCCCTTCTTGCGGATCGGCACGAAGCCGGCGGATATCTGGTGCGCGACGGCGCCGCCCAGGATGAACCCGCGCGCCTCGATGCCGGCCACCTTGTCGATCTTGAAGCCGGCCCAGGGCTGCACCAGCTCGTCGACGGTGCGGCGGAACGCCCGCGCATTGCCGAGCAAGGTGGTGATGTCGCGGAACATGATCCCGGGCGAGGGATAATCCGGGATGGTCCGGATCGCGTCGCGCAGGTCGAATTCGAGCTCCGGCGGTGTCATGGCAACCTCATCTTGGCAACCTCATCGAGGGGACCCGAGCAGGCGTCCCGCCACGGCGTCGAGCTTGCTCATGAGGGCGGGATCGCGCGCCTCCGGCGCGGTGATGATGGCATTGTCGAGGGCCCGGTCGGAGCCGATCGGGCATGGCTCGTGCTGGCGGGGAAAATCCCGCGCCAGCCGCGCCACCAGGCGCTTCGCCTTGTCGGCATTCGCTGTCAGCACCTTGATGATGTCCTGCACGGTGACGGCGTCGTGGTCGGGATGCCAGCAGTCGAAATCGGTGACCATGGCCACCGTGGCATAGCAAATCTCGGCCTCACGGGCGAGCTTGGCCTCCGGCATGTTGGTCATGCCGATCACGGAATAGCCGAACTGCTTGTAGGAGAGGCTTTCGGCGAGGGACGAGAATTGCGGCCCTTCCATGCACACATAGGTGCCGCCGCGGGCGATCGCGATCCCTTCGGCCTCCGCCGCGGCGACGAGGTGGATGCGCAGGCGCGGCGATACCGGATGGGCCATCGAGACGTGGGCGACGCAACCCTTGCCGAAGAACGAGGCGGCGCGGCCGTAGGTGCGGTCGACGAACTGGTCGACCAGCACGAAGGTCCCCGGCGGCAGCTCCTCCTTGAACGACCCGCAGGCGGAGAGCGAGACGAGATCGGTGACGCCGGCGCGCTTGAGCACGTCGATATTGGCGCGATAGTCGATGTCGGACGGCGACAGGCGATGGCCCTTGCCGTGGCGCGGCAGGAACACCACCGGCAGGCCGGCGATATCACCGATGCGAAGCGGCGCCGACGGCTCTCCCCATGGGGTGTCGATGCGCCGCTCGACGACGTTGGCGAGGCCGGGCAGATCGTAGATGCCCGAGCCGCCGATAATGCCGAGCACGGACGCGGTCATCGGCGTGCTCGCATGTCGCCTAGGATGAAGTCGGCTTGGGGTCGGCGCCGTGCGCGGCGTCGCCGGGCTCGTGGACGTCGTGCCAGATCTTCTTCTTGGTGAAGTAGAGCAAGCCCGACAGGATCAGCAGATAGATCAGCACCTCGAAGCCGATACGCTTGCGCGCGTCGAGCGACGGCTCCGCCGTCCACATCAGGAAGGCGGCGATGTCCTTGGCATACTGCTCGGTCGTCTCCGGGGCACCGTCGGTATAGTCCACCCGGCCGTCGCTGAGGGGCGGCGGCATGCCGATGGCGTGGCCCGGGAAATAGACGTTGTACTGCATACCGGCCGGCATCGTCATGTCGGCGGGCTTGGGGGCGTATCCCTTGACGATGGCGACGATGTAGTCGACGCCGAGCTCCTGGTACGGAAGGATGATGTCGACGAGGAACCAGGGAAAGCCGCGCTCGTACTGGCGCGCCTTGGCGAGCACCGACATGTCGGGCGGCAGGGCGCCGTTGTTGGCGAGGCGCGCCGTCTGGTCGTTGGGGAACGGCGGCGGGAAGTGATCGGCCGGCCGGCCGGGACGCTCGAACATTTCGCCTTGGTCGTTGGGACCGTCCGGGATCTTGTACTGGGCCGCGATCGCCTCGACCTCGGCCTCGGTGAAGTCCGGTCCGCCCTCTTCGCCCAGGGTACGGAACGCCACCATTTTGAGGCCATGGCAGACTTGGCAAACCTCCTGATAGACCTTGAAGCCGCGCTGCAGCTGGCCGGTATCGTAGCGGCCGAACACGCCGTTGAACGACCAGGAATTGCGCGGCGGCACCGGCTGTTCGTGCTCCTGCGCCGAGGCCGGCGCCGGCGTCCCGAGAAACAGAGCGGTGCCGGCGAGGAGCACGGCCACCGAGGCGACCGCCTTCTTGCTTCCCAGCACCGCCTGCGAGATCGAAGTCGGCAGCGGCTTCGGCTTTTCGAGCAGGCCGAGCAGCGGCAGCACGACGATGAAGTGGAGGAAGTACCACGCCGTCAGCACCCGCGACGCGACCACGTAGCCGCCCTCGGCGGGTTTCGACCCGAGCCAGCCGAGGCCGATGCACACGATGACGAAGATCCAGAAGAACTGCCGGTACAGCGGCCGATAGGTCGCGGAGCGCACCCGCGAGGTGTCGAGCCAGGGCAGGAAGGCGAGAATGGCGATCGAGCCGAACAGGGCCATCACGCCGAGCAGCTTGTTCGGGATCGAGCGCAGGATCGCGTAGAACGGCAGGTAATACCATTCGGGCACGATGTGCGAAGGCGTCACGGCCGGATTGGCGGGGATGTAGTTGTCGGCGTGGCCGAGATAGTTCGGGATGTAGAACACGAACCACGCATAGACGATGCAGAATACCGAAATGGCGAAGGCGTCCTTGGCGGTGGCATAGGGCGTGAAGGGGACGGTGTCCTTCTCCTGCTGGGGATCGATGCCGGCGGGATTGTTCTGCCCGACCACGTGAAGCGCCCAGATGTGGAGCACCACGACGCCGAGGATGATGAAGGGCAGAAGGTAGTGCAGCGAGTAGAACCGGTTCAGGGTCGGGTTGCCGACCGAATAGCCGCCCCATAGCCAGGTCACGATGGGATCGCCGACCACCGGGATGGCCGAGAACAGGTTGGTGATGACGGTCGCCGCCCAGTAGCTCATCTGGCCCCAGGGCAGCACATAGCCCATGAAGCCGGTCGCCATCATCACGAGATAGATGATCACGCCGAGGATCCACAGCACCTCGCGCGGCGACTTGTAGGAGCCGTAATACATGCCGCGGAAGATGTGGATATAGACGGCGAGGAAGAACATCGATGCGCCGTTGGAGTGCAGGTAGCGCAGCAGCCAGCCGTAATTCACGTCGCGCATGATATGCTCGACGGAATTGAAGGCCATGTCGACATTGGGCGTGTAGTGCATGGCCAGGATGACCCCGGTCACGATCTGCGCCATCAGCATGAAGGTGAGGATGGCGCCGAAGGTCCACCAGTAGTTGAGGTTTCGTGGGGTCGGATAGGACACCCCGGCGCTGTAGCCGAGACCGAGGATCGGGAGCCGCGCCTCGAGCCATTGCAGCACCGGGTTCTTCGGCTCGAAGACCGGAATCTCGTAGGGGCTGCCGTCGGCGCGCCGCAGGGAATACGGCCAAGCGGGCGGGATGGACGACTTGGTGCTGCTGGGTCCGCTCATGATGTCTCTCGAGGCTCGCTCGTCAGCCGATCCGGATCTTGGAATCGGAGAGGAAGGCATAGGGAGGCAGATTGAGATTGGCCGGCGCGGGTCCCTGGCGGATGCGGCCGGAGGAGTCGTATTGCGAGCCGTGGCAGGGACAGAACCAGCCGTCGTAATTGCCCTGGTGGGCGAGCGGAATGCAGCCGAGATGGGTGCAGATGCCGATCAGCACCAGCCACTGGTCGTGGCCCGCCTTGACCCGGTCCTGGTCCGATTGCGGATCGGGCAGGCTCGACAGCGGAACCGTCCGGGCTTCTTCGATTTCCTTGGGGGTGCGGTGGCTGATGAAGATCGGCTTGCCGCGCCAGAAGACCTTGATGATCTGGCCCGCCGCGATCGGAGCGAGGTCGACCTCGATGGGGGCGCCGGCGGCGATGGTCGAGAGGTCCGGGTTCATCTGCGCGATGAAGGGCGCGAGCAGGGCGCCGACGCCCACGGCACCGACCGCAGCGGTCGCGATGTAGAGGAAATCGCGGCGGGTCGGCTCCGCCGAAGTCGGGCTTGTCACAGGTTTCCGTCCTTTCCGTCTCACACAGGGCCCGCCCGCGCGGCGGACCTCCGAGGCGGCCCGCGAACAATGCTCGGGCAGCCGGAAAACCATGCGCCGCCACCAGGGCCAGGATGGTGCGGCGCAATCGTCGAGGTTTATTGGCACCCTTGCCGCCGGAGTGCAAGCCCGCTAACGACGCCATCTCCAAAGGCTTATACAAAGGGATGACGGGTTCCGCCCTGCAGCGAACACCCGGAGGCCGCCCGACCAATTCCCGACCAGTTCCCGACCAATTCCCCTTGCCGCCCGGCCGCGCCGCCACCATGCCGATTGCCCTTTTCGAGCCCGATATCCCCCAGAACACCGGCACCATCCTCCGGCTGGCCGCCTGTCTCGGCATCGAGGCCCATCTGATAGAGCCGGCGGGGTTTCCGACCAGCGACCGCGCCTTCCGCCGCGCCGGCATGGACTATCTCGACGCGGTGAAGCTGGTGAGGCACACGTCATGGGAGAGCTTCGCGCAGTGGCGTGCTGCCGAGGGCATGCGCCTCGTGCTGTTCACCACCGGAGCGACGAGTTCCTATCTGGACCACCGCTATGAGCCGCGCGACATCCTGCTGTTCGGCCGCGAATCCGCGGGGGTGCCCGCGCACGTCCACGCCGCCGCGGAGGTGCGGCTGCGCATCCCCATGCAGGCCGGCCTGCGCTCGCTCAACGTGGCCATGACCTGCGCCATGGCGGTCGGCGAGGCGCTGCGGCAGACAGGCGGGTTCGGGCGGGGGTGAGTAGGCCAGGCCGAGCACGGCTGGCAACTCGCGCGGCGGTGACATATCCTGACACAATGACGTTCACGCGTATCACCATTGATCCGGCGGTCTGCACCGGCAAGCCCTGCATCTGCGGGCTGCGGTTTCCGGTGGCTCGCCTGCTCGGGCTCATGGCAGCCGGCGAGACGCGCGATACGATCCTCAAGGCGTATCCCTACCTCGAGCCCGCTGATATCGACGAGGCGCTGCGTTACACCGCCTTTCTCGCGGAGGGGCGATTTGACGGTTCTCCCAGCCGCGGTCGAAGCAGGCACGCCTTCAGGTAAGCGACTTCGTTCGGAGTTCGTGGTATGAATTCGAAAGGAATCTGACATGAACCCGCTGCTCGAGCGTATTGCCATCGACCCTGAGGTTTGCGGAGGGAGGCCCTGCATCAAGGGCACCCGCATCTGGGTCTCGCTGGTATTGGATTTTCTTGCCGACGGAATGCCCGAGACCGAGTTGTTGGCCGAATATCCGCAACTCGTCCACGACGACGTGCTGGCAGCAATTGCCTATGGGGCGGAGGTCGCGCGGGAACGCATCTTGCCGGTGCCTGTCGGCCGTGTGGCGTGAAGCTCAAGCTCGACGAAAACATCGGGCGCCGCGGCCTGGAGTTTCTCAAAGCTTCGGGCCACGACGTAATGACGGTTTGGGACCAAAATCTTCACGGCGTTACCGACCAGGCCCTGTTCGAAGTTTGTGTGGCGGAAGGACGAGCGCTCGTCACTCTTGATCGCGATTTTGGGCAAGTGCTGCGGTTCCCGCCAGAAAAGAGCGCTGGAATAATCATTCTGGACGCAGGGCCAGGGGCGACGGTTCAAGGCATCGTCGACCGGCTGAAGGATTTCATCGCTGTGACCGTGGAAACTCCCGTGGCCGGCACTTTGTGGATTGTCGAGCCAGGCCGGGTGCGAATACACCTTCATGGCCGCGCAGAATGATCGCATCACGCGCAAATCAAAGTGACCGTGAAAACGTCGCAGTTCGGCGGAATCGGTCCCCCCCTCACGCCTCCGCCACCCCCGGCTTGCCGCTTTCCACCGCGAAGGTCTTCAAGGTCGAGACGCTGGCCTGTGGGTCCGTCACGTCGGAGACGACGCGCATCCGGGTCGTCATCAGCTTGGCGTCGAGATCGACGCTGACATAGCCGCGCTTGCGGCTCTCGAAGAAGCGGACATGAGGATTGTCGGGCAGCGCCGCCGTGAACAGGTCGTAGGGCGGCCCCGCCGAGGTGATGGAGGTGCCGACGAATTCGGTGGCGACCACCGGCGAATTCGGGTCGTCGAAATCGACTCGGAGGTCATTGGCGAAGAAGGCGTGGATGTCGCCGCCGATCACCACCGGATTGGACACCTTGGTCTGGGCGATGCGCGCCAGCAGCCGGCGGCGGCCGGCCGGATATCCGTCCCAGTCGTCGGTCCAATAGGCGAAGTTGCCGTTCGGGTTCTTCTGGCGCAACTGCGCCATCAGCACGTCCTGCGCGATCAGGTTCCATTGCGCCTTGGAGCGGGCCAAGCCGGTGGCGAGCCAGGCTTCCTGAGCGAAGCCCATCATGGTGCGGCCCTCCTCGCGCCGTTCCGGGCAGAGCGCGTCGGTCTCCAGATGGCCGCGGCCCTTGTCGGGCGGCGCGTAGCAGGCCTCGCGGGAACGGTATTGGCGGCCGTCGATCATGGAAACGTCGAGCAGATCGCCGAAGCTGAAGCGGTCGTAGACCCGCATCACCGGACCGTCCGGCCGCGACAGGATCGGCCGCACCGGCATGTGCTCGTAGAACGCCCGATAAGCGGCGGCGCGGCGACGCAGGAACAGCTCCGGCTCGTCGAAGAATTGCGACCACTTGCCGGCGTAGTCGTTCGCCACCTCGTGGTCGTCCCAGGTCACCAGCGCCGGCGCCACCGCATGGAGGCGCTGCAGGTCGGCGTCGAGCCGGTACTGCGCATAGCGGTTGCGGTAGGTCGGCAGCGTCGCGGCTTCGATGCCGTCGCTGTGGGTGCGCACGGTCGGGCGGACCTGCTCGACATACTCGTAAATGTAGTCGCCGAGAAACATCACGACATCCGGGTTCTCGTCGGCGAGATGACGATAGGCGGAGAAATAGCCTTGCTCGTAATTGGAGCAGGAGACGAAGCCGAACCGCATGCGCGCCAGCGGGGTACCGGCCGCCACCGGCGTCATGGCGCGGCCGACCGGGCTCGCCGCATCGCCGCTGATGAAGCGGTACCAATACGAGCGCCCCGGCGGTAGCCCGCGCACATCGGCATGCACGGAATGGGCATAGGCACGCTCGGCGGTCGCCGTGCCGCGGCGCACGATGTCGCGCATGGCAGGGTCGGACGCGATCTCATAGGTCACCGGCACGTCGCCGCCGCTCATGCCGCCCGGCGCCGCCGGATCGGGCGACAGCGGATCGGGGGCGAGCCGCGTCCACAGCACGAAGCCGTCCGGCCGCGGCGCGCCGGAGGCGACGCCCAGCGCGAACGGATCGCCGCCGCTCCAGCGTCGCTCCTGGGCGAAGGCACCCGAAAGCAGCGCGGGCGCGGCGATCAGGCCCGCACCGGTCCCCGCCATGAAACGGCGGCGGTCGATTCGCGTGCCACCACGGGAAGACGGCGAACCGGAAGACGATGTACGGGAAGACGACGCATGGGAAGACATGGCAGCCCCTCCTTGACGGAAGACATCGGCGCTGAACACCAGTCGAAATGCTAGCCCATTTGTGTGACAAATTCGGGCTTTCGGGAAGGGCACGACGCTTGGCCAAATCAGGGTGCATGCAAGCTCGGCCACCAAATTGCCTTTCGCCCTGCCTGCACCAGGTGTGGTAGTCAGTGCGCCGTCTCAGCCAATCCGTGGAACACAATGCCGCCGATCATCTCCGTCGCCAATCTCTCCAAGAGCTATGCCTCGGGCTTCCAGGCTCTCATGGGCATCAACCTGGAGATTCGCCGCGGCGAGATTTTCGGCCTGCTGGGCCCCAACGGCGCCGGCAAGACGACGCTGATCAGCATCATCTGCGGAATCGTCAATCCGTCCGAAGGCACCGTGACCGTGGACGGTCATGACATCATCAGGGACTACCGGATCACCCGGGCGATGATCGGTCTTGTCCCACAGGAACTGACGACCGACGCCTTCGAGACGGTATGGGCGACGGTGAACTTCAGCCGCGGCCTGTTCGGCAAGCGCAAAAACCCCCGCTACGTCGAAAAGGTGCTCAAGGAGCTGTCCCTGTGGGACAAGAAGGACAACAAGATCATGACGCTGTCGGGCGGCATGAAGCGCCGCGTGCTGATCGCCAAGGCGCTGGCGCACGAACCCCAGATCCTGTTCCTCGACGAGCCGACCGCCGGCGTCGACGTCGAGCGGCGCAAGGACATGTGGCAGGTGGTCCGCGCGCTGCGCGCCTCCGGCGTGACCATCATCCTCACCACCCACTACCTCGACGAGGCCGAAGAGATGGCCGACCGCATCGGCGTGATCAACCGCGGTGAAATAACCCTGGTCGAGGACAAGGCCGCGCTGATGCAAAAACTCGGCCGCAAGCAGTTGAAGCTCCAGCTCACCCGCAAGCTTGATGCAATTCCGCCCGCGCTCGCCAAGGACGGCCTGACCCTGAGCGCCGACGGCGGCGAGCTCATCTACACCTATGACACCCAGGGCGATCGCACCGGCATCACCGGTCTCCTGGAAAGCCTCGCCCGTGCCGGGATCTCGTTCAAGGACCTGAACACGACGCAAAGCTCGCTGGAAGATATTTTCGTCGACTTGGTGAAATAATGAACACGAATTTTCGCGCGGTCCGCGCAATCTACATGTTCGAGATGGCGCGCACCATGCGCACGCTGTTCCAGAGCATCGTGTCCCCGGTCATCTCGACGTCGCTCTATTTTGTCGTGTTCGGCGCCGCCATCGGCTCGCGGATCACCGAGATCGAAGGGGTCCGCTACGGCGTCTTCATCGTGCCGGGCCTGATCATGCTGACGCTGCTCGGGCAGAGCATCGCCAACGCCTCGTTCGGCATCTATTTTCCGCGTTTCACCGGCACCATCTACGAGCTGCTGTCGGCGCCGATCTCCTATTTCGAGATCGTGCTCGGCTTCGTCGGCGCCGCCGCCACCAAGTCGATCGTGCTGGGGCTGATCATCCTCGCCACCGCCGGCCTGTTCGTGCCGCTGCATGTCGAGCATCCCGTGTGGATGGTCGGATTTCTGGTGCTCACTTCGGTGACGTTCAGCCTGTTCGGCTTCATCATCGGCATCTGGGCGGACGGTTTCGAGAAGCTGCAGATCGTGCCGCTGCTGGTGATCACGCCGCTGACCTTCCTCGGCGGCTGCTTCTATTCCATCAGCGTGCTGCCGCCGTTCTGGCAGAAGGTCACTTTGTTCAATCCCGTGCTCTACCTGATCAGCGGCTTCCGCTGGGCCTTCGTCGACATCGCCGATGTGAACGTGGGCGTCAGCCTCGCCATGACCGTGCTGTTCCTGGTGCTGTGCCTCGCCATCGTGTGGTGGATGTTCCGGACGGGGTACCGGCTCAAGAGTTGACGGGCGCGTCGACAGGTGGTCAAAGGCGGCCCCGAGACTTCCATTGCTGCACCGCGCACGACGGTGCCGACGGCTCATCGAGCCCGCTCTTCAGTCATTCCATTTAGACCAGATTGGTCGTGCCACAATCGACTTAGTTCCGCCCGGAGAGAACCAAGTAGTACCGCGTGTGCCGCAGCTCGCCGGTTTTAACGAGTGCGCCTTTCTCGACGAGGTCCTGTAAATCCCGTGTCGCGGTCGCACGCGAAGTCTTGCTGATGCTGATATAGTTCTCCGCGCTGAGCCCGCCCTTGAAGCCGTCGATTCCCTCTTGGAACATGCGGGCGACGACCTTCTCCTGCCGTTCGTTCAGCTTGCCGCGCAGCTTTTCGTAGAATCGGGCCTTCGCGACGTAGAAATCCGCGCGCTTTAGCGTGTTGCTCTGCGCTTCGAGGACCGTGTCGGCAAAGTACGTCAGCCAGTCGGTGATCTCGTTTTCTTTGTTGTTGCGTTCCAGCGCTGCATAATAGTCATTGCGTCTGCGCTCGATGGTGTAGGCGAGCGCAATCAGGCTGGGCTGCCCGAGGTTTTGCGCCAGCGATTTTTCGGCGAGCGCGCGGCCAATTCGACCATTGCCGTCCTCGAACGGATGAATGCATACAAAATAGAGATGCGCGATACCGGCGCGCGTGAGCGCGGGCAGCGGGTTCTTCGCGCCCGGAGCCGTGTCGTTGAACCATGCGATGAACCGCTTCATTTCCGAAGGCAGACGATTGGACGGCGGCGCCTCGAAATGCAGCGTGCGCTCATAGTCGGGGCCGGAAACAACTTGCATGGACTCGGCGTGCGCCCGGTAGCCGCCTATCATCTCGATCGAGGGATTTCCGCTCAACAGCATGGCGTGCCAGTCGCACATCATCTTGTCGGTGAGCGGTTTCGCGTAGCCGCGATACAAATCCACCATCATCTTGGAGATGCCGCGCTCGGCGGGCTTTACGCCCGGCTGTTCGATTCCGAGTCCGAACTGCTGACGCAACGAAGACTGGACGCTCGCGCGATCGAGAATTTCCCCCTCGATCTCGGAGGTCTTCACGGCTTCATCGCTGATAAGCTCGATCTTGAGCGTGTCCTGATCGTCCGACCCGATATGCTTGCATACGCCGACGAATTGGCCGGATTGCAGCAGGAAACGCCGTTCCAGAGGAACTAATACATTGGAATCATAAGAGAAATTCGGCCAATCCGGTCGTTGCCAGTTCCAGGTCATGAGCTATAGAAGGCCTCTCTATAGCTCACAATACGTTTAGATTTGAGCTATAGCAAGGAATCCTACGGCTCAGGGGCACCTCGGCGGCCTTTGACCCACACCGCACTCGTCTCGTCCGCATTTCACATCCTTTCGGTGGCGAGGCCAGACGGAACCATTCAGCGGGCGCGTCACTTAAAATTTCCCCCAGTTCCTTCGGCAGCACTTATTTCGTGACCGGCGGCAGGTCTCGAGGATGTCGGTGGCGGTGGACCCTGAACACGGCGGGTGATGTTCATCGCCTTCCTCGTATTCTTGCGTTTCCTGCTTTAGAATCCGCTTTCGGCTCCGCCACTGCGCGCAGAGCTTCGCGATGGGTGAAATGGACGCAAGTCAACTCGAAGCGCGCAAGACGCGCGCCAGGCAATGGTTCGAAACCCTGCGCGACGACATCTGCGCGGCATTCGAGGCACTCGAAGCCGAGGCACCGGCCTCGCTCTATGGCGACGACGCCGCCCGCTTCGTACGCAAACCGTGGACGCGCACCGACCACAGCGGTGCGCCCGGCGGCGGCGGCGTCATGTCGATGCTCAAGGGCCGCCTGTTCGAGAAGGTCGGCGTGCACGTCTCCACGGTCCACGGCGAGTTCGCCCCGGAGTTCCGCAACCAGATCCCCGGCGCCGAGACCGATCCGCGCTTCTGGGCCTCCGGCATCTCGCTGATCGCGCACTTCACCAACCCGAACGTACCGGCGGTGCACATGAACACGCGCTTCGTCGTCACCACCAAGGCGTGGTTCGGCGGCGGCGCCGACCTCACCCCCGTGCTCGACCGCCGCCGCACCCAGGAGGATGCCGACACCATCGCCTTCCACGCCGCCATGAAAGCGGCCTGCGACGCCAATTCCGCAGTCGCGCCTTACGAGAAATACAAGAAATGGTGCGACGAGTATTTTTATCTCAAGCACCGCGACGAGATGCGCGGCATCGGCGGCATCTTCTACGATTATCTCGAGGCCGACTGGGACGCCGCCTTCGCCTTCACCAGGGACGTCGGCCGCGCCTTCCACAAGGTCTATCCGGCACTGGTGCGGGCGAACTTCGAATCGCCCTGGACCGCCGCCGACCGCGAGGAGCAACTGGTGCGCCGCGGCCGCTATGTCGAGTTCAACCTGCTGTACGACCGCGGCACCGTGTTCGGATTGAAGACCGGCGGCAACGTGGAATCGATCCTCTCCTCGATGCCGCCGGTGGCGAAATGGCCGTGACGCTGGCCGCAGCCTATAGGGCCGGCGCGATCATCGTCGGAAATCTGATGGTCCAGACCGTGCCGTGATCGGAATCGACCATCGCGGTTCCGTTGACCTGTTCGATGAGGCGCCGCACCAGGCCGAGCCCGTGCCGCTTGCTTTCGGTCTTGGGCTTGAAGCCTTCGCCGTCGTCGCTGATGGTCATGGTCGCCATGTCGACATCCCCGGCGGCGCGGCGCACCGACACGGTGGTCGACCCCCTGCCGGCGGGGAAGGCATGGTCGTAGCTGTTGGTGACCAGCTCCGCGACGACGATGCCCAACGCCGTCACCACATCGAGATCGAGGACGAGCGACTCGCTGTCGCAAGTCAGGGTGACGGTATCGTCCGGCGCCGCCTGAATTTCCGCGAGATTGAGGCATAGCGCTTTCACGTAGCTGCCGAAATTTGTCGTCCGCGTCATCTCGGCGCCGAGCAAATGGTCGTAGACCTGCGCCAGGGTGGAAACACGGCGCGCGATCGCCTTGATGCCCCGTCTGCCGGCCTTGTCCGCGGTGTCGTTCAGCTGTTTGCTCAGCATTCCGTAAACGAGCTGAAGATTATTGCGCACCCGGTGCTGCAGCTCTTCGGCCAGCACCTTCTTCTGCTCCAGCAGCCGGTCCTTCTCTTCGACCAGGATCTTCATCCGATCGATGGTCGCCTGCAGGATGGCCGTGCGCGCGGACGTCGCCACGGCTTCGGCCAGGACATTTGCGAACCCGGTGAGGAAATCGATGTCGTGCTGGTCGTAATCGTGCTGCTTGTCGTTGTCGATCTCGAGCACGCCATAGGGTTGGTCGTCGCCTTTGATGATGACATCGATGGTCGAGACGATGCCGTGCGCGGCGTAGAAGGGTGGCAGCTCGAAATTATTGTCCCTGCGCAGATCGTTGCAGATCGACGGCTCCCCGGTGACGAAAGCGCGCCCTTGCGGCGAGCTCGCGTCGGCGCGCGAGACGACATGCCCGACGACGCCGACCTGCCAGCCGTAACCGGCCTCGATGAGAAGATCGTTCTCCGCGGCGCGGTATCGGCACACTTTGGAGAACGGCACGTCGAGGCCTTCGGCGCAGACCCGCGCCGCTTCGGTCAAGACCGTGAGCAGATCGCTCTGGCGAAGGGCGAAGCTGCCGAAGCCGGCGACCGCCGCCTGCTGGCGAAGCAGCTTGCGGACTTTTGCGGCGGCGTCACGCATTGGCGGACTCCGGTAGCGGGTTGGCCGCCGGGCGCAGCACCTGGAACCCGCGAGGAAACGGTGGCGACGCCGTGCCGGTGGCGACGATCTCGGCGACCAATTCCAGACCGCGCAGGAGGTCGGCGGTGCGGTAGGGCTTGGCGAGACAGGCGTCGCCGTCGGCAGCGGTCAGCATGACCTGCGAGATGTTGCCGGTGGCATAGAGGACACCGAGCCTGCCGAAAGCACTCAATCGAGCGGCGATCTCGGTGCCGAGCCCGCCGTCGGCGAGCCGCACGTCGATGACGGCAAGGCCGGGCTTATGTTGCCGGCCGAGCGCGACCGCCTCGGCGACGGTGCGGGCGATGCCGCACACCTCGTACCCGTGCTCGACGAGGGTCTCTTCGACCATATCGGCGATCATGAGTTCGTCTTCGGCAATCAAGACCTTGGGCATGCACCATCCTCGTCGGCCGCGCCCCGCCGCAACGCCAATCGCCCCCGGCGGTTTATTGCCGAGCTATCGGCAGGGCGACGGATTCCTGCGACGATTTTGCAGCGCTTGCGGCCCGTCGAACCGTCCATTGGAAACCCGGCCGCAATCGCAGCCGCCGGGCCCCGACCCCGCGGCGGAATCGGGGCTGGGTGTCCGGACACGTTACGCGTTCGTTCACCAATAACCTCGACCGCGACCCCAGTATCCGCCGCCGCCGAACAACAGCATGACTACGACGATAATCAGAATTAATTCCATGGAAGCCTCCGTATGATGGCGATGCGCGGCCGCGCCGGCTCGCAGTCGTGCCGTTCACTCGGTCGAACATCTGTTCGACCAGCGCAGAACCAACTTTCCGATGTGTGCCAGATCATATTCAACGCGCGCGGGGTCGGATTGTTCCGATACATCGATCCGGCACGGCCGCGATTCACGAGCGTCTTGCGATGTGCAATTCTGCTCGGCATCCCAACCAAGTCGGGCTTGGCCTAAACCGTATCGGGCGCACGATGCTCCGGTTGTCGTTCGTCGAGCTGCATCAGCAGCGTGAGCAACAAGGGCGGCAACGGCAGCGCCAGCTCATGCCGCGTCCTCAGTTCTTTGCCGAGGTTCGTCTGCATGGCAAAATGGTCCGTCTTCGGAACCTGCATGTCATAACGGTCAGTTTTCACAAATTGCTCCATGAGGGCAAACTCGGCGGTCGGCGAGTTGTTCCTGTGCGAAGCACGCGATCGGAGAATTGGGCAGGCGATGGAATTGGTTTTTCACGTTATCACGCCGCAGGGTTAATGATCTCGTCCGCCGCGCGCGCGCCGGAGCGCACGGCTGCTTCCATCGTCCGTGCATTTCGGTGGCGTGTTCGGAGTCGGCCCGGTGTATGCGTTCCGCCGGTTCGCGTCATCTACGGGTGCTGCGTCGCCGCACCGCGGAACCCCGTCGCGAGCACGTAGAGCTCCGCCGAATCCGGGCGGCTCGCGGCCGGCTTGACGTGCTTGACCGTGCCGAAGTCGCGCTTGAGGTCGGCGAGCAGCGTGCCTTCGGTGCCGCCTTGCAGCACCTTGCAGAGGAACGCACCGCCCGGCTTGAGTACCTCGCGGGCGAACATCGCCGCGGTCTCGGCGAGCGCCATGATCTTGAGATGGTCGGTCTTGCGGTGCCCGGTGGCGTTGGCGGCCATGTCCGACATCACCACGTCGGCGGGGCCTGCGAGCAGCGCCGTCAGCTGCCCGGGCGCGGCGGCATCGAGAAAGTCGAGATTGAGGAAAGCGACGCCGGGGAGCGGGGGCATGTCGAGCAGGTCGATGGCGACCACCCTGCCCCGGCCGTCCGCCGCGAAGCTGCGTTCGGCGGCGACCTGGCTCCAGCCGCCCGGCGCGGCGCCGAGGTCCACCACCCTGGTGCCGGGCTTGAACAGGTGGAACCGGTCGTCGATCTCGGCGAGCTTGAAGGCGGCGCGGGAGCGCATGCCCTCGCGCTTCGCCCTCGCCACATAGGGATCGTTGAGCTGGCGCTCCAGCCATAGCTTCTGTGCCAGCGTGCGGCCCTTGCCGCTGCGCACCCGCACCTTGAGCTCGCGGCTGCCGCGGCCGCTGGCCCCGGCGCCCCTTTTGGCGGTCATGCTTCGCCCGAAGGGTGCGCCCAGACGCCGTCCTCGCGCATCAGCTTGACGAGAATGCCCTCACGCAGGCCTCGATCGGCGACCCGCAGCCGCGGACACGGAAAGGCGCGGCGGATCGCTTCGAGAATGGCGCAGCCGGCCAGCACGAGGTCGGCGCGCTCGGAGCCGATGCAGGCATTGGCGACGCGTTCTTCGTAGGTCATGTCGAGCAGCCGGTCGATCACTCCCGTGACCTCGGCCTCGCTCAGCCAGCAGCCGTCGACCCGGCGGCGGTCGTAGCGCGGCAGGTCGAGATGGATGCCGGCGATGGTGGTGACGGTCCCCGACGTGCCCAGCATGTGTACCCCGTCGATGGCGCTGCCGTACAACGCGGTGAACGGCGCGGCATGGACGGCGACCTCCTCCACCATGAGTTCGAACAGGCCGCGGTCGACGCGGGTGCCGCCATGGCGCTCGGCCAGGGTGACGACGCCCACCGGCAGCGATACCCAGCTCCGCACCACTGGCTCGGGCGGTCCGCGCCGCGCCGGCTCCGACTGGTCCATCAGGACGAGTTCCGAGGAGCCGCCGCCGATATCGAACAGCACGACCCCGCGCGCCTGGGGATCGATCAGTGGGGTGCAGCCGGTGGCGGCGAGATCGGCCTCGGTCTCGCGGTCGACGATCTCGAGATCGATGCCGACCTGGTCGCGGATGAGCTGGAGGAATTCCGTCCCATTGGCCGCGGCCCGGCATGCCTCGGTCGCGATCAGGCGGGCGCGGGTGACCGCCCGGTTGTGCATCTTGTCGCGGCAGATGCTGAGTGCCGTCACCGCGCGGGCGATCGCGGCGTCCGACAGCCGCCCGGTGGCGGAAACCCCTTCGCCGAGGCGGATAATGCGGGAGAAGGCGTCGATGACGCGAAAACTGTCCCCGGACGGCCGCGCGATCAGAAGGCGGCAATTGTTGGTACCGAGGTCGAGGGCGGCGTAGGTCTGGCGTCTGCCCTCGGCAATGGGCCCGGACCGGCGCTGGCGGTAATGCCCGCCGCGACCCCGATGCATGCGGCCATCGGCCCGCGGCCGATCAGGCCCGGGGTCGAGGTCACCGGTTGCCCGGCCCTCGTTATCCATCGTGTACCTTTCCACCGCGCCGAAGTCTGCTGCGACTCCACGGCAAGCGGCATGTTCCACCAAGATCACCGGAGTGTAACAGCGTTCGCCGGGGCTGCAACCCGTGTGAGCATCTCCCGCCCAAGTCGCGCCGCGCGACGTGCGGCTCTGGAGGGCACCCTGCATTGCGCTCCGCTCGGTGCGGGCTTCTGCGTCTCTGCGTCTCTGCGTCTCGGCTTGATCGAAGTTGTACCCGCCCATGCGATTGGGCAAATTAGGCGCGGATGCTCGAGCAAGCATCGCTTCAGGAGGGAACCAGCCATGAATCTCTATGTCGGATTGCTTGCGGCGGCGGCCGTCACGGCGTTCGTCGGCGCGAGTGCGGCGGCCGAGAACGACAAGTTCCTCGTTCGCGGTGACGCGGCCAAGATCATCATGGAGGAAAACCAGATCAACATCGCGACAGCCGAAGCCATCGGCAAGGCGTGCGTCGAAGAAGCCGCCAACCAGGGCGTCAGGGTCAGCATCGCCATCTTCGACCAATTCGGCGAGCCGGTCTACATGTACCGCATGGACGGCCAGCCGAAGATCGCCATCGAGACCGCGATGATGAAGGCCCGCACCGTGCTCAACACCCGTCAGCCGAGCAAGGCGGTGATGAACCAGGTGCTGTCGGGGCGCGCGTCGGAGCTTCGTCAATACTCGTTCGGCAATTTCGCCAATTCCGGCGGCCTGCCCATCGTCATCGACGGCAAGCAGTTCATCGGCGCCATCGGCGTCGGCGGCTCGGCACCTAAACTGCCGGCATGGAGCGACGAAATCTGCGCCTGGCGGGCACTGACCAAGGTCATGGGCCCGCAGTCTCCGCTGCTGCCCGACGTTCAGCGGAGCCAGTGACTCGCGCCGGATGGGCGTGCTCGCACGCGGCGAGCACGGCGTCGGCCTCGAAACGGACCGATCCTACCGGTCGTATCGCTTGAAATAGCGCAGATCCGGCGGTGGCTGGTCCTTGACGGCGGGCATCAGGAGGCCGTCGCCGCTGAGGTAATAGACCTCCTTGCCGATGCCGACATGGGCGTTGCCTTCGCCGCACACCGAGTGGCCGAACCAGATCGGCTTGTCGGTCACGACGCGCCGGAAGGTCTTGTTGACCGTCCACGGCCGGGTCAGTGCATGGTCGATGGTGGTGATGTCCTCGTGCAGCAGGTTCCGATCGGCTTTGTCGAGATAGATGCGCTCCCTGATGATGGTCTCGTTGTCGGCATGCAACGGGATGCCGGTGGCGTCATAGACGCGGGGACCCTTCAGGCCGCGGGTCTCGACCGCGAGCGTGTCGTAGCGGCCGTCGCCGTCCTCATCGAACCATTTGCCGATGGAATAACCCAAAAACCGCGGTTCCGCCGCCATGTTGGCGGGAAAGTCGCGCCCATCGGTGTAGATGTGGCGATGGAAGTCGTGGTCACGCTCCATCAGGATGTAAGTGATTTCCGGAGTGACCACGAATTCCAACGGCGAATAGCCGATCATGACGCGCGGCATGCCCGGTGAAATGCAAGAATAGGTCGGGTCGATGCCCTGGCCGCCCTTCTCCATGTCGGCGAGGTTCGCGTCGTAGATGGCCTGATACTCCGGCGTCAGCGGCGGTTCCTGACCGAGGGAGGGAATGGGTTTGGGGGGCTTGCTTTCGTCGTAGCGAAGCCCTCCGGCGCCGCCGGCGAGGAGGCCCCCGGTGCCGGCGCGCCGCCATTGGCCCTTCAGGTCGGGATATTTGGCTTCGTCGGCCGCCACGGCGGCGCCGCAAATCATCATCGTCAGCACCGCCGCAAGCGCAGCCGCACCGATCCTGTCACGAAAGTGCATGGTGTCCTCCCTGTGGTCGCTGGCGTCGCGCGCCGCAGACGCACGGGCCCTTTTTTGAATGCGAATACCGTCGGCGCCGATCGGCGCAAAAGATCGGCACAACAAGATAACCGCCGACGAC
>Ga0302326_10008682_pt1 | contig 22356 bp, 16 predicted proteins | sample Palsa_T0_3_FD_202264 | JGI IMG/M metagenome (GOLD analysis project Ga0302326, IMG submission 202264) | Peat permafrost microbial communities from Stordalen Mire near Abisko, Sweden - Palsa_T0_3 | ecosystem: Environmental > Terrestrial > Soil > Palsa > Peat permafrost | place: Sweden: Abisko... | reverse complement strand
GCGGAAAATCCCGCGCGCTTAGCCGGCCGCGGCGCGCACAAAGGCCGCCTGGCAGAGGGATGCGATGCCGACTTCGTGATATTCGACCCGGAGGCAGCATTCACCGTAGCGCCGGAACATCTGTATTATCGGCATGCCGTCTCGCCGTATTTGGGAGAGCGGTTATGCGGCGTGGTGAGGGAAACTTACCTGCGGGGCAGCCCTATTTTTAGCAAGGGCCAGTTCCCCGGCGAGCCCCGCGGACGAGAGTGCCGGTGAAAGGCGTTCAGGGAGACGACATTTTGGACCAGAAGCACATTGTGGGCACATCCGTGCCGCGCAAGGAAGGCCGCGACAAAGTCACGGGGCGGGCGCGGTACGTGGACGATATGGTTCTGCCGGGCATGATCTATGGCGCCACAGTGCGAAGCACAATCTCCCGCGGCAGGATCAAGGCGATTCGATTCGACCCTGGCATCGAGTGGAGTGAGTTCGTGGTCGTCACAGCCAAAGACATTCCGGGGAAAAATCGCGTCGCGCTGATCTTGGACGATCAGCCTTGCCTGGCGGAAGACACCGTTAACCATCCCGAGGAGCCGATCCTTTTGTTAGCGCATTCGAACCCGCACCTGCTGCCCAAAGCCGTTCAGGGAGTCTCGATCGAATACGAAGAGCTTCCCGCCGTGTACACCATTGAGGAGAGCGAGCGGCAAGCCGAGATCATCTGGGGCACCGACAACACGTTCAAGACCTATCTGGTCGAGAAAGGGGATGTCGACGCCGTTTGGGACAAAGCCGATTACATCGTTGAGGGTGAATACACGACGGGAGCGCAGGAACAGCTGTACATCGAGAATAACGGCGTCATCGCCAAATTCGATCCGGCGGACGGCGTTACTATCTGGGGCTCGCTGCAGTGTCCTTATTATGTGCACAAGGCGTTGCTGTCGCTCTTCAACCTGCCTGAGGAAAAGGTGCGAGTGGTGCAAACGGAGACGGGCGGAGCGTTCGGAGGCAAGGAAGAATATCCTTCCATGATCGCGGGGCACGCCGCGCTGCTGGCAATGAAGTCCGGCCGGCCTGTGAAGATCGTGTACGACCGCGCCGAAGACATGGTGGCCACCACGAAGCGGCACCCCTCGCGAACCCGCCATCGCACGGCGGTGAGCAAGGATGGCAGGATCCTGGGTGGCGAAATCGACTTCACGATCGATGGAGGAGCGTATGCGACGCTTTCCTCCGTGGTGTTGTCGCGCGGCACCATACACGCGGGCGGGCCCTACAACTGGCCAACGGTTCGCATTCGCGCCAAAGCTGTGGCAACCAACGCGCCGCCCCAGGGGGCCTTTCGAGGATTTGGCGCGCCGCAAAGCCTGTTTGCGATGGAGCGTCACATCGAGAAGATCGCCAAGGTGGTGGGCCTGTCCTCCATCGAGATCAGGCGCAGGAATTTTCTCGAGACGGGAAGTTCCACGACCACCGAGCAGACCCTTCGCGATCCGATGAACCTCGGTCAGTTGCTCGACGCGGCCCTGGAAAGCGCGGGCTATCGCGAGAAAAAAATCCGTTTTGCCGCCGAGAACAAGCTCGGAAAGCGCAAGAGGGGTATGGGAATAGCGGCGTTTTTACATGGCGCGGGCTTTACCGGCTCGGGCGAACGTTATTTGAATTCCCTGGTCGGCGTGGAAGGTCGCGCCGATGGCAGCGTGTGTATATTGGTTTCCAGCACTGAATTTGGTCAAGGAACCAATACCGTGCTTTGCCAGATCGTGGCTGAGACGCTGGGGCTGCCGTACGAACACATCGCTATCGCGCAACCCGATACCACGGTGGTGCCGAATAGCGGACCCACGGTTGCTTCGCGAACGGTAATGATCGTGGGAAAACTGGTGCAATCCGCGGCTGTTGGTTTGCGGCAAACGCTGATGGATGGTGGGCTCAGCCCGGAACATACGCCCGAACAGTTTCAGGCGGCCTGTCGAGAATACGTCGAATCGCATGGGCCGTTGCGGTGCTACGCTCGATACCAGGAGCCGCCCGGCGTCCATTGGGACGATCAAAAATATCGCGGCGAAGCATATGCGGCGTTCGCCTGGGCCGTTTACGTCGCTGAGGTGAGCGTGGATTTGACGACATACCAGGTGTCGGTCAAGGACTTTGTGGCTTTGCAAGAGGTGGGCAAGGTCCTCCATCCGGTGCTCGCCGAAGGCCAAATCACCGGCGGCGTTGCGCAGGGCATCGGCTTTGCTCTATATGAGAAGGTAGTTTGGCGGAACGGGCGCATGCTGAACGGCCAGATGACGAACTACATTATGCCGACTTCCGCGGACCTTCCGCCGATCCGAGTCTTCTTTCAGGAGATGGGCAATGTCCACGGTGCGTTCGGCGCCAAGGGGATTGGCGAGCTTCCGATGGATGGCCCGGCGCCAGCGATCGCTAATGCCATCGAGGAGGCGCTGGGCGTTCCCATCGATTCGATCCCCGTCCTCCCGGAGGATATCTTCGAGGCTTTGGCCCATGACGAACCGCTGGCGGCCCCGATTTCCGCACCAAGGACCGCTTTGTGATGGGCAAGCCCAGCGCCCAGAGGCGAGAGATCGCCTTCGTCGTCAACGGGGAACCCACCACCGTAACGGCGTTTCCGATGGAGCGATTGCTCGACGTGTTGCGCCGGGACCTTGGATTGACGGGCGCGAAGGAAGGCTGCGGGGAAGGCGAGTGCGGCTCCTGCAGCGTTTTGATGGACGGCGCGCTGGTGAATAGCTGCTTAGTTCCGGTTGCGCAGGCGGCCGGCGTGAACATCGTAACGATCGAAGGGCTGGCGGCGAATTCGAGCCTTCACGTCCTGCAGGAAACGTTTCTTGCCTACGGAGCCGCGCAGTGCGGTATCTGCACGCCGGGAATGATTTTGGCCGCGAGTCATCTGCTGGACAAGACGCCCTCGCCTACGCTCGCGAACATCCGCGAGGCCCTGGCGGGAAACCTTTGCCGCTGCACCGGCTACATGCAGATCTTCAGAGCCGTGGCGGAAGCGGCGCGGCGAAGGGCGGCGCCATGAGATCGGATCCCGCCGACTATGAGTTGGTGGTTCCCGGGAGTTTGCACGCGGTCCTCGCGCTGTTGGCCGGCGAGCCCGATTGGCAACCCATCGCCGGGGGCACCGACATCATGGTTTCGTACGCGGCCGGAAAGCTATCCACGCCAAGGCTAGTGAGTATCTGGAACCTGCCTGAGTTACGGCGAATCGAAATCTTTCCGAACGAGATCCGGATCGGCGCGGCATGCACGTATACGGACCTGCGCGAAAGCAGCGTCGTCGCAAACGAGTTTCCCCTGTTGGCGCGGGCCGCCTCGTGGACGGGCGGCATCGCCAATCAAAATCGAGGCACCCTTGGCGGCAACATCGTCAACGCCTCTCCCGCGGCCGATTCGCTGCCGGCGCTGCTGGCCTATGACGCGGACCTGATTCTGATTTCGGCTCGCGGCGAACGCCGAGTCGCTCATCGCGATTTTCACCTCGGTTACAAGACGATGCTGCTTGCGCCCGGCGAACTGATTCGATCGGTGTGCCTCCCCAGGGTCTACGCAGGCTATCGGTATTACGCGCGGAAGGTCGGCTCGCGTAACGCGCAGGCGATCGCCAAGGTTTGTTTTGCCGGCTTGGGGCTTGCATCCCACCGTGTGATCGAGGATGTTCGCATCGCCATCGGGGCTGTGGCGCCTGTGCCGTTTCGCCTAGCCGAAACGGAACGGATTCTGCGGGGGAAGACGATTGATCCGCCGCTTTTGGACCTCGCGCGAAAAACAGCGGGCGCGGAAGTCCGGCCGATTGACGATATTCGCTCCACAGCGAGATATCGCGCGCGAGTAGCGGCCAACCTTGTCGCCGAGTTTCTTGACACTTTGCGCGTCGAGGCGGACCGAAGGCACGGGGAATTACCTATACCTGACCCGATGCCCGATCGCCTCGCCCGTTGGAACTCTTTACCTCCAGACGGGGCGGCGCAAGAGATCCTACCCTGCTGCGGCTCGCGGGCCTGGGCCTTTGGCGTGGCTGCCAGGCGTCCCTTACTGGACGAGGCCTCGCTATTGGCGGCCTCTGACCAAGTTTGGAACAGCCTCGACGAGCCGGACTGGCTCGAAGCCTTCGCCAGCCATCCGCGCCTGGGTGAATCCCGCGCGGTCCCCAATGCGCCGGCACAGTCCGCGGCGTGGTCGGCGCAGGAACAGAAAAATGTGGCCGCGTCCAGCAAAGCAGCTCTTGCAGAACTGGCCGCGGCAAACCGCGAATATGAGCGCCGTTTCGGGCGTATTTTCATTGTCAGCGCGACTGGTAAATCGCCTGCGGAAATCCTGGAGATTTTGCGCACGCGGCTGCAAAATGATGCGGCGGCAGAACTTAGGGAAGCAGCGGAACAACAGCGCCGGATCGCTCGGATTCGGCTCACAAAATGGCTGCAAGCGTGAAGCGTATTTCGACGCACGTGCTGGACACCTCGCGGGGTTTGCCGGCGGCGAACATGGAGGTGCGTCTCCAGCGCCAGCAATCTCCCGGCCGCTGGCTGGACCTTGCATCCTCCCGAACGGATAAGGATGGCCGCTGCGCGCAGTTGTTTCCGGAGGGCCAGGCGTTTCGGGAAGGAACGTACCGCTTGATTTTTCAGACCGCGCCCTATTATATCGGCCAAAAAACCAAAGGGCTTTATCCTGTGATCGAGATTACCTTCCAGGTTCGAGCGGGCGAGTCGCATCTCCACATTCCGCTTCTGCTCAGCCCGAACGGATACACCACGTACCGAGGAACCTGACCCCCATGGCGATGTTAGCGGAAAACAGATACGGCAAATCGCGGGTACGGTTGGTCCAGGTCAGGCGCCATGCCGACCGGCACGACTTCCGTGAATGGACGGTGCAAACCCTGCTCCGCGGCGATTTCTCGAGTTGCTTCGAGGACGGCGACAACGGCAAAATCCTTACGACGGACACGATGAAGAACACGGTGTACTCGCTGGCGCGCGAATCCTCCGCCACGTGCATCGAGGAGTTTGCGAAGGAGATCGTTGATTTTCTGCTGCGCCGCAATCCCCAAGTTTCACAAGCGGAAGTAACCGTTTGGGAAAAGACCTGGGAGCGCATTCTCGTCGATGGAAAGCCCCATCCGACGGCCTTCGTTCAGTCGAGCGCCGAATGCGGGACGACCCGGGCAACGCGCATTCAGGGGCAGGCATTCTCGCTCGCTTCCGGCATCGAAGACCTTGTCATCATGCGAACCGCAGGTTCCGCGTTCGCCGGATATATAAAGGATGCGCTGACGACGTTGCCGGAAACCAATGATCGTCTCTTGGGCACGAACATGCGGGCGCAGTGGAACTACGCGGCCAGCGATCTGCCCTTCGCAGACTTGCGGATCCGGATTCGCAACATCCTCCTCAAGGTTTTCGCCAACCATCCGAGCAAGTCCATACAACATACGCTATACGCCATGGCTGAGGCAGTCCTTGCGCAGGTTCCGGAGGTTCTGGAGATCGAACTGGTCATGCCGAATAAGCATTGCCTCCCGGTGGACCTCTCTCGTTTCGGGCAAGACAACCCGGGCGAAATCTTCGTGCCGACGGACGAGCCTCACGGTTACATCGAAGCGCGCGTCCGCCGTGAGGGTTGAGCATGCCGGTGAACCCCGACACCATGGAGAGCGCGCGCGAAGTCATCCGGCGCTGCCGCAAGCTGGCCACTTTCAGTGAGGACGCGGGAAGGACACGTCGCACGTTTCTCTCCGCGCCCATGCGCGATTGCCACCGTGAAATCTCACGGTGGCTGGCACCGCTCGGTGCTTCGGTGACGACGGATGCTGTCGGAAATTTGCGGGCGGTCTTTCCGGGCGCGGACCCGCGCGCCCCGCGGCTGCTGCTAGGCTCGCATCTTGATACGGTGCCGAACGCCGGAGCCTTTGACGGGGTGCTGGGCGTGGTTCTTGCCGTGGCTCTCATGGAAAGCCTCGCCGGCCGCGAGTTGCCGTTCGGAGTCGAAGTGATCGGTTTCTCCGAGGAAGAAGGAGTACGCTTCGGTGTCCCTTTCCTGGGCAGTCGCGCCCTGGTGGGCACATTCGACGAAGCACTGCTTCGCCGTGAGGATGCCCGCGGTGTTTCGGTGCGACAGGCGCTCGAATCCTTTGGCCTCGATCCTTCGCAAATCCCCTCCGCACGCCTGGAAAATGACGTGTTTGGTTACGTCGAGTTTCACATCGAGCAGGGGCCCGTGCTCGAGGATCTGGGCCGGCCGCTGGGAGTGGTGGAGGCCATCGTCGGCCAGACCCGCATGGCCGTCACATTCGTCGGCCGCGCCAATCACGCCGGCACTACCCCTATGCATTTGCGTCGCGATGCTCTGGCGGCTGCCGCCGAATGGATCGTAAAAGTTGAAAATGACGCGCGCAGAGAACAGGGACTGGTGGCAACGGTCGGCGCGGTCCACGCGGTTCCCGTCGCCGCCAACGTCATCGTCGGCGAGGTTTCCGTTCTTCTCGATGTGCGGCACCGGTCCGACGACGTTCGGGCGATGGCTGCGGCAAGGATGATGGATCACGCAAAGGAAATTGCAAGCAGCAGGGGCCTGTCCCTGCGACAAGGAGTGTTGCTGGATCATGCGACTGTACCCATGGATCGTTTCCTGGCCGATCAAATCGAACACGCCATTCGGCAAGCGGGCTGCGAGCCGCACCGCATGGTAAGCGGCGCGGGCCACGATGCCATGATTTTGGCCGAGCGCGTTCCCGCGGCCATGGTGTTTTTGCGCACCCCCAATGGGATCAGCCACGATCCCGCGGAAGCGGTGCTTGTCGAAGATGTCGCAAAGGCAATCGATTGCGGACTTCACCTGCTGACTGCTTCTTCCTTGCTGCCAGGGAGGCCATGCCGTGCATGACTCGCTGCCTCGCCTCGGCCACACCCGGAGCGTCCATCAACGGCATCACTTGTTGCAAACTCCCGATACCTTTGTGCGCGCGACGCCCCCAGGGATGCGTGGTGGCGCCGCGATTGTGCACGTGAGTCCCACGCTCGGAGCGGGATTCACGCAATACACGGCGGAACTGGAACCGGACGGCGAAATCAATACGGAGACGTCCGCGCAGCGATTCCTGTTCGTGCTGGAAGGTAGCGTGATCATCGATGCCGGCGCGCGGAAATATGAGTTGGGCGCGCGTGGCTATGCGTATTTGCCCGGCGGCTGGCTTCATCGCATCACCGCGGTAAGCGGCAGCCGCTTGGCCGTGATCGAAAAGCCGTACCACGCGCTTCCGTCCCTCGCCCCGCCGCAGACGGTGTTTTCGAGCGAAGACGCGATGGAATCCCATCCCCTCGACGGCGATCCGGACGTGCAGGTCAAATGCCTGCTCCCCGATGCCGCGAACTTCGACTTTGCGGTGAACACCATGGTTTACCGGCCAGGGGCTTCGCTGCGGATGGTCGAAATGCACGCCATGGAACACGGGCTGCTCATGCTGGAAGGGGGCGGCATCTACCGCCTCGGCGATTCGTGGTACCCGGTCGTAACGGGAGATTTCATCTGGATGGCGCCCTGGTGTCCGCAGTGGTTCGGAGCGATCGGAAAAGTGCCGGCAAAATATCTGATTTACAAGGATTGGAACCGCCATCCGGTTCCACACGCACAGCGGTGAACCCACAGATCGATCGCGACCGCCTGCTTTCGGAAATCGACGCGCTCGCTGCAATTTCCGATGCCGAAGCTCCCGCCGTTACCAGGGTCGTTTTCACACCAACGGATTTGCGGGCGCGCTCTTCACTGGTCTCGCTCTGCGAGGTCGCCGGTCTAAACGTGCGTCACGACGCCATCGGCAACACATTCGCGCGTTGGAGCGGCTCGGTCCCCGGGCCCGCGGTCGGCACCGGATCGCACATCGACGCAATACCGAACGCCGGAAAATACGACGGCGTGGTAGGCGTTCTCGGAGGATTGGAGGCCATTCGCGCGCTGCAGCGCAGCGGATTTCGCCCACACCACCCGATCGAGTTGCTTATTTTCGCCTCGGAAGAGCCGACGCGCTTTGGCATCGGGTGTTTGGGCAGCCGGCTGCTTTCCGGAACGCTGCCTGCAGACCACGCCCGCAAACTAGTCGACGGCAGCGGGGAGTCGCTGGAAACCGTTCGACAGGCCGCCGGGTTTTCCGGGCAACTCGAAGACGTAAGATTGCCGGCGGACTACTACAAGGGGTTTGTCGAATTACACATCGAGCAGGGACCGCTGCTTGAACGCCAGCGAATTCCCCTCGGCGTTGTGGAACGAATCGCCGCTCCGGCGACGCTACGCATCCTGCTGGAAGGAGCCGGGGGCCATGCCGGCGGAGTCCTGATGCCGGACCGGCAGGATGCGCTGTGCGCCGCCGCCGAACTGATCCTGGCGATCGAGAACGCGGCACGAACTCGCGGAGCGAGCGACACGGTTGCCACAGTAGGCATGTGCGATGTCTTCCCGGGCGCGGTTAACAGCATTCCCAGCCGGGTGCAACTCAGTCTTGATATTCGCGACACAAATCTCGCGCGGCGCGACGACGCCATGCGAGACATCGAACGCGCCACACAGGACATCGGCGCCAGGCGGCAGGTTTCGATTCGCAGCACGCTTCTCCACGCCGACAAACCGGCCGATTGCGCCGCCCCGGTGATCGAAGCCCTCGAACGTTCCTGCGGTGAGCATCAGTTTCCGTTCCTGCGGATGGTCAGCCGCGCCTACCACGATTCCCTGTTCATGTCGCGAATCGCCCCCACGGGGATGCTCTTCATCCCTTGCCGCAATGGATATAGCCACCGGCCCGATGAATACGCCGCCCCTGAAGACATCGCTCGCGGCGCCCTGGTTCTCGCGGAAACTCTTGCGCGTCTGTCTTCCTAGCGCAACCTCGATGGGGTCAATACGGTACTTTATCGCTCTTGTCCCGCCAGAGGTGGAATGCCTCAAGGGCTTCCTCGCGCATCATGGGGATCATCGGTATCTTTCGGTGCGGGTGCGGCTGTGCAATTTCCTGGTAAATGAAGGAGTCGTCAAAGCCGATCTTCGCCGCGTCCGCGGAGGTATTGGCGAAATAAATCCGATCCGGACGCGCCCAATAAATCGCCCCCAGGCACATGGGGCACGGCTCACAAGAGGTGTAGATCTCGCAACCCTTCAATTCAAACAGGCCCAGCGTTCTGCAAGCCTCGCGAATGGCCACGATTTCGGCGTGCGCGGTGGGGTCGTTTGTCGAGGTCACGCGGTTTATCCCTTCGGCAATCACTTTTGCGTCTCGAACCACGACGGCCCCGAAAGGCCCCCCGAGACCCGAACGAGCGCTGTCGATCGAAAGAGCTATGGCACGAGCCATGAAAAGATTCGACATGTCCTGCACCTCGCGTGTCCAAACAGCAAAAGATTGCCCTGTCTTTTAGCGCCGTCGCGGATACGGCGGCCTGCGTCCGTTCGTCCAGCGCATCAGGCAATCTCCGTCTCGCGGCAGGCCTGTCCCAATTTGCCCCGCCACGGCAGCCCTTTCGGAGAGTTCACCGGAGGTTAAGCCCGAAACGTCAATCACCGGAAGCTGAGTCATAACAGATCCACCGCGCAGCCCAATGCCGATCCCGATTTCACAGCAGAATCAACGTCGCGTCAAGCGGCGGCACAGTGGTGGTCGCTGTGCCTCTTTCCTTTTTTAATTTCTTCTTGGAGAATGAGTTTATGGTGCGCGAGGCCCGCGGCATGGAAATCGCGAAAGGAGCCTGTTATGAAGCCCTTCATCACACAGGATACCGCCGTAACCGACGAGGTCCTGAATACCATTGCTCATCTCCCGACCAAGAGTCTTTCCAAGATTGTCGAGGACGGATTCTTTAGAAAGTTAACCGATCGGGATTTCATGCGCATCGCTTTCCTGCTGGCCAAAAAAGGATATGAGGAGGGCGGCTCTCCGATCGGAGGCGTCATCATCAGCAATGACACACGCCATATCCTGGGCAAAGGGCATAACACCCTGGTCCAGGAGAACCATCCCTACAATCACGGCGAGACTTCTGCGGCACGGGATGCCGGCCGCCGGGATTTCAGCCAGACGACCATGTTTACGTCACTGAGTCCTTGCGACGTCTGCGCGGCCTTGATTTATATGCGTCAATTCAAGAGGCTCGTCGTGGGCGACGTTACCAACTCTTCTGGTAACGAGCAGATGCTCCGGCAAAAGGGGGTGCAAGTGGATATTTTAGAGGATCCCGAAGGCATCGCTTTCTACGCGAAATACCGGAAAGAGAAGCCGGATCAGGATCTGGAAGATTGGAAAGGCCTCGCCGAAGTCCGTAAAACCGCCGCGAAATCTTAGTCATCCCGCTTCGCTGCTGATAATTCCTCAGGGAGATAAATAGAATTTAAACGCGGGAACCTGAGGGTTTACTTGATCCAAACCGCAACATATTGATTCAGCCAGCGTTGAAAAGCAACCTCAAAAGTATAAATAGAGACCATCCAAAGATCGCGTTTGAGGTCTGCCCTCCCCAAGTTCTAAAGTCACCGCGATACAAATTTCCGGCGGGGTATCCGTTTAAAAGCCGGATTTTTGGGGGTGGAGGCCTATCGCATGACATCTCACACAAGGCTTTTTCTCGCGAAGTTGGCCGTTGCGGTGCTTTTCAGTTTCGCCCTGCTTTCGCCACTGGCACACGCGCAGCAAACTCTCGGCGGGATTACCGGAACGGTCAACGATAACTCCGGCGCCAGCGCTCCGGCCACCACGGTGACCATCGTCAGCGATCAGACAAAACTCACTCGCACCATCGACACGAACGAGATCGGCGCCTACAGCTTTGTCGACTTGCCCATCGGAAGCTATACGATCACATTCACCCACACAGGCTTTCTGACCCTGAATATCCCTTCCATCCAGGTGCAGGCAGATCGCACGGTGACGGTCAATGCCGTTCTGCAGATTGGGGAAGTCAGCCAAACCGTTACCGTAGTTGATACTCCCCTCGTGAACGCCGTCGACACCACCAATGGCTATGTGATGGACAAAGGCGAGATCGATGAAATTCCACTTCCGACCGGTTCTTTCACCGGCTTGGCCATCCATTCGGCGGGCGTCAATGCCGAACTTCCCGGCGGATCCGGAGCCAACGCCGGCTTGGGCAATGCCCCAATTTGGGCCAATGGCCAGCGCGACACAAGCAACACATTCCTGCTCAATGGCGTGGATGCCGCCAGCCTGTTCAATGGCAAGACCACCAGCGGCGTCTTATCCGCCCGCATTGTAAACAACACCGGTCTCGCTAACCCGCTGGAACTTAGCGCCATCCCGGAACAGAGCAGCTCATCGGTGTACCTCGCGATTGGCGAGTCCCTTCCCTCGCCGCCTCCGGAATCCATCACCGAAGTTCGTGTGAATACTTCGATGTACGATTCCCAGCAAGGGTCGACGAGCGGCGCGCACATCGACATGAGCACCGCTTCCGGCACAAACGACATCCACGGTAGCGTGTACGTGCATCGAGCGTTTGCCGGCCTGGATGCCGATCCGTTCTTCTACAATGCCGATCCTAATATCCCGGCAAGCGAAAAGAACCCCGCGCTGCACCGCTCCACAGAGGGCGGCACACTGGGCATTCCGATTAAGAAGAACAAGCTCTTCCTGTTCGTAAGCTACCAGCACACGCACGCCGCGGACGATGAGATAGGCATTTCGCGGGCGATTGTTCCGACGTCGCTCACCAACGATCGATCCGCCGCGGGATTGGCAAACGCCGCAAACGCCGTTGCGTCTTTCGGCGATAATTGCATCCTGCCGCAAATCGGCCTTGCCACAACCTCGGTTCTTTGCAATGGAAGTGTGCAGACAGCGACGCAGATCAATCCCATCGCCTATACTTTGCTCAACTACAGGCTGCCCAACGGCCAGTACCTGATCCCGTCGGCAAATCCCAATTCCGTCACGGCCAATCCCGGCCTGTACAGCTCAAATCCGGCCGTGCAATCCGCTCTCCAAGAGGCATTCCCTGAGGATGCCGAAATTCCCGGAGAGGCGCTTTTCACAGCCGATCAATTCGTTACCGATCTGGATTGGAACCTGAATTCTTCGAATTCCTTTTTCGCGAAATACTACTACCAAAACGACCCGACCACCGCTCCTTACGGCTTCTCCATGTATGCTGGTTCTCCGCAGCAATTGGCTGCTGGCAGCCAGGTGGTTTCGCTTAGCCATACGCAGATTGTCAAATCCAACCTGAGCGTAACCGAGACGTTTGGCTTCATCCGGGAGCGGGCCTATAGCTCGCTTGGCCAGCCCTTTACCCCCGCGCAGTTCGCTTCCGAGTGCCAGACCCTTACCGGGGCGTCCCTCGCGGATTGCACCGTCAACACCTTCGGCTCAAACACCTTCCCGGGAATCAGCGTCGTGTACGCGGCCCCCTCGCCAGGTCCCCTCTCCTACGCAGACAGCATGGAGTTTGGCCCCACTGCGCAGTTCCAGGGCGCGGACACGGGAGTTTTTCAGAACCGGTTCAATCCATCCGTGAATGCCACCTGGACCGTGGGCAGACACACGATCACCTTCGGGGGCAGCTTCGCGTATACACAGCTCAACACGGTCGATAATAGAAACCAGTTCGGCACGATCGCGGCGTTTGACTTTACCGACTTAATGGGAGGGATTCTTACCCCGAATTATTACTACAATGTTACGTCCATGGTCGTTGGCAATCCCAATCGCTATTGGCGCGCCAACGAGTCCGGTGAGTACATCCAGGACAAGTTCCAGTTCAGGCCCAATCTGAGCATCACCGCCGGATTGCGCTGGGATTGGGACGGCGGCCTGACCGAGAAAAACGGCGACCTCATCAATTTCGATCCGTCAAAGTACGAGTACAACTCATCGACCGATACCATCGAAAACAGCGGGATCATCGTCGCCGGCAATAACAAGCTGGCGGGAACTCCCGGCGTCAGCGACACCACGCTCACGGGACGCCAGTGGGGTTTCGCCCCGCGGTTCGGCGTGGCCTGGAGCCCGAGGAAATTCAACGACAAAATCGTCGTGCGCGCCGGCTGGGGCATGTATTACGATCGCGGCGAGTTTTTCAGCTATCTCTCGCCGGGCTTCACGCAAAACATCGATACCGGCGGGGCGTTTGGCGTCAATGAGCAGCAACCTTTTGTGAACATTCTCACCTGCGGGGTTACGCCCGGGGCGTGCGCGGCCAATGGAGGCGTTTCGACGCTCCAGAATCCCTGGGGTTCCGCAGCCGACCTTGCCGCGGCGCAACCATCGGGGAATCCAGCTACCATCGCCCTACCAAACGCCGGTGCCCTGATCGATGGCGCGACGCCCTTTTACATGGCCGTGTACGCACCGAATAATAAGCTTCCCTATACATTGAACTCCACCTTGGACATCCAGTGGCAGCCGCGCAACGACCTGGTTATCGATGTCGGCTATGTGAACGCGCTTGGCCGTCACGAGGTGATCCCGATCCCATTCAACCAATCCAGGATTGCATCTCCCTCAAATCCGTTATGTGGCCCGGCGGCTGTTTGCGCCAACCCATCGGGGTCGCCCAATGCGCAGTTTTACACTTACGGCTACACCGTCCAGAGTGCCACCTGCCCCAATTACGATCCCTATGCCGATAATTGTGCGATCTTCTTGCCGAACGGGAAGCAAATGGTTGTCACGCAAGAAGGCGGCAACGGCGATCTGCGCGTGCCTTATATTGGTTTGGCCGACGAGTCGGAAGAGTATGTTGCCGAAGGAATCTCCAACTACAACGCCTTGCAGGTGCACGTCCAAAAGAGGCTGAGCCACGGCATCACCTTTGGCGTTTCCTACACCTACTCGAAGTCGCTGGACGAACAAAGCGCCATGGGCCTCTTCTACAACGGCGACAACCCGGTGAATATCAGGTCAGCCTACGGCCTATCGGACTTTGACCGGCCCAACGTCTTCAACATCGACTACCACTACGAGCTGCCCAAATTCGGGGCGGGCGATTCATGGAAGGGCCAGTTGGCTAACGGCTGGGCCGTCCAAGGCGTCGTCGTCGTTCAAAACGGGCAGCCTTACAGCATCATCGACTATACCGGGGCTGTAGGCAGCATTTTCTATAGCATCTACAACGGAATCACCAATCCCATCGTTCCGCTGGCTCCCGGCTGCACCCCCAAAACCGCGGTCACCGGGACCAATGGGTCGGATCCAGGCTATCCTGCTCTGAACGCGGCTTGCTTCACCGTGCCGTTGCTCGCTCCTGGGGCGCTCAACGGCGCCATTCCGCCAGGGGATACCTTTGAAACCACCTTCGCCAGCGGCCAGCGCAATATCTTTCGCCAGCCTTGGCAGAATCGCGCCGACATCTCCATCGTGAAGCTGACGAAGGTGACCGAGCGCTTAAGTCTGCGGTACAGCTTCGACGTCTATAATCTGACGAATACGCCCAGCTTCGATATTCCCATCGACAACGTTTTTCAAAACGATTCATTCATCCAGTACCCGCAGGCGGGGCAGCCCGGCGTTCCTGGCACAGCCCTCTGCAGTGCTACGAACAACACGGCCGGCCCCAATACCACGGGGAATTTCTACAATTGCCCCTCGGGCTTGGGCCAGACGACCAAGACGATCGGCAGCTCCCGGCAGATTCAAATGTCGCTGGCACTGACGTTCTAGATCCCAGCGGCAAAATAGAAAACGGCGGCGTGCCGGACGCGCGGGAAGACGATGCATACCTCCTCGGCCGAGAAGATGATTTCGGCGCGCGGTCGGATCATTCGTAGGGGTTTTTTCTTTATGAGAATCTGCCGGGCACACTCATTTGCGGCACGGAATGCAAAGCGGCAACTTTTTTCTGGTAATGATGCGCTCTCTCGACAATTTCCTTCTCGTTGAGCGTCAACAGACGACGCTTCTCATCACCAACTTGCCGTCAATAACCACGGTTCTCACGTCAGAACCCTTCAAGGCATAAACAAGCTGCGAATAGACGTTGTACATCGGCGCGGCATGGGGCCCGGTTGTGTCCACGAGGATCAGGTCGGCTCTTTTGCCTTCTTCCAGCGATCCGATCTGCTTTTCAAGATGCAGCGCCTGCGCACCGCGAATCGTGGCCATTTCGAGCACTTGCTTCGCGGGAAGCGCGCGCGGGTCCATCCGCGCAACTTTCTGAAGTTTGGCGGCGAGATCCATCTCTTCGAAAAGATCCTGGCTGTTATTGCTGGCGGCGCCGTCGGTTGCCAGGCCAAGCCGGTTGCCCGCCGCCAGCACTTCGACGACGGGCATCACACCCGCGGCGAGTTTCATATTGCTGGAAGGGCTGTGGACGCTGCCCACGTCGAAGCGACCCAGCGCCGCGATGTCGGCGGAATCCACCCAGACACAATGAGCGGCCACCACGTCCGGGCCGAGCAATCCAATCCTCTCGAGATACGCCACGGGAGAAAGACCGTGTCTGGACCGGCTTTGTGCAGTCTCGAACGGCGCTTCGGCAACGTGAATGAGGATCGGCACGCCATTGCGGCGCGCCAGGGCGCAGGCAGCCTGTAAATTCTTTTCTGAAAGCGTATAGATCGAGTGCGGCGCCACGGCCGGAGTGACGAGAGGATCGTTCCTCCATTGATCGATGAATTTCTGGGTGTATTCGAGCGCTGCGGCCGGCGTCCGATGATCCGGCGCGGGAAAGTCGACGATGGTCTCGCCGAGAATTCCGCGCATCCCGGCCTTTTTCGTAACGCGCGCCACCGCATCCTCGAAATAGTACATATCCGCATAGGTCGTAATTCCACCGCGGATCATTTCGGCCATGCTCAGCTGCGTTCCCCACTCGACAAAGTCTTCCGTGACGTTCTGCGCCTCGGCGGGGAAGATATATTTCTGCAGCCAGTCGTTCAGGGCATGGTCGTCGGCGAACCCGCGGAACAGGCTCATGGCCGCGTGCGCGTGACCGTTGATCAGGCCGGGCAGGACCAGTGCGCCGCTGGCGTCGATTGCTTTCCGGGCCTGGTACCGGGATTCCATATCGGCGCGCTCGCCGATTGCCGCTATCGACCCGTTCTGTATCGCGATCGCGCCGTCTTCGATCACACGGCTGTTGGCATCCATGGTGACCAGCGTGCCGCCGCTGACGACCAAGTCCGCGCTATCCATGGGCCGGAATCCTTATGTCCTTCTGAGCAGAGATCGTGCGGCCGCCAGGCGCGAACGAGGTCACCTCTGAGCGGAGCGGCGTGGGCAAGAAGCGATGTGCGGCGGGAAGGGCAGGATTCAATCGCGCTAAGCGCGTTTTAGCCATTGAGAATGCTATCAGATTTTCAAAAGGTGTCCAAGGCGCCGTTGGAGTTTTGCCCCATTCACTGTGACCGGCTTGCCAGTTTCTCGTCCACGCGCTGAATCAGGCTCCGCACAGCGCGACGTCTTTGAGTTTTCACTCCGGTCGAGATGCCAGCGAAGGTTCTCTGTTCACTCGCTTCCCAGAAACGCGTATCGCAGCAGGAAAAGCACTGACAAAATCCAGATCAGCGGGCTGATCTCGCGGCGCCGCCCGGTGCCCAGTTTGATGAACGTATAAGAGAGCAGCCCGAGGCTGAGCCCGGTGGCAATGCTGAACGTCAAGGGTGTAGCCACCATGGTCATGAAGGCGGGAAATCCGTCCGTCAGATCGTCCCAGCGAATTTTGGCAATCGAGGTACACATGAGCGCGCCCACCAGGATCAGCGCGGGAGCCGTCGCATAGGAAGGAATCGCCGTCACTATCGGCGCACAAAACATCGCGGCGAGAAATAGCGCGGCGATTAGGACGTTGCCCAATCCCGTGCGCGCGCCAGCCGCTACGCCCGCGGCACTTTCGACATAACTGGTGACCGTGGAAGTCCCGGTAAGGGCCCCGGCTATGGTGCCGAAGGCATCGGCGAGCAGCGCCCGGCTCGCGCGAGGGAATTTTCCATCGCGCAGAAAGCCACCCTGTTCGCAAACGCCTACCAGCGTGCCCACGTTGTCGAAGAGGTCCACGAAGAAAAACACGAAGATCAACTCGCCGAGGCCGAGGTGCGTTGCGGAGCGGAGATCGAGTTTCAGGAACGTGCCGGAAGGATGCGGCAGGGAAAGGAAATGAGCCGGCCAGGTCGCCAGCTTCAGCGGTATGCCCAACAGCGTAATCCCGACGATCCCAATCAGGATCGCACCGGTGACCCTTTTGGCCATCAGGATGACAATAACCACCAGCCCCAGCAGAGCCAGAAGCACTTGCGGATCGGTAATTTTCCCGATTCCCACAATGGTCGCGGAATTCGGCACGATCAACTGCGCGTTCCGCATCCCGATAAACGCAATGAAAAGGCCGATTCCCGCCGCGGTCCCATGCTTCAGAGAGTCCGGAATGTCGTTGACAATTTGTTCCCGAATCTTGGTGAGCGTCAGGATGAGAAAGATCAGCCCGGAGAGGAACACCACGCCGAGCGCCGTCTGCCAGGGCACGTGCCTTCCCAAAACGACGGAATAGGTGAAGTAGGCGTTCAGCGACATCCCTGGCGCAAGCGCGATCGGATAGTTCGCCCAAATTCCCATGACCAGCGTGGCGATCGCCGTTGAAACGCAAGTGGCAAACAGAACGCCTTCGACGGGCATCCCCGCTTCGCCGAGAATGCGAGGATTCACAACGACCACATACGCCATGGCCATGAAGGTTGTCAGACCGCCCAGAAGCTCACGCTGGACGGTCGTCTGGTTTTCGGTCAGGTGAAAGACTCGGTCGAGCAGGCGGGGTTGAGCCGGAAGGGCTATTGCCTCTGTTTGCGCCATCCCCGCAAGGATAGGTCCGCTGTCAAACCCTGCCTAATGCAATTTTTTGAATGGAGACCACCAGAAATTCGCTTTGTGGCAGGGCAAGAGCCCCGCTATTTTACTGCATGCCTAACCCCACGAAATCCGGCGCGGCGGAGGACTCGTCCCGCCCGGATATGGATCCCGCCCGGCTCCCTCTCAAGGATTACGGGTTGCGCCGCGAGATTCTCTCTCCCATGGAGACGCTGGCGCAATCGGTGTCGACGATCGCGCCCACGGCGACGCCGGCCGCAACCGTTCCCCTGGTCTGCGCGCTCGCAGGCAACGGCACTTGGCTGGCCTACGTTTTGGCAACCATGGCGATTTTGCTGGTGGCCTGGTGCGTTGGGCGGTTCGCGCGGTATTCGTCCTCGCCAGGCTCTCTGTATAGCTACGCCACCATGATTCTGCCGCCGTGGCTATCGTCGATCGCGGCATGGAGCCTGCTGCTTGCTTACGTCGCCACCGCTTCGAGCGTGATTGGCGGCCTCTACCAATATGCGGCAATTGCCGTCGGAAAGTCCGGAATCGGCCCGGCGCAGGCCGTGCTGATCTCCCTGCTGGTCACCGGCGCTTCGGTCTGGATTGCATGGCGCGACGTGAAAATCTCAGCCCGCTTGATGCTTTGGATCGAAGCGACTTCGATGTTCATGATCATCACGCTCGTGGTACTGGTGCTGGTGCGCCACGGCTTCCACATCGATTCCGAGCAACTGCACCTGCGTGGCATGACCGGCAGCGGCCTCCGTCTTGGACTGGTCCTTGCCCTCTTTAGCTTTGTCGGCTTTGAGAGCGCCACAACGCTCGGCGCGGAAGCGCGCGATCCCCTGAAGACAATTCCCCGAGCCGTTCTCCTAAGCTCACTCCTCGGCGGGGTTTTTTTCACGGTATCCGCTTACACGGAAGTGCTCGGCTTCCGTGCGGTCGGCCAGGATTTAGGAACCAGCCAGGCTCCCATGCATGTGCTCGCCATGGAGACCGGACTCCCGCTCCTGGGTCACCTCATCGATGTCGGCTTGCTCGTGAGCCTCTCGGCCGGAACGCTCGCGTGCATTACCGCTGCGGCGCGTGTCCTGCTCCAGATGGCCCATAACGGCATCGCCCACGATTCCCTTCGCGCCACGCATTCGCGCAACGACACTCCCCATCGAGCGATCCTGATCACGGGTATCGCGGCTGTTCTCCCGGTCGTCATTCTCGCGCTTCGCGGCGATAACGGTTTGGATGTCTACGGTTGGATGGGCTCGCTCGCTACCTACGGTTTCATCGTTGCGTACGGGCTTGTCTCCATCGCCTTGCCGCGCTATCTCCGCGAACACGGATTTACGCATCCCGCCAGGCGAGTCATTCCCGCTCTGGCCTTCCTGGCCATGCTGCTCGCGCTGCTGGGCAACCTCTATCCCGTGCCCGAAGGTCCCTACGGAAAATTGCCTTACGTGTATCTCGCGTATTTGGCGGTGGGAATGCTTTGGCTTTTTGTGCGTGGGAGTCGGAAAGGCGTTGGAACTCCGCGGAATTGAGGCTGTTCACGGGCGTCCGGTTGCGCAAGGAACAGCGGCGCGATTCCGATCGCGATGAACATTCGGATGGCATCTTCCCGGCCATTCCGGAGTCCTTGTAGCGGCCAGGGACACGCAGTAAACTCAACCGCTCGGACCAAGGCGGAGGTGAACGGTGGCTAGGATGGTGCGTTGCGGGCTCACGCAGGCTTCGTGCGAGTGGTCGCCCGAAGAACATTCGCTCGATGAAATCAAGAAGCGCATGGTGGCAAAGCATGAACGCCTGATCGAGGCGGCGGGCAAGCGCAAGGTCCAGGTGCTTGGTTTGCAGGAGCTGTTCTATGGCCCGTACTTCTGCGCGGAACAGCAGGAGCGCTGGTACGAACTCACGGAGCCGGTGCCCGAGGGGCCGACCGTGACGCGCATGCAAAAACTCGCCAAGAAATTCCACATGGTAATGATTGTGCCGGTCTACGAGATTCAGATGGCCGGAGTCTTTTTCAACACGGCCGCGGTGATCGATGCCGACGGGCGCTATTTGGGCAAATATCGCAAGCACCACATACCCCATTGCCACCCGGGCTTCTGGGAGAAGTTCTATTTCACGCCTGGAAATGGCGGGTATCCGGTGTTCCAGACGCGCTACGGCCGCATTGGAGTGTATATCTGCTATGACCGCCACTTCCCGGAGGGCGCGCGCATTCTGGGAATGAACGGCGCGGAGATTGTGTTCAATCCTTCGGCGACCGTGGCTGGTCTTTCCGAATATCTCTGGGAGTTGGAACAGCCCGCTCACGCGGTCGCCAACGGCTATTTCGTGGCGGCGAACAATCGCGTGGGAATCGAACGGCCGTGGGGCATCGGTGAATTCTATGGGAAGAGCTATTTCTGCAATCCGCGCGGCAAAATCGTCGCCCAGGCCAGCCGGGACAAAGATGAACTCCTCGTAGCGGACTTGGACCTCGACGAAATCCAGCAGGTGCGTTCCACCTGGCAGTTCTTTCGCGACCGCCGGCCGGAAACCTATGGCGAACTGGTTCGGATCGAGGCGTCCGGCACGGCCCAAGCTGCCGACTAAGACGTTCCAACGGTTCCGCGCGAAATTCAGTTTTCGCCTGGCGGCGGAGCGCAGGAGTTGGCCTGGCGGCGTGCGCGATCATTCCAACTCATCGGCGGCTCTCCTGTTTTTACTTCGCGCATGGTGATGCAGCTTTCGACCGGGCAGACCAGCGCGCAAAGATTACAGCCCACGCATTCTTCCTCCAGGATTCGCGGCACGTGGACGCCCATGCCGTTCACGTTCTTCTTGCCGTTGCCCGCGGCGTTGTAAGCCCCAATGGACTGGTGCGCGCCGTCTTCACAGGCAACGTAACAAAGCTGGCAACCGATACACAATTCGGTATTAATTTCCGCGATAACCGTGTAGTTGAGATCCAGATCGCCCCAGTCGCAGACGTTGGCCAGAGCGCGTCCGCGAAAATCTTCGATGGTGCGGAAGCCGCGTGTGTCCATGTATTGCGAGAGGCCGTCCATCATGTCTTCCACGATGCGGAAGCCGTAGTGCATGGCCGCCGTGCAGACCTGCACCGTGGAGGCGCCCAGCGCGATGTATTCGGCGGCATCGTTCCAAAAGCCGATGCCGCCAATACCGCTGACGGGGATCCGCAGCCTTTTTGCCACGCTGGACACCAGGTGCAATGCGATGGGTTTCACCGCCGGTCCGCAGTAACCCCCATGCGAGGATTTTCCTCCCACGTTCGGGCGGGGTGCGAAGGTCTCCAGGTCTACGCCCATCAAGGAATTGATCGTGTTGATCAGGCTGACGGCATCCGCGCCGCCGCGTTCAGCCGCCAGGGCAATCTGCGTAGCGTCGGTGACATTGGGTGTGAGCTTGACGATTACGGGCGTATGGGCCGCCGCCTTCACCCAGGACGTGATCATTTCGGTGTACTCGGGCACCTGGCCAACCGCCGCCCCCATGCCGCGCTCGCTCATGCCGTGCGGGCAGCCGAAGTTCAGTTCCAGCGCATCGGCGCCGGCATCCTCGGCGCGGCGCACCATCTCCTGCCAGGACTCGCGCTTGGATTCGACCATCAGCGAAGCGATAACCACGTTTCGCGGATAACGTTTCTTGACCTCGTGGATCTCGCGAAAATTGGTCTCAATGGGCCGGTCGCTGATCAATTCAATGTTGTTGAGACCCATCATTTTCGCGCCACTCAAATCGATCGCGGCGTAGCGCGAACTGGTGTTAACGATGGGTTCGCCGATCGTTTTCCACACCGCGCCTCCCCAACCTACCTCAAACGCGCGCATCACTTGCCCGCCAGTATTCGTGGGTGGCCCGGAAGCAAGCCAGAAAGGATTGGGGCTCGTGATTCCGGCAAATTTCACGGTTAAGTCTGCCATGTTCTCTGCAAACCTTTCTTTGTCTGCGTACCCTGAGGAGTCTCTTCTACAACACTACGAAATCGGCTGGGCCTTCCCCGCGCCTCGCGGCGAGCCTAACCAGGCGTCCACGCCGCGAGCCGCCGTCATGCCTTCTGCTACGGCGTCCACCACTTCTCTTCCACCGTTGGTGCAATCGCCCCCGGCGAAGTATTTCGGATTCCCTGTTTGGCCCCAGTGGTTGATTTGCACCGTGCCATTGGCGTTTAGTTCCAGTCCGTTTACCACGCCCAGGAATCCCGTCACCGGTTTTTGTCCTACCGCGCGCACGACCATGTCTACATCGAGAGTGAACTCCGTGCCTGGAACCGGCTCCGCATCGCGCCCGCCTTTCGCTTCGCGGGAGCCGGGGCGCGTGCGCGCACATTGCAGGCCAGTAACCGCGCCGCCTCGCCCGAGAACCCTCACCGGCTGCGTGTGCCAAAGAAAAACAACCGCGTCCTTCTTCGCAAGCTCGACTTCGTACGCAAACGCGGGCGCCTCTCGCTCGCCCCCCCGGTAAATGAGATAAACCATTTCGGCGCCGAGCCTCCGGGCAGCCGTCACCACATCCACGGCGGTATTGCCGCCGCCGATGCAGGCGACTCTCGCGCCAAT
>Ga0302326_10008679_pt1 | contig 22365 bp, 18 predicted proteins | sample Palsa_T0_3_FD_202264 | JGI IMG/M metagenome (GOLD analysis project Ga0302326, IMG submission 202264) | Peat permafrost microbial communities from Stordalen Mire near Abisko, Sweden - Palsa_T0_3 | ecosystem: Environmental > Terrestrial > Soil > Palsa > Peat permafrost | place: Sweden: Abisko... | reverse complement strand
GCGAGACTGAGAGAGAAAACGGGTGTATGGATAACCACTCCGGGTGAGGTGAATCGCTGGTGGCGGCAGAGGGCGGAGATGAGGCTGGTCGAAGATGGAGAGGGCGTGCGAATCGAGGGGGCCGGAAAGGAAAGAGCCCGCGTTGCCTACGCGAGCGAGCAAAACGGCCGTCTGATCTTTACCTTCCAACCGCCTGCGGATCGCGCGAATCTGCACCAGGCTCACAACTCGAGTGTTCAGGGCCTGCATCTGACTGGGGCTGCCGACGACGTCGGAGAATTCTTTGGCGAGAGACAAATCGAGTATCACACCAATGAACGACGCGGATTGTAGTTTAATGACGCATGGCATTGGACCGGTCGAAGTGCATGCCTCGGCAGGGCTTTCTCTTGCGTCGAAGGGGAAACCTTCTGCCGCGAACGTCTATGAAATCGATCCGCTGTGCGATCCGCGCTGGGAGGTGTTGGTCAACAGCCATTCTCAAGCTTCAGTCTTTCACAGTTCAAACTGGCTGAGAGCGTTGCAGAGTGGCTATGGGTACGAGCCGGTCGTGGTGACTACTTGTCCCCCGGAGGCCACTTTGACGAATGGCCTTGTGTTCTGCCGTGTCAAGAGCTGGTTGACAGGGCGGCGGCTGGTGTCCTTGCCGTTTTCCGACCACTGCGAGCCCCTGGCAAGCAACTCAGCGCAGCTCGATGTTCTGCTCCTCCATATGAGGCAGCTAATCGACGCGGGTAAATGGGAGTACCTAGAGATCAGGCCCACTTTTTACCAGCCGGGTCCGCAGACCGAACTCCACAAAACTTCGACGTACTATTTTCATAGTTTGGATCTGCGGAAAGGCAAGCAGGAGCTACTTAACAGTTTTCATAAGAATTGTGTTCAGAGAAAGATTCGAAGGGCGGAACGCGAGCAACTGCATTACGAAGAAGGAATATCGGACAATCTGCTTCACAAGTTTTATGAGTTGCAGGTAGCGACCCGCCATCGCCACTACCTGCCGCCGCAACCCCTGTCCTGGTTTCGTGCGCTGATTAAGACGTTTGGCGACGATCTGAAGATCCGAGTAGCGTCCAAGGGGGATTTGCCGGTTGCGAGCATCCTCACCCTCGCGCACAAGAAGTCGATGGTCTACAAGTACGGTTGCAGCGACGTTCGGTTTCATAAATTGGGGGCGATGACGCTTCTGTTGTGGAACACAATACAGGAGGCCAAAGACAAAGGGAGCGAGCAACTTGAAATGGGGCGTTCCACCAGCGATAATCCCGGACTCATATCGTTTAAGGAACATTGGGGAGCGGTCGGCATGCCGCTCAACTACTGGACTTACCCGCCCAGACACGGAGCGGCTTTAACTACCTGGGAAAAGGCTCTGCTCCACCGTCTAATTCCATTCACGCCAAGTCCCGTTTTGAAACTGGCAGGCAGCCTCCTTTACCGGCATATCGGTTAAGAGAAATTACATCACTGAAATTCACTCCTGGCCTTTCATTCTGTTTTGTCCGACGATATTTCAGTCTATTTTTGACTGGGTGCACAAGAATCCATGCATGTCCTGCACGCGGTAGGCGCCAGGCGGAATTTTATGAAAGCTGCGCCGGTGATGCATGCCCTTAACGGGCGGCATCAGGTGCGTCAGAGCTTGGTACATACCGGCCAGCATTATGACGCAAATATGTCGCATGCCTTTTTCTCGCAACTTGAAATCCCAGCGCCGGATGTGAACCTCGAGGTCGGTTCGGGAAGCCCAGCCTTGAAGGGTATTCTCGGGGTGCTACTTGAGGTGAGCGCTCACCTCAACGTTGTTTTCCCGGTTCACCCGAGGACACGCGAACGTATGGCGACTCTTGCTTGGAACGCTAGGAGCCTTCAGTTGCTCGAACCCTTACCCTACATCGAGTTCTTAGCCTTGCAGCGGCGCGCTACAGTCGTGATCACCGATTCGGGGGGCATTCAGGAAGAAACAACCTACCTGGGAGTGCCTTGCTTGACACTGCGCAAAGATACCGACCGCCCTGTTACGGTTAATTTAGGGACTAACGTGTTGGTCGGGCAGAGTCAGGACAAACTCCGTTGCGAATTGACCAACATTCTTGGAGGTAAGGCCAAATCCGGTGTTATCCCGCCGCTTTGGGATGGCCACGCCGGGGAAAGGATTGCGGAGATTCTCTGTCATGCAAGCTAACTCAATGGATTGCGAGGTAACCATTCTGGGGGCAGGCCCCTACGGACTTTCCGCAGCGGCATATCTGCAAGCTGCGGGTATTGAGGCGCGAGTGTTTGGCGACCCCATGTCATTCTGGGAAGACCAGATGCCGGCCGGCATGTGCTTGCGGTCAAATTGGGGTGCCTCGCACATTGCCGATCCCAAGGGGGAGCTGACCCTCGACGAGTATTGCCGTCAAAAAGGCAATCATATATCGAAGCCGATTCCGCTCGATCGCTTCGTCGATTACGGCCGCTGGTTTCAGGGCCAGGCAGTGCGGGCTCTTGAAAAACGTAAGATACAGAACATTGATCTCGACGCTCGCGGCTTTAAGGTGGTGATGGCGGATGGCGAGGAGTTCATCTCGCGGCGTGTGGTCGTGGCAGCTGGAATCAGCGCATTTACAGCTCGGCCAGCGGAGTTCGTCGGCATTCCTTCTGCGCTGGCTTCCCATACCAGTGAGCACAATGATCTCCGGAAGTTCAAAGGCCAGCAGGTAGTCGTCATCGGCGCCGGGCAGAGCGCTTTGGAATCGGCTGCATTGTTCAAAGAGGCCGGCATTTCGGTCGAGGTGATCGGACGCGCCAAGACTCTCAACTGGGTCGGGTTACATCCGAAGCTGCATCATCTGGGCGCGCTTTCCAAAATGCTGTATTCGAAGCGCGACGTGGGCCCGGCCGGGATCAGCCGTCTGGTTGCCATGCCGCATCTGTTCCGTCGTTTTCCCCGGTCTTTCCAGGATCGCACTGCCTACCGCGCGATCCGGCCCGCCGGCGCCGCCTGGCTGCAAGCACGAATTGCCGGCGTGCCCATTACGTTGGGGCGCAAGGTGGCCTCCGCCTCTGTCGCGGGCAGCCGACTTCGCCTTCGACTAGACGACGGGACCGAGCGCCTCGTGGATCACGCACTTCTCGCGACGGGATTCCGAGTCGACGTGCGCCGATATCCTTTCCTGGCTCAGTCATTGTCGAAACAACTGAAAACAGTGGGCGGATTCCCCGTGCTTACGCGCGGCCTTGAGTCGTCGGTTCCAGGATTACACTTCCTCGGCAAACCTGCGGCATGGAGCTTCGGGCCGCTGCTGGGTTTTGTTTCGGGAGCGGAGTTCGCCTCGAACGAATTGGTCCGCTCGCTTACGCGGGGAAAAGAGATCAATTGAACCCTACGGGTAGCTTACCCCAATCGGTTCTAGAACACAGCACTGTGCAGGGGGCGAACCAGACTGTCGGGGCGGTGGTGATTGGCGGCGACTACCAGGGACTGGGAATTGTTCGCAGCCTCGGTCGACAAGGGGTACCCGTGTGCGTCGTCGATGACGAACTTTCCATTTCCCGGTATTCGCGGTACACCACGAAATTCGTGAAGCTCGCGGACCTGCGCCATGAGCGGGTCGCGGTAGACAGTCTGCTCGAGCTGGGGAAACGGCTGGGGTTAAACGGCTGGGTCCTCTACCCGACCCGCGAGGAACTCGTGGCTGCGATATCGCGCCACCGCTCAGAACTATGCGAACTGTTCCGCGTCCCCACCTCCAATTGGGAAAGCGTGAAGTGGGCCTGGGACAAGAGAAATACTTATCGACTGGCGCAGGAACTCGATATTCCGACGCCCGTCACACATTATCCCGAGAATGTTGACCAGTTAGCCGAACTGCAGTGCCTTACGCCCCCCTTTGCGCTCAAGCCCGCGATCAAGGAGCATTTCTTCTACGCTACCAAGGCCAAGGCGTGGCGGGCGAACACCCACGCTGAGCTAAGAACTCTGTTTCAAAAAGCGTCTGAGCTAGCCGGTCAGGGCGAGATCATGGTGCAGGAGTTGATTCCCGGCGGCGGTAGCCAGCAGTTCTCCTACTGCGCGTTTTTCCGTGACGGGGAAGCTGTGGGTAAGATGGTTGCGCGACGCCGGCGTCAACACCCTCTTGAGTTCGGAAGAGCCAGCACCTATGTCGAGACGGTGGACGTCCCGGTTCTTGAGGAATTGTCCGAGCGATTCTTGCGCGCGATCGATTACTATGGCTTGGTCGAACTGGAATATAAGCTCGATCCGCGCGATTCCCAATACAAGCTCCTCGACGTAAATGCTAGAACATGGGGCTATCACAGTCTGGGGGCTGAGGCGGGTGTGGACTTCAGCTACATGCTCTATGCCGATCAAATAGGTCTGCCCGTGTCAGTCTGTAAATCACGCCCTGGAGTGACATGGGTGCGCACTGTTACCGATCTTCCTGCTGGCTTGATGGGAATTCTCAGCGGGGATACCAGTTTGAAGAGCTATTTCCGCTCGCTGAAAAGCTGCGATGCGGAGGCGGTCTTCAGTCTTAGCGACCCCATACCCGGCTTGGCCGAAGTGGCCCTCATCCCCTATTTGGCCATCAAGAGAGGCTTCTGAACCATCCCAAGGTTGGACCTGCGACCCGTGAAAAGGCCTGCGGGACACGGCATTTGCCCATATTCGTCAGCTCGATACTGAGGTATACTTAGGTCCGCGTTTTGCGGTATATGCACTGTATATAAGGAGTTTCTCCCATGACTGCTCTCCCCCTTCGGCGGCAAGACCGTGCCCCGGTTTCTGCTCACTTGGCCAGCCGCGACGCGGAAAGCGCGATCTATCGAGACGGCAGCTACCTGAAAAACAACCCCTCCTGGCATGTGGAGGAATCACCTTTCAAGGTGAGGCAAATCCAGCGCATGATAAAGCGGCAGAAGCTGGCGCCGAAAACTGTGTGCGACGTAGGCTGCGGCGCAGGCCAGGTGCTTTCTGAACTGCAACCCCATCTTCCTGCGGATTGTGTTTGCTGGGGCTACGATATCTCTCCCGACGCGCTTGCCATGTCCGCGAGCCGTGGCAACGACCAGCTTCGTTTTCGCATGCGCGACATACGAAAGGACCAGTGCGATACTTACTTCGACTTGCTGTTGATGCTCGACGTTTTTGAGCATGTTGAGGACTATATGGGACTGGTGCGGGTTGTGCAGCCCAAAGCGAAGCAGAAACTGTTTCACATTCCACTGGATCTCTCGGTTCAGGCAGTTCTGCGTAAGAATGGTCTCCTCCGTCGCCGCGACAATCACGCGCATCTCCACTATTTCACCAAGGAAACCGCGCTGCGCACCCTGACCGACGTGGGATACTCAATCGTTGATTATTTCTTTACTCCACGATGCATTGAGCTCGGCGACCTGCTTGTCCAGAAGGTGGTAAGAGTTCCGCGACAACTCAGTTTTGCGCTTATCCCAGACTTGACGGTGCGCGTGCTGGGTGGGTACAGCCTGATGGTCCTGGCGGAATAGAGGCCCCTGGCGAAGACCTTGCCGCTGGTGGTATTTCCAGATCCGGAGTGTCGAATCTGGCTTCTCCGAGGCTTAGAATTGATGCAGTGCACGGCCGGCAAGCAGTTGACGGAGGCAGTCGCTGTCCCTGCTGCCCGAGCCCCACAGCGACCCTCGAATGATCCCTGGACCGGGCTATGCTGCTCGATAGTGTGTCCCACTTTCGTTCCATTGCCCTCGGGGCTGGACGTGATACGATTGTCGATACCCCCCCTAGAGTCGAGTTGAATAAAAACCTACATACCCTCCCCCAAGGAAGGGAATCCTGGAATTATGCTGAACACCGTGATTGTTGGAGCAGGTCCGTATGGACTATCAATTGCTGCGCACTTCCGCCGCAGCCGAATCCCATTCCGCATCTTCGGTCGTCCGATGGACAGCTGGCAACGCATGCCGAAAGGCATGATGCTCAAGTCCGATGGCTTCGCTTCGGACATCTATGATCCCGAGAGCGCGTTCACTTTACGGCAATTTTGTGCGGAACGGGGCATCGAGTATGCCGACACCGGTATACCGGTGCACCTCGACACCTTCAGCGCCTACGGGCTTGCCTTCCGGGACCGAATGGTGCCGGAGCTTGAAGACAAGCTCGTGGTCAGCATGGACCGTGTGACCGGGGGATGGCTTTTGCGGCTCGAGGATGGAGAGACGTTGCAAGCCAGCAGAGTTGTGCTGGCGGTCGGGATTACTCACTTCGAATATGTTCCCGAGAACATGGCTCACCTGCCGCCCGATGTCCTTTCCCATAGTGCTCGCCATCGCGAGGTCGAGCCCTTTCGAGGACACAGCGTTGTGGTGATCGGGGGCGGAGCTTCCGCGCTGGATTTAGCGGGATTACTGCACGAGGCTGGCGCCGACGTGCAGCTCGTCAGCCGAAAGAATGAATTGAAATTCCATAGCCAGCCCACGGGCAAGCCACGCTCAGCGTGGCAGCAGATCAGGCATCCGCAATCGGGGCTTGGTCCCGGCTGGCGCTCGCGTTTTTTTGCCAATGCTCCGGCAGCATTTCACTATTTGCCCGAAGGTCTTCGCCTAGAGGCTGTCCGAAGGGCCCTTGGCCCCTCGGGAGGATGGTTCATTCGAGACAAAGTGATCGGAAAAGTGCCCCTGCATCTCGGATGCACGCCGCAAGGCATCGAGGTCAAGAATGGCAGCGTCCATTTGCTTCTTCAGGCAGAGGACGGCAGTAAGCGGGAGATTGTGACCGAGCACATCATTGCGGCGACCGGCTACAGAGTGAATCTAGAGCGTTTGAAGTTTCTCAACGCGGAGATTCGCTCGCAGATCAAGGTCGTCGGGGGATCCCCGGTGCTCTCGTCGGGTTTCGAGTCGTCAGTACCCGGTCTCTACTTCGCGGGACTTGCGGCCAACAACAGCTTCGGACCAGTCATGCGATTCGCGTGCGGGGCTGGCTTTGCGGCTCGCGCGATTACTTGCGCCCTGGCGAAGTCACTCTCGAGAAAACCGGCATCGGTTCCGGTTCGCAGCGTAGCGACGACCGCGAAGTAATGGGGTCGATCGATGGGAAAGGCTGATGGACACATGAAGTTGGAGACCATCGCAATCCACACCGGTTACGACGGCGATCCTACAACCAAGGCCGTGGCTGTGCCGATCTACCAGACGGTTGCATTTGAGTTTGACAGTGCCGAACATGGAGCGGCTCTGTTCAACCTCGAAGTCCAGGGGAATATCTACACCCGGATCGGGAACCCTACCAACACGGTTCTAGAAAAGCGCGTGGCAGCTCTCGAAGGTGGAGTCGATGGGCTCAGCGTCAGCTCGGGAATGGCGGCCATCGAGTATTCGCTGATTAACATCGCCGAAGTGGGGAATAACATCGTTTCCACCCCGCAGTTGTATGGCGCCACCTATACGCTCCTGGCGCATATCTTTCCGAAGCGTGGAATCTGCTCGCGCTTTGCGGCGAGCGATCGCCCCGAAGATGTGGAGAAGCTGATCGACGGCAATACGCGCGCGGTTTACTGTGAGAGTGTCGGCAATCCGGCGGGAAACGTAGCCGACATCGAAGGATTGGCGCGGGTAGCGCATAAACATGGTGTGCCTCTGGTGGTCGATAACACCGTGGCAACGCCGATTCTGTTGCGGCCCATCGAGTATGGGGCCGATGTCGTCGTGCACTCCATGACAAAATTCATTGGAGGAGGCGGCACCAGCATCGGCGGGATGATTGTCGATAGCGGCAAGTTTCCGTGGCGAAAATATCCCGAAAAGTTTTACATGTTGAATGTGCCGGAGGTCGCCTATCACGGCGTCGTCTATGTCGACCATTACGGGGACGCCGCTTTTGTCGCGCGATGCCGAACCGTGTGTCAACGAAACACCGGCGCCACTTTGTCTCCCTTCAATGGTTTCTTGTTCTTGCAGGGAATTCAGACGCTTGCTCTCCGGGTGGAGCGCCACGTGGCGAACGCGCGTAAGGTAGCGGAATTTTTGCGCGATCATCCGGCGGTCGAGTGGGTTAACTACGTCGGGTTTCCGGAGAATCCGCTCTATCCGATGGCTCATCGCTATCTCGGCTCTAACTTCTGCTCACTGCTGACGTTTGGAGTGAAAGGCGGTTACGAGGGAGGCAGGAAGTGCTTCAACGCGTTTCGCCTGTTCAAGCGGATGGTGAACATGGGAGATGCCAAGTCGTTGTCGTGTCACCCGGCATCGACTACGCATCGGCAGCTCACGCCGGAGGAGCAGGCGAAGGTGGGAGTTACACCGGAGATGATTCGCCTTAGTGTGGGGATCGAGCATATCGACGATATTCTTGCAGATCTGGGCCAGGCGCTCGACCAGGCCAGAGAATAAAGCTGGGGAACATTGTAGTTCGCACCGATTGTGGGGATGTCATGCCATTGATTATTGACGGCGGCCGGGTTCCGCTTCGTTGGGCAGAGCGAAGGAATCTGCGCCGTGCATCGTCAATCGACGGCCATGAGTCGGGGATGGAATGCGTCAAGATCGCGTTCATTAACAACATGCCGGACCCGGCACTGGAAGATACCGAAATGCAGTTCTTCGAACTGCTCGAGGCTGCGGCGGGCGACGTTTCCATACGGCTCAAACTTTACTCGCTGCCTGGAGTTCCTCGGGGAGAACGGGGACAGCAGCATCTGGACAGTTTCTACTTTGGCATCGACGATCTTTTGAACACTCGGTTTGACGGCCTCATCATGACCGGCACCGAGCCGCGACAGCCTGATTTGCGCAGTGAACCCTATTGGTCTTACTTAACCGGGGTTCTGGACTGGGCGGAGACTGGCACCGTATCGACGGTTTTGTCCTGCCTGGCGGCACACGCAGGCGTGCTCTACAGCGATGGTATCAACCGTCATCCGCTGAGCGATAAGCAGTTCGGTGTCTTCGACTTCACCAGTACAGCCATCCACCCGTTAACTGCCGGTAGCGGGGAACGGGTGCGTTTCCCGCATTCTCGATGGAACGAAGTGCAGGCCGACGCCCTGAGCGCATCTGGTTACCTTGTGCTCACGCAATCGGCCGAGGGCGGGGTGGACTCGTTTGTGAAAAAGAAAAAGCAGAGTCTGTTCGTACATTTCCAGGGCCATCCGGAGTATGGCGCCCAGACTCTGCTTAAAGAGTACCGGAGGGATATCAAGAGATTTCTCAGGCGGGAGCGGGAGACGTATCCTTCCATGCCAAAGGGCTATTTCGATCGAGCCGCCGCGACGCTTCTGACCGATTTTCGAGATGTTGTTCTGTCTGATCGGCGAGAAGAGCTGATGGAAGGCTTTCCTGAAGCTTCCCTGGCCGACGGTTTGCAGAAGACGTGGCAGTCCTCCGCCGTGAGTATTTATCGGAACTGGCTCCAGTATGTGGTGTCAAAAAAAGCGGATCGGTCAGCATTTCCGGCCGTTGCTGCCGTCTATCATCAAACCTCGCGAAAACGCTCAGCACTGCGGTGAGAAGGAAGGGAGCAACAGTGGGGTCGAGAAGGCGCTGCGGCAGGCTGTTCTCAAGCGGTCTAGCTGCCGATGCCAATCGTGCGGCTCGAACCGGGAGGTCCCTCACAAACAGTTTCGTAGCCACTCCGGCAGTTGACACGCGTCCCATTGCCAGCGTTTCGGATACTAAAATGAGGGATAGGAGCCAGTGACATTGTCACTTCTCAGTAGGCTTGCGGGTAAGATCGCTTTTGTGGCCCCGGGCGGACTCAGTTTGCGACCGTGGCTGCAGCGAGTCCGTGGAGTTGCGATCGGAAGAAACGTCTGGATTGCCCAGTTTGTTTATATTGATGAAATACATCCCGCGGATGTAACCATCGGGGACAACTGCACCATCGGCCTCAGAACATCGATCATCGCCCACTTTTACTCTGGACCCAGAAGACCAGTCAGCAACGGGAAAGTTGTCATTGAAAAGGACGTATTTATCGGGCCACACTGTGTCATCCTGCCTAACGTGCGAATTGGTGAAGGGGCGGTGATCAGGGCTGGTACCGTGGTGAGCCGCAATGTGCCGGCACACGCTTTTTGGGGACCTCCCGCTGCCGAAGCCTTGGGAGTGGCAACCGTTCCACTGACCCCGGAACATCGCTACGAAGAGTTTGTGGAGGGCCTGAAGATGCGCATACCACGCCAACCCAATGGTCGTGACAGCGTATCGAAGTGACTTTAAGAGTGGGACCTGCGGCTCATCAGACCAGACGAAATTCAGCGTGGTAGCATACCTGGGGCACAGGAGAGCAGATATGGAAGTCCAACGCGGACGCATTCCGCCCGGCCCTCAAGAGAAATATAAAATCAGCGACGACCTGCTGCAGTGGATGAGTCTTCAGTTTGGGGTCTTCGGTGACATCTACAAGGCCTCGGTTTATGAGACCAGCGTGTATGCGGTCCGGGACGTCGAGTTTGCCCACCGTGTGTTGGTTGAGAACTGGCAAAATTACGCAAAAGGTCAGGCCATCAGACGCGTGGCCTTACTCCTGGGGAATGGCCTCATGGTGAGCAAGGGTGACCTCTGGAAGCGGCAGAGGCGAATGATACAACCAACGTTCAATCATGAATCCCTCGGGCGCTCGACTCAACTGATTACGGCGGTCAATACGGAACTCGCCGGGAAATGGCAACTGGCAGCCCAGAAAAACGCAAGTGTCAATGTTACCCGCGACGTCAGCAGTATGGCCCTCGAGGTGGTGCTCCGCTTCGTTTTAGGTGAGGATTACGAACGGGTCGGCTCCCATTTCGGTTTCATCTCGCAGGAACCGGCGCGCAACATGGAATTTGCATGTGCCTTCCGAGGATTAGGGAAGGTCATTCTTCAGGTCATCGATCAAAGACGAAAGGATGCCGCGACGTCCACTGATGCTTTGGCCATGTTCATGCAGGCGCGCGATGCGCAGAGTGGCCAATCCATGCAGGACGGCCAGCTCATCGACGAGATTCTGACTCTGATCGTTGCGGGTCACGAGACTACGGCGAGTACTCTGAATTGGGCTTGGTATCTGATCTCCCAGCACCCGGAAGTCGAACAGAAGCTGTTTGATGAGCTCGATACTATGTCGACCGGTTTTGAGTTCGGTGATCTGCCGCGCTATCTCTATACACGACAAATCATCGACGAAACCATGCGCTTATATCCAGCTGGTTGGGTGGTAACTCGTAAAGCGCTGGGTAACGATTGGCTCGGCGAGTACTTCGTTCCGGCCGGAACGGAAATCTATATTGCACCCTACTTCATCCAGCGGCATCCCCACTTATGGGAAGAGCCAGACCGCTTCAATCCAGATCGCTTTCGACCTGAAAATTCAAGACATCGGCATCGCCTGGCGACGATCCCTTTTTCCGCGGGCCCCAGAAACTGTATCGGGGAGCATTTTGCCCGTATCGAAATGCAGATTCATCTCATGACGATCGCCCGATGCCTGCGGTTGCGGTACATTCCATCGGGGCCGATTGAGCTCGACGCCGGCGTAAACCTGCGTAGTAAATATGACTTCATCATGTACCCGCAGGCGAAAGCCAAGAGTGCGAAGGTCGCTTGAAAATACGGCTAGCAAGTTTCGAGCCTGTGACCTGGCGGCGGGAAGGACAACATGGCGGTGGCTGCAGTTCGTTCCACTCAACTTCTTCGGTCACAATCATCAACGAAAAACTAGGGGGATATATGCAAATGGAAACGACAGAGATAGGACAGGAACTTCGTAGCTTTCTCACAGAGAAGTTTCTTTTTGGCCGCCGCGAAACACTCAATGACGATTTGCCGCTGCTCGGCAATGTGATCGACTCCCAGGGGGTGATCGAACTGGTGGTGTTTGTGCAAGAGCGCTTTACCATCGCAGTCGATGATGAAGAAGTGACGACTGACAACTTTGCCACCGTGAAAAGTGTCGTTGCCTTCATTGAAAAAAAGCTTCACAGCAAAGCATAGACCTGACGAGCGGAGGCGCCCGTTCTCGTCGAACCGGTAAGGCCGCACAGCTACCACAGCCGCACAGCTACCACACTACCGCAACCCAGGAAAACAACCGTGACACCAGGTGAGCTACCGACGATTTCGGCGGACGTCTCAACGTCCATACGCATCTCCGATGTCGTGAAGCCGTGGGCAGACCGTATGCCCGATCATAAAGCGGTGGTTGATCCCAACGGCAGCTGGACGTATCGGGAACTGGAGGGAACGATCTCGCAGACTGCGGATTGGCTACGCGGTGCGGGAGTGCGAGCCGGCGACCGAGTCATGATCGTCGGTGAAAACTGCCGGGAATTTGTGGCTGTCTTGCTGGCAGTCGCTAGTCTGGACGCTTGGCCCGTGCCCGTGAACGCACATTTGTCGGCGCGCGAAATCGATGCGGTCCGTAATCACTGTGAAGCTCGGCGCCTGGTCTACACGACGAGCGTGTCCGTGCATGCCACCGAACATGCGAATCGGCACGGAGCGGTGGTAGAACAGGTGCGCGGTCTAGGGCAGATCGGCCTGGGCCCTCTAAACGAGAACGTCCAACCCGAGTCCATCGATGCTGACATTGGCAGTCGCGTCGCTGCCTTGATTTATACGTCGGGTACAACCGGTCTTCCCAAAGGCGTTATGTTGACCCACAACAACCTTATTTTCTCGGCGGGGGGGGCCGCAAAGATCCGGTCCATGAACCCCGAAGACCGCCTTTATGGCATACTGCCGCTCTCTCATATCGTTGGGCTCTCGATCGTTTTCCTGGGCACCCTGCTCAGCGGAGCAACGATCTATCTTGAGCCTCGATTCGATCCCGTGGCTGCACGTGTGGCGCTCGAGAGAGAGCGAATCACGATCATGTTAGGCGTGCCCTCCATGTTTTCCCTGTTCCTGCAATATGCGAAAATGAGAAATGTGCAGTCGTTGAAGCTTCCCGCGCTTCGGATCATTTCTTGTTCGGGAGCCCCACTGCCCCCTGCGATCAAGTCGTCGGTGGAAAGCCTATTTGGCCTGCCCCTCCATCATGGCTATGGCATAACTGAGTGTTCTCCTAACGTAGCGCAGGTGAGGGTTGATGCGCCGCCGCGCAGGGATAACTCGGTCGGCCCTATGTTTCCGGGAGTGGAAGCCAGATTGGTTGGACCGAATCGTCAGCCAGTACCCGCGGGAGAAGTGGGTGAATTGTGGGTGCGTGGGCCGAACATCATGAAAGGCTACTATCGCGCGCCCGAGGAAACCGCCGCCGCAATCGATGCCGAAGGCTGGTTTAACACCCGTGATCTTGCCCGCTTTGAGGATGGGTTTCTCTTCATTGTCGGACGCACCAAGGATCTCATCATCCGCTTTGGCTTCAACGTCTACCCTGCTGAAGTTGAGGCCGTTCTGAATGCCCATCCCGCAGTAGCCCAGTCTGCTGTGATCGGCAGGACGATCCAAGGAGATGAGGAGATTCTGGCCTTTGTCCAGGCGTCACCGGGTGCGCAGGTGACGGAAACGGACCTGGCGGAATACGCCGCAAAATACCTTGTCCCGTATAAGCGACCCTTACATTTCTTCTTAATCTCGACCATGCCCATGACGGCGAGCGGAAAAATTGCGAAAAGCGAATTGGCCAAAATTGCCGACGACATCAGCCAGAGGAACAGCTTGAGCGCCAAGCTTATGGAGGCACCTCGATCCGGATCGGACCCTGGCTCTCAAAACCTGGCCGCCGAGCTTTCGAGATCCCTTCCAGCGAAGTGACTCGGGTGCAGCCTACCCCGACCCCCTTTTGCCAACTGCACCCAATCGAGATCAGGACGCCCGATCTGACACCTGTTCAGGGCTAGTTAGGCACAAGGCCCGGCGATCCGGGTAAGCCACGGCTGCACGCCCGGCAAGTAGCAAGTGTAAACAAATCAACAACGTGCAGTCAGCTCGGAGAATTTTGCCCGGCCAGGAAGCCGCCGTCCAGAACCATGGACTGGCCCGTCATGAAAGATGCGCGATCCGAGCACATCCATACCACGGCTTCGGCGATTTCCTCCGGTCTCGCAAAACGACCGATAGGATGGCAACTCAGAACGTATTTGTGGACCAGCGGAGCACCAAAAGTCCGCTTGGCCATAGGTGTTTCGATTACCCCGGGACACACTGCGTTGACTCGAATCTTAGTTCGAGCGTTTTCGAGCGCTGCGGTCTTTGTTAGGCCGATCACTCCGTGTTTGCTCGCGGTATACGCTGCCGCCCCAGCCGATCCGATCATGCCCATAATCGACGACATATTTACAATCGCTCCGCCACCGCCCTGCTTGAGCATTTGCTGAATTTCGTACTTCAGGCAGAGCCAGACGCCCTTGAGATTGATCTCGATGGTCCGGTCCCAGTCTTCTTCGGATTGTCTGACGATGGGTACCCAAACACCCTCGATCCCGGCGTTGTTGAAAGCGACGTCCAAGCGGCCAAATTTCTCTACCGTCCTCTGGATGAGCGTATCAACTTCGGAAGCTTTTGAAACGTCGGTTTTCACAAACAGGCCATCGCCGCCGGCGGCACGAACCAGTGCAATGGTTTCCTCGCCTTCCAGTTCGCGCCGGCCCGCAACCACTACTTTCGCTCCCGCCTTCGCGAAAAGTACGGCGGTATCACGGCCAACACCCGATGTCCCGCCCGTTACCAGCCCAACTTTGCCTTCCAATTCCGCTGTCATAGTTTTCGCGTGAAGCTCCGTCAGATAGGTTTGCTAAAATACCTTCAATGAGAGCGCCAGTGTGCGTCAAGTGTGTTTTTCTTCTTCCTTCGCAATCAGTAACACGGGCCGCCACCCCGTCGCTTTTCAAGGCGTCGAGGCACACTTTGCCGACATGGAATCAAAAGTAGAATCAGGACGAGAACCGCAATCCTAAGCAATGGCTGAAACTATCGCCTCTTCGGCTGGCATACTCGGGCAGGCCAACGACAAACTTGTGGGCACGTGGAAACTAGTGTCCGCTTCGAGCACAGCCTCGGCCGGGGAGCGAAGCGAAAGTCCCTATGGTCCCAGTCCGGCGGGCTTCCTGACCTACACCGCGGATGGCAGGGTAACTGTCCTGATCAGCTACGGCGGGCGAAAGTCGCTCTCTGCTGGCGGTGGGGCTGGCGCGTCGCCGGAAGAACAGGCTGAGGCGTTTAAGACATTTCTTGCCTATGGCGGACGCTACACGCTCAGTGGCGACAAGGTAACCCACCATATTGAAATCTCATCGATTCAGAACTATGTAGATAAGGACCTGGTTCGCGGTGTCAAATTTGAGGGCGATCAAATCATATTGGTTACACCACCGACGCGGCTGAACGGAAAAATTCAAATCATCGAATTGATTTGGCAGCGTCTCCCGGCCGGTTCCTGATCGGCGTACTTTTTAGGAGGGTGGGATTGAGCTTGGAAACCGCGGATCCTCTCTGCACACGCGAACAATCGCCAAGATCGATCGCCTGCCAAGCCCACCTTTAGCACCTTTTGCAGGGCCACCGCGTTTCTCCTTCAAAATCCATCGATCCGACTGAATCCAGGTTGGTTGCGCAGGTACCGCGAAGGCTCCCCCGGATCGTTCTCTGCTAAACTCAACCTCAGCAGGGTGACGTTTCCGCGTGCGGGAAGTTCTGATTTTGCGAGCAGGTGAAAGTTGACCAAGGTTATCGCTCCGGTTGTTTTCAGCGACGAAATTCAGCAGGATCCCTACCCCACGTACGCGCGCCTGCACGAAGCAGGTTCGGTGCATTACTTGGATGTTGGCAGCAAATGGGCGGTATGGTCGATTGTCAGCCACGCCGAGTGCTCCTCGATCGCGAAAGACCCCAGGTTATCCGCCAAACGCGCGAAGCAGATGTTATTGCCTCTGCCATTCAGCCGCCAGTCCGAGTTCAGCGAACTCGCGCGCATGATGGGCTTGTGGCTGATTTTCATGGACCCGCCCGAGCACACCCGGCTGCGCAAACTTCTCAACAAGGGATTTTCGCCCGCTGTCGTGGAAGCCTTGCGTCCGCAAGTCGAGGCCATCGTTGATCAAATGCTAAAGCCGCTGCAGCATGGCTCGGAAGTCGACCTCATGCGCGAGTTCGCAAATCCAATACCGGTGCGCATCATTTTGGAAATGCTGGGAATACCGCAGGAACTGCGTGACACATTCGTCGAATGGTCACGAGCCATCGCGCTGTTTCGAGGCAATCCAAATCGCACGGTGGAAGAGGCCCGGGCAGCGCAAGATGCGCTCATTGCGTTAACCGAATTCTTCCGAAAGACCGTGGCGGAACGCCGGCGCAATAAAGGGAATGACTTGATCAGCCTCCTGATCGACATCGAGGAAGAAGGAGAGGTGCTGAGCGAAGACGAGCTATACGCGCAGTGTATCGCGCTGCTTTTCGCAGGGCACGAGACGACTCGAAATCTCATCGGCAACGGAATGTACACGCTCCTCGAACACCCGCAAGCGACTTCGGAGTTACGCGAGAGACCGGAGATGATCCGCTCCGCGGTGGAGGAGCTTTTGCGCTATGAGAGCCCCGTACAATTCACAGCTCGCGTGCTTAAGGAAGACATCGAGGTTTGCGGCCAGCAGATAAGAAAAGGATGGACAGTCCTGTGCATGCTCGGCGCGGCGAACCGCGATCCAAAACAATTTAAGGAACCGAATCACCTAGATCTGAAAAGGCTGAACAACCAACACCTGGCGTTCAGTGCGGGTCTGCATTTTTGCATTGGAGCCCAACTCGCACGGTTAGAGGGGCAGGTTGCGCTCCTGAATCTGGTGCAGCGTTTTCCGAAGATGAAGCTCACTGGCCCGCGACCGGAGTGGGCTTCTACATTTGGACTCAGGGGCCTGACAAGCCTTCCGGTAATTATGTGAAAACCTCGCGCGCACGATCCCTGCCGATCAGATCCCGCGCGGTCCCGAGATTAGAACCACCCAATTCACCCACTCCCGCTCACTGACGACGCCGAGCCGCCAGGCTCTACAAAGGTACTTCGATCAGCGTTGGCCCTTCCCCGTCCAATCCCGCCCTTAGCGCCTTCCCGAATGCGTCCAGCGAACCAACCCGGATGCCGGGCACTCCCATTCCCTTCGCCAACTGTACCCAATCGAGATCGGGACGCCCGATCTCGAACATGTCCAAGGCCCGGGCTCCCGGATTGCCTACGCCCAGATAAGAAAACTCACGCTTCAGGACCGCATAGTCACGGTTGGCGAAGACCACCGTTGTGACGTTGAGGCCTTCGCGCGCCATCGTCCACAACGCCTGTAGTGTGTACATGCCACTACCATCGGCACTCAGACACAAAACCTTCCGGCTGGGGCAGGCCACTGCGGCACCCACGGCCAGAGGCAAGGCGATCCCAATCGAGCCTCCGGTGTTACCCAGCCAGTCGTGTGGCGGAGCTCCTTTGGTTGCGCCCATCAGTCCACGGCCTGAGGTCATGGATTCATCCACCACAATGGCGTTTTCCGGCAGAAGCGCTCCGACTGCCGCGGCAAGTCCCGGCAGCGTGATTTCCCCGCTTGGCATCGGTGGCCGCTCCGCTTTCTCCGCTGTCATCTCTTCGCCGCGTAGTGACAAGGCCTCGGCAAGCGCACCGAGCGCGCCAACATAATCCTCGCCAGGGCTCGCCAGGGTATGGATCTCACACTCCGGCGACGTGAATTCGCTGCGTTTTCCCGGATAGGCGAAATACGCGACTGGAGCCTGAGCACCTACCAGAATCAACTGACGAAACTCTTTGAACTGCTCGATTCCCTGCTCGAGCACGTACTGAACGCGATCGACCCCTGGAGTCCCCGAGCCGCGTCGCAAGCGAGTGAGGGGATAAGGAGCCAGGAGTTTGGCCCCAGTAGCCGCAGCGATCCGCCCGGCGGTAACCAGTCCGTCGCCATACAACCCGTTCCCCGCCAGCAGGATCGCGGTTCGCAAACCTGACCGAAGCATGGCGGCCGCACGCTCGATGGTTGCCGTCGTGGGCAACTGAGGTCCAGGTAAAGCGGAAATCGCGGCAATCGTTCCGCCCTCGCTCCAAGCCACATCGGCAGGAACGATAAGCGTCGCAATCTGGCCAGGAGCCGTACGCGATCGGACGACGGCCTCGGCTGCGTCTCGGCCTACCTCGGATGGAGACCGCGAAGTCCGCAGCCATTTGGAATACGCCCGCGCGATGGCTTCGATGTCGGACGCAAGCGGCGTGTCATGGCGCAAATGATATGTGGCGTGCTGTCCGACGAGGTTGACAATGGGGACGCGCGCCCGGCTGGCGTTGTGCAGATTCGCAAGGCCGTTCGCGAGACCGGGGCCGAGATGCAGAAGCGTGCATGCGGGTTTTTCAGCCATGCGCGCATAGCCGTCAGCCGCTCCCGTGACGACACCTTCGAACAGACCGAGCACGCACCGTATTGCCGGCACTCGCTCAAGCGCAGCGACAAGATGAATTTCCGAAGTGCCGGGGTTGGCGAAGCACACTTCAATCCCACTCGGCACCAGGGAGCCAACGAGACTTTCTGCACCATTCATCTGTTTAGACAACTGTATCCTTTCCGCTTTGCCGGAGTCGATCATCGTAAGAAGTCTTCAAGCCCGACATTCAGGAATCGGCCACACGCCGAATTCCTGGAACATCGGACAAGTGCAAACCCACAGGTTGAAACAGAGCCGAGTTTTCTACCAAGCTATGAAAACGGTGAAGGTCTTAGACGCCCTAAGCCATAAACCCAAGCCGCGGTCGATGAATCGAGAAGTAGCCTTAGAGCATGCATTTCCTTAAACGGAATATACCTACGCCCTGCTATATCAACTCATGCGAGAATCGGCGAACGCTTCTTCCAGATACCTAGAGAGGACAGAAGCGAGACTTTCGAAGTGCGTCGCCATCATCCCCAGGTGATCCCCGGGCACAGTTTCGACCTCGAACTCATCGGCTAAGGGAGCCCAGACTGCCACAGCGTCATCAGGGAAACGCGAGCTGATTTCGGCCCGCACGAACTTTATCTTGCCCGGGTAAAACCGGGGTCGGTAACGGGTCAAAGCCAGCTCCGCGCTGTTCCGCACACGCTGCATCGCTGGGGTGAACGATGCGCTCACCGGTGGTTGATAAGGCGCGCCGCCCAGAGCGTGTAATCTTCGCTTCGCCTGCCGCGTCGCGAGGCGTATCTGCTGCCCCAACGACAGATAACGTATGTTCGGGTATCCGTCCAGCATGGCCAGCAGCGCGACCTTTTCCCCATTTGCGGAGAGGCGTTGGGCCATTTCGAGCGCTACCAGGCCGCCAAGCGAGTAACCTACGAGGAGGTAAGGACCGTAAGGTTGCAATTCCCGGATCGCATCCAGATGAAATTGGGCCATATCCTCGACGCGTTCCAACGGTTCGTCCAGCCCATCCATGCCCATCGCTTGCATCCCATAGATCGGATGGTGCGATTCGATGCACCTTGCGAGTTGGAAGAAATCCATAACGGTGCCACCCAGACCATGCGCGAGAAAAACCGGCGGCTGCTTAGCGCCTGCCTTCAGCAGTACAAGTGAGGGGAACCGTAGTGGGACGGGCTGCTCCAGCAGGGCGGCCAGAGCCGTGATGGTACGCGCCTGATAGATCGTCACCGGCGGTATTTCTCGGTCACACACCTGCGCAATTTCGTTAAATAGTTGAAGCGCTAAGGAAGAATCGCCCCCGAGATCAAAAAAGTCATCGTCGACACCGACGGACGACAATTGCAGCACGCGCTGCCAGATCGGGATCAGTACCTCGATCATTGAGAGTGTGGCTTCAGGCTTCACAGTACACCTGGTCGGCGGGAACCCAAGAGACCAATTGGACTCCGGCGAAATGCTGACACGCATTCTATCGGAAAATCTTTGGGCCGAAGATCTGCGATCATGAATGTGCGAACGCCCAATAGAGTTCCCGAGCCTTCGTGTAGATTGGGCCGAAGGCAAGTGGGCGGTCGCCAATACGAGTCACCGGAACCACCTTGGAATAGTTTCCGGTCGCGAAAATCTCATCTGCCTTCTCAAAATCCTGGTAAGTGAGAGTCTTCTCCGCCACACTCACGCCACTCTGGCGCAGCAACCCGATTACCCTCTGGCGGGTAATGCCGGCCAGAAAAGTTCCGTTTGGAATCGGCGTAAACACCACGCCGTCCTTCGCCATGAAAATATTCGAAGTTGCGAGTTCGGCGACATTGCCCAGCATGTCACAGACGATGGCATTGTCGAAGCCTCGCGCTTGCGCTTCAAAAAGCGAACGGGAATTGTTGGGATAGAGACATCCCGCTTTGGCATCGACTGGCATGCTCTCAAGAGTTGGCCTGCGATAGGGAGAGAGCGTGACGGAGAAGCCCTTGGGAGTGCGCATGGGCGCCTCGTAAATCGACAGACACCACCGGGTAGACTCGGGATCGTGTGCCTGAACCCAGGGTCCTTCGTTCTCTCCCCAATACATTGGCCGGATGTAAAGCGCAGCATCCTTGTCGAATCGTTTGATCCCCTCGCGGGCTAGCCTGATCCACTCTTCGGTTGAAACCACCGGTTTAAGAAACAGTTTTCTGGCGGAGTCATTGACTCGTGCGCAGTGAAGCTCGAGATCCGGCGTGACCCCTTCGAACGCTCTGGCACCATCGAACACCACCGAGCAAAGCCAGGCAGCATGAGTGCGCGGGCCCATGATTCCGATGTTGCCCTCGTGCCAATTCCCCTCAAAGAATGTCTGCGTCTTTGACCAACCGGTTCCGAGTGACAATCGACTCCTCCGTGCTACAAGCTCTTGACTTCCGTCTCCCTTGATGGACCAGCACCGCAACGGCGCATCGCGGCATCCATCGATCGCCTCAATTTGAATAACTGACAGTCCGTCGCCGGGCGAAGGTCTCTGACGGTGGTGACTTGAGACGGCGACATTTGGGTTGGCGACGCTGACAGCATGTTTGATCCCTGGTACGTTTCAGTCTTATCGACGGAGCGCACACTAGCTTTTTGGGTTACCGACCGCAGGGGGGATAATGCTGCGCGGTGCCGCAACTGGGAATTCTCCAATTCCAGCACTTCGTGGTCCACTCCGGACCTTCCATAAGCATATGTAAGCGCGTATGTTATGTCCAGTGACCGGAGTTACCGTAGGTTACCGCAGGCACCTGCCTGCTGCCTTAGTGGAAAAGTCTTTCCAAGTCCCGACCGGTGTAAACGGCAACTGCCGATGCGTCCCCGTTCTCTTATCCTCTCGTCCTCTCGGAGGCATAACCGAAAATCGCTTTCAGCTCGAGGAATTCTTCAAGCCCGGCCTGTCCCCATTCTCTACCGTTGCCCGACTGCTTGTAGCCTCCAAAACAACCCGCGAAGTCGACGCGTGCACCATTCATGTGGACGTTGCCGGATCGAAGGCGCTTTGCCACCTGAACAGCCCGCTCCTTGTTTCCTGAGGTTACAAAACCCGACAAGCCATAGGGAGTATCGTTCGCCATTCGGACTGCGTCCTCATCGTTTTCATAAGGAATAATGCAAAGAACAGGTCCGAAGATCTCCTCGCGCGCGATGGTCATGTCATTGCGTACATCGGCAAACACAGTCGGTTTCACGAAGTAGCCCCTCGTGAAACCATCGGGACGGCCGGGCCCTCCGGCGACCAGCTTTGCGCCTTCTTCGATACCCTTGTGGATGAGGCGTTGCACCTTGTCGAATTGGGACTTGCTCGCGAGCGGTCCGATCTGGGTACCTTCTGTGAATGGATCACCAACTTGAGTGGCCGCGGCCGCCTGCTTCGCCGCACCTACTGCCTCAGCCATTTTGGATCGGGGGACAAGCATCCGAGTAGGAGCGTTGCAGGACTGTCCAGTGTTGCGGAAGCATTCCTGCACGCCCTGCTTGACCGCATTCTCGAAGTCCGCGTCATCCAGAAGGATGTTGGCTGATTTGCCGCCGAGTTCCTGGGTTACGCGCTTCACCGTGGGTGCCGCGGCCACGGCCACCGCGATGCCGGCTCGCGTGGACCCGGTAAAGGAGACCATGGCTACATCGGGATGGGACGAGATGGCGGCGCCAACCGTGGGCCCATCGCCATTCACCAGGTTGAAAACACCAGGGGAGACGCCAGCTTCGTCGAGGATCTGCGCAAACAAATAGGCGGAGAGGGGAGCCATTTCGCTAGGCTTGAGAACCATGGTGCACCCCGCCGCGAGTGCAGGCGCTACTTTGGCGACGATCTGATTCATGGGCCAGTTCCATGGCGTAATGAGTCCGCACACTCCGATGGGCTCATTTCGCATGAGGGTCGAACCCTTTAGTTCTTCGAACTTGAAATCCGCCACGACCTTCACGATTTCCATCAGATGCGCGAGTCCGGCAGGAGCCTGCGCCTTTCGGGATAGGGAGCTGGGGGCGCCCATCTCAAGCGAAATGACCTTGGCCATTTCCTCCATCTTT
>Ga0302326_10008678_pt1 | contig 22375 bp, 23 predicted proteins | sample Palsa_T0_3_FD_202264 | JGI IMG/M metagenome (GOLD analysis project Ga0302326, IMG submission 202264) | Peat permafrost microbial communities from Stordalen Mire near Abisko, Sweden - Palsa_T0_3 | ecosystem: Environmental > Terrestrial > Soil > Palsa > Peat permafrost | place: Sweden: Abisko... | reverse complement strand
GGCACTTTTCTGGAACAGCTTATTTAGCAGCTTGTTGAAAAACTCCGAGTCTTCGAGGGAATTGAAGCGTCTATAGAGCGTTAGGAACTTCAACCCTGGAGGAAAGATGCGGGGAAGCGATCCGAAGCAGGATGGGATGTTCAGTTATGTGTCACCGGAGCAGAGAGTACCCGCCGAGCATCCACTGCGACCATTGCGCACGATGGTCGATGACATTCTGAAAGAGATGTCGCCGCGTTTTGCCAAGCTCTATGCGGACCGGGGGAGGCCATCAATACCACCGGAGCGATTGCTGCGGGCCCTGCTGCTGCAGATACTTTACACGGTGCGCAGCGAGCGGCTCTTGATGGAGCAACTGAACTACAACTTGTTGTTTCGCTGGTTTGTCGGTATGGGCATGGACGAAGTGGTGTGGCATCACGCGGTTTTCAGCAAGAACCGGGAGCGGCTCCTGAACGAAGAAGTGGCCGAAGTCTTTTTCCAGCGGGTGCTGGAACGAGCCAAGCCGTATCTGTCCGACGAGCACTTCACGGTGGATGGCACGTTGATCGAAGCCTGGGCCAGCCACAAGAGCTTCCGCCCGAAGGATGGAGGCAAACCGCCCTCTGGGAACGGACGGGAGGTGGATTTTCATCGTGAGAAGCGGAGTAATGAAACGCATCAATCGACGACCGATCCCGATGCTCGACTGTACAGGAAATCGAAGGGCAGCGAAGCGAAGATGAGCTACCTCGGGCATGCGCTGATGGAAAATCGCCATGGGCTGCTGGTGGATACGATGGTGACCATCGCGGATGGAACCGCGGAGCGCGATGCGGCCGTGCTGATGGCTTCGCAGATTTCGGGCGTGAAGCAAGTGACGCTGGGCGGAGATAAGAATTACGACACGCAAGAGTTGGTGCGAGACCTGCGAGAAATGAAGGTCACACCACACGTGGCCCAGAACAACACCAAGCGCCGCAGCGCCATCAATGGGCGCACCACTCAGCATGCGGGTTATGCGATCAGTCAGAAGAAACGGAAGCGGATCGAAGAGAGCTTCGGCTGGATGAAGACCATCGGCATGCTGAAGAAGGTCAAGTTACGAGGTCTGGAGAAAGTCAGCTGGCTGTTCACCTTCGTCGCGGCGGTTTATAACCTTTACCGGCTGCAAAGGTTGGAGGCGCAGGCAACCTGAGGGAGAGACAAAGCGACTTTCCCACCAACCAGGTCAACCGCATCCGTCGTTCCGCCGTCGCTCCGATCTGTTTCGGAGGAAATTGAGATGAACTTCATCGCAAAGGCCGATTCTTCATCAAGCTGCTAGAGCTTGCGCAGTAAGAGGTCCGACACCACCTGTTGGTAGAATGACCTCCGCACCACCTACAAGAGCGTTGATGAGCGTGCTCTTCCCGACGCCCGATTGACCCAAAAAGCATGCAGCCACTTCGGCACTAGCGAGTCCGGCCACACGTTCGAGCCGTAGTAGCTGACCGTCGAAGTCCGCCACGCGGTCGCTTGCATGCTCTTCTACTACGCTTCGAGCGTGTTTCCTGTACCACTCGATCAAGGCGCTAGTTTCTTGGAGAAGTCGCTGCATGATTCAACCATCCTTTGGTACAGGCTTTAGGGGAATCACGAGATAACCGGGATCAGTGAGTTCCCGGCGTCCGCAGAGGATCCTCTGGTCCAAGGAAGACTTCTCCGGCGTCAAAATGGGATCTAGTGACATTTGGCTTGAATTCCCGGAAAGCAACTGATTTTATACCTACTTATCTAATATTAAGCCAGCGGTGCGGGTCTTAGAAACTTATGGCCTTCTGCTGTTTGAAAAAAATTTATGCTCTGCGGCTAGCGCAGATTGTCGTAGCGCTTAAGAGACACAGTTAGTTCCCGCCGGGGCAACCGCACCGCTGGGTCACGCGAAAGTAGATGAAGTGCAGCGTAGAGCCTCTGCGCCGTAGTGAGTCGATTCTGATGGATCTCATCAACCACCCAGAGAAAACCATGCACCTCGATCTTGTGCTTTGCTGCAAGCCTACGGAGGGAGCCGTCGCCGGTCAGGAGAATGCAATCTTGATGATGTTCTGCGAGAGCAAAAGCGAATCCGTCGTGGACCGACAACTGCGGAATTGCACCCACAACTTCCTGGGCACGGAGAACACGCTCGCCGGGAAGGTCTACAACTTTCATCCCTCCGCGAATGAGTCCTCGTTTTTGAGCATCAGTGAACTTCAGCAACTCATCCTCGAACAGGGTGTTCGGGATGAGAATCTCATACGGCAGCTTGAGGAAAACGTCCAGCAGGGACACTTTCCTAAGATCAATGAGACAGCTAGTGTCACTGACAACAATCCTCATGTGATTTTTGCGGCCCCTTTAAACCTACCTCAACCTCGGGCACAGGTAGCCGCAAAAGCTCGGCAGCCTTGTTCAAGGAAATAAACCCTTCCGCCAAAGTACGGTAGCACAGCCGATCGAATCGCTGCGCCTTCTCGCGTTGCCCACGTTTGTTGGGCGATTCAAGTTCCTCGGGTTCTTGAGTGCGCCATCCACGCGCAATCGTCTGAAAGGCATAGGTGAGCGTTGACTCGTCGATGACGTTGAGTTGCCGCAGTCGCATTAGCAACGCGGCACCACTGACGCGGTATAGGCACTTGAGATCAATCATTTCGTTGTATCCGAGCGCCTGGCGATGTTTTCCTACTTCGCGAAGAAGATGCTCTCTCGGCATCAAAAAGGCACCGGCAAACAAAGTCGCCGCCTTCTCCTCCTCTTTCTCGGGAAGGCTGTTCGGATCGATGAGCCGGTGCGCGAGCTCATGCGCTAGGGTCAGGCGTCTGCGCTCCAGTGAGAACTGGTTGTTCACGACAATGACGGGCAACGATGAGTCATCTGGACGGTTCACGAGACAGGTGAAACCGGAGACTCGTTGGGGAAGCGATACGGTCAGAACCTTTAGTCCTTTTTCCTCTAAAAGCTCAGTCATGTTAGGAATGGGGTCGAGGCCGAGTTTCCAGACTTTGCGCACGTCGTCGCTGAGTTGTTCGGCCTCGCGGATATCGCTCAATCTGCGCGGCTTGGGTAGTGGGCATTGCCAATCGGCGCTATCGAGTTCCAACAGAAGCTCAACCTGCAAGTACCGCTCTATCCATTCGAGCACTTCGGTTTCGACATGGGCACGCTCCCGCGCGCTCGTGCTAGCTTTGGTGCGGAATTCGACCCCAGCCAGCTTTATCCCTTGGCTGTCGAGCAGATAACCGAGAGACACCCCGAGCGCTTTGGAAAGCGCACTCAAAACCCCGGAGCTGGGAACGTCTTCGCCGCGCTCGTACTTGCCAATAGCTTGGGCCGTTACTCTGCCCTTCATTGCGTCAGACAGACCGCGCAAGGATAGACCGGCCTTTCGCCTGGCAAGTCTAATTCGGTCAGCTATCATCAACTCTCCTCGGTTTACATTTGCCTTATTACAATATGTAGTGTAAACTGCAAAGCCGAAATGTACAACGAGGATTTTTCAGGAAGTTTCGGAGATACGGTGAGAGACGGCGAATCGGATTGAAATTGTAAGAGAAACAGTGTGCCTGCGGCATTGAGGACAACAGGGTCGGACATGAACATGTCTAACAAAGGATTCCGAAGATGCGCACCCGCCATTTTGTTCGGTCTCTTACTTGCCCAAGGGATGCATGCGCAGACGGTTGTGCCGGGTTCTGAAGCACAAGCTCGCGCGTATTACATCCGCATCTCGAAAGAACTTGGATTTCAAGCGACGCCCTCAGTCACGACGCTCGACAATCTACTCGATTTCGTCGGATATCCGGTGTCCGCGGAAAAAGTAGAGACACTCGATCCTGCAGTTCTTATGGATCCGGCACGTGTCTCGTCGCCGCAAGAGGGTCTAGGATTACAGCTTCTTGGATTGAACGGCGCAAGCGTGCGGGACGGCGACATTCTAGCGATGCGCTTTTTTGCGCCGAAAATCACGAACGTCAACGTCGCGGCGCCCGTGCCCGGTTGGCGAAAGTTGGTCCGGCTCCGAGCGCGGCCTGATTCACGTGCAGCGCGGGCAGGCATCCAGACCGTGGTGATTCTATTCAACTTCTTTGCAAATGTGGCAAGTGATCAGCCCTTCTCGGGCACTTCCGTCAATACACAGGTGATGCTACTGGCCCCCTCTCGAACTGACCGGCTCTATTGGTTAGATTTTCAGCCAGACCGTACCTTAGGGCTTCAGCTGAACGCCAGCTTTGATGCTGCGGATCTTCCTGATGGAGCGTCTCACCCCTATTTCGTCCCGGACGGTTGTAACGACTGCCATGGAAGCCCCAGTAATCTCCGTCCTCCGATGTTGAATTATCTCGATACCGACCATTGGTTTGATCGTCTTGATGATGATTTCGCATCTCTTAAAACGGCCAACACGCCACTCCTCTTCGACGCACATACCAATGACACGTCACAACCATCATTCGCGCAAGCGTTCGACGTAATTCGACGATTCAACGAAGAGGCACTCGCACAAGATGAAATTGCGCAGGCGAACTCGTTTGAAGCTCAAGCAGTGCGGACGTGGCTTAAGCTTCATGCGCAATCAGATCAGCACTTTCCTCCCGTTAGTCGTGGGTTTTCCCTAACGGGTGCTTCTGTTTGGCAGCCATCGGAAGCGGGTGGGCTCGCTGAATTGAACCGCTATTGCTTTCGGTGTCATGGTTCGGTCCGTTTCTCTGTCTTTGATCGAGCCGCTGTTGTCGAGAGGGCTGGGATCATGCGGCAGCGGATCAAACCGAGCCAGCCGCAGCTGAAACGCTACTTCAAGATGCCACCCGACCGCACTTTGAATGATCAGGACTTGCAGATGCTCGATGATTTTCTGAAGCACCTAAAATGAGGACACCATGCCGAATCTGAGGATTCATCCTGCCGTCGGCGTCGCTCGCATCGGCAACTCTGCGGAGTTCTTTGTCGGTCCAGAAATCCCTGGCGTCCCGGGAAATTGGGACAGCGACAACAACGTATTCAGAAAGTTTAAGGACGCAGAGGGGAAAGTCCCTCGACAGGCAGCCCGGTTTCGTGTTTTTGAGTTCGATGACGCTGGCAACCCCGTCAAAGAAGTCACCCTGGCAGAGGGCGTAAAGATTGAATGGCGTGTGCATGTCGCAAATCGAAAGGCTTCGTTTTTCTCTTTTCACGGCCAGAGCGGTGCGGAGACGAACCCTCCCTACGCGGATAGAGACAAGCGACCTCCTGATTCTGTTGAGAGAAAAGAAAGAGGGCGTGGCGAACCCGAATTGAAAAACAAGCGCAATGCCGGAGTTGCTGATCGCCGGAGCCTGGAAATCGATCCTGGTATTGTGTCGATTTCGTCGCCGGGAAGCGTCGATCTCATTGATTCGCAGACAGCAGCTCCCATCAAGTTGCTTGGGCAACTTAGAATGGAGCCAGAAGGTCGCCTACTATTCTTGGGCGGGGCAGGAGAGAGTGCATCCACGCAGACGCCACCGCGGCCGATCGAGGATTATGCGAACAACGATACGTGGTTTGATGATATGTGTGACGGCGTCATTCAGGCGTCGGTGACGCTTCCGACCGGTGAAGTACAGATTGCGCAATCCGCTTGGATCATCGTGGGTCCGCCAAAATTCGCGCCCGGCATCCGGAATGTGGTTTCTCTGTACGACTTGCTTTGGGATTTAGCGGTTCGTTTGCGGTTACCATGTCAGCCGGGCAGCGACCCCACGCTTCAAGACCTGGCCGCTCAACAGCAAGCCTGGCAGGATGCTACGAACGATTTTGCGCCAAGCTATGTCCCATCCTTCATGGCGCATATCTATCCGGTTCTATCGCGGGCATTGGCTGCGTATGACGTTCAGGTAACGATTCGCAGAGACGCCCACGCGACATTTGCAGACTGGACGCGCCTGTCTAAGGCGACCGACGATACGGCGCAGATGCGGCAGGCGGTTTTTAGGAGAGTCCGAGATCCCAATTCGAACGCTCTGGACCGGATGAGCATGCCGCGGGGGCTGGGAGACGACTACACAAGCCTCGATGATTTTGAAAACGGTCTAGCGGATGCTCCCTTGCCGGGCGCGTTCTTGAGCCTAACCAAGGTGCAATACGCTCTGTTGAAGGCGTGGGCTCAGGGAAGATTCAAAGAAGACTGGAAGTTCGGAGATGTGACCTACGCTCCGATTCCGACGCCGACCCCGGTAACGCCTCACGGATTGGACTGTGCGGCTCTCGAGAACTGCGTGGGGGGACCTTTCTATCCTGGAATCGAGGTGAGTTGGCTCATTCGCCGGCCTGAGCTTTATGCTGCAGCATTCAGACTGAAGGAGCCGGGTTTTACGATTGGCCCTCTGACATTTCAAGCGGGATTCTTCTCCCAGCAGATGGCCTTGCCATGGCACGCGGATTTCTATGATTGCCACAAAGAAGATCACACGACCGATGACGCTCCAGAGCCGCTGGTCTATATGTGGTGGACCGCCCAGCGACCCGACGAAGTTCGTGCGGAGGAAGACGGCCCCTATAGCCGTTGGGTTCAGCGATTCGATGCCTTCAAAGAACCAGACGTAGATGATCCAGATGACCTTGGAAATCTTGCTCGCTTCGAGCAGATGCGCACCCGTTGGTCCGAATTGAGTTTTATCGTGCTTACAGGTGACGAGCACCTTGAACAGAAATGAATTCGACGCACTGGTTGTAGGTGGTGGCGTCGCTGGTTGTGCGGCGGCTATGGAGCTTCTTTCGATGGGGTGGCGCGTCGGAATTCTATACCGGCAGGACGCTGTGTCGGGGATGGAGTCGCTGCCGCCAGAAGTGGCGAGCAGCCTCGCTGCGTTGTCGATACCAGTAGGATCCGAATTTCCGGAAGTGGTTGCATGGTGGGGTTCTGAGCGAGAGTCGCGTAGCATCCAGCCAGGCGGTCGTATCGTCGAGCGAGGTGCGCTGGCTGGTGCGTTGCGGGCGCACGCGGTCCACCGTGGTGCCACAATCATCGAAAGCGCAGGACACTTCAGTACCGAACGAATCCACAACGAAGGGGCCTTCGGAATTGATTTAGTACGTGGTGGTGATCGAAGGCTGACTGCCCGATATTTAGTGGATGCAACGGGCCGAGCGTCGGTGATTGGTCGTCGTTTGGGTTCGGTGCGGCTGAACCTCGATGATTTGTTCTGCGTCTCCGCGTCAGTAAGTGAACCGGACATAGTGGGTACGTGGACGGAGAGTACTCCGCATGGCTGGTGGAACTTGTGTTGCACGAGAGAGCGAGGGACCCTATCGTTCTTCTCAGCGGCCAACGCGATCCGAGAAACGAAGGAAGATATCACCGCAGGTCTTTACGACACTCATAACGTACGTCATTTATTGCCGGTGCCGCGGCTCGGCGAGATTAAAATCAGACCCTGTGGTTCTTCCCGTATGGTTCCTTGCGCGGGACCCGGCTGGATTTCTGTAGGGGATGCGGCCTCAACCCTTCAACCTTTGGCTTCGGCAGGAGTCTCGAAAGCCTTGCGAGATGCGCGGTTCGTTCGGCGAGCGCTAGAGCACGATTCAGGGGACTATGACCGCTTTCAGCGTGCCGAATTCAAGTCGTACGTCCGCCAATTAGCCCAGCATTATGCGCTTGAGAGGCGATGGCCGCAAAACACATTCTGGGCGGGCAGCCCACAGTGGAAAAGCTGAACTCACACAGGCCTCTAAGAAGGCATTCGGAAAATCTGTGAGTGGAACGATAAACGGTAACGGGCATTGGCAGTCGGCACCGCCCAATTCCAACACGAGCTCAACCTGCAGGTAACGCTCTATCCAATCAAGAACTTCCGTTTCGACAAGAGCACGATCCCTCTGACTGGTGTTCGCTTTGGTGAGAAATTCGAGACCTGCCAACTGCAGGCCCTGGCTGTCGAGAATGTAGGCAAGGAAACGCCGAGCGCCTTGGCAAGTGCGCTTGGCAAACTTGAGCTAGGGATGCCCTCGCCACGCTCGTACTTGCCTATAGCCGCGCGGTGACTCGGTTCTGCATCGTCTCCGACAGATCTCGCAAGGAAAAACCGGCTTTGCGCCTGGCAAGCTTGATTCGGTCAGCGATCATGGCGGCCCAGCGGTTTACAATTGCACATGGTACGTATCTATTGTAAACTAGCTGCTGGAATCGCCGAGTGGAAGCGATGCCCAAGGGCGGACCCCTTTTGTGATCATTTCCACTTGATCTTCGGCACCAGCACTGGCGCGATCATCGCAGCTTTGTTGTCGCTGGGATGCAAAGTGGAAGATAACGGAAGAAATAGCCTGATGCATGCGGACCGGCATTTGAATGGGAACGATGACGTTAATTTGACTTCCGAAATCTGGGGAACCTGTAGTTGTGCGTTATTCAGAAAGCGAGGAAAGTGATGGCTCCAAAATTCACGCTGCCGAAAAAAGGGTTTGTATTTTGGCCTGTGGCAACTGGTGACAGTACAACGATTGTTGTGAAGCCGGATGACCTAATACTCCAGATTGACCTGCATCAGATGGAGAAATGTGACGAGGATGACGAACCTGCGGTGCCGGTGGTCGATGAATTGATCAGGTTATTGCCGAAGCGGAATGGAAAACCATATCTGGCGGTGTTTGTCCTGACTCACCCCGACAAGGACCATATTTGTGGCTTTCGCGACCTGCTGAAAAAAGTTCACATCGGAGAAATATGGCACACACCACGAATTTTCAGGGAGTATAAGAAAGAATTTTGCGAGGATGCCCAGGCATTCCGAGGGGAAGCACATCGTCGGAGGGCGATCACGATCCGCGATCAAGAGAAGACTAAATCCGGGGACCGAGTGCGCGTCGTGGGCTTTGACGATCTCTTGAAGGAAGATGATTACCGTGGTTTTCCGAAGAATCTCATGTCGATCCCCGGTCACTCTGTGACGTCTTTGGACGGCGTAGACGTCTCCAGCTCTTTCGAGGCTTTTGTGCATGCCCCTTTCAAAGATGACTCCGCAGGAACGCGGAATAACACCAGTCTTGCCCTCAACGTCGCGCTGGGTGAGGGAAAAGCGATAGCGCAGGCTTTCTTCCTCGGCGACCGTGAATATCCGACGATTAAACAAATTTTTGAAGTCACAATCGAAAACAAACGGGAACAATATCTGAACTGGGATTTACTGCTCTGTCCTCATCATTGCTCCAAGAAGGTCATGTATTGGCAGGACGAGGGACAGGAAAATGAAACGTTCCGCCAAGACATCATGGATCATTTTGAAAAGCACAAAAACGCCAATGGATTTGTGATCGCGAGCGGGAGATCGGATTTTACCGATGGGGACGGGGATAACCCGCCACATAGTAAGGCGCGAAAGCAATACGAGAAAATCGTTGATGCCGGTCATTTCATCTGCACGCATGAGCATCCCAGCAAGGAAGCACCCGAGCCTCTTGTCTTTGAATTGAGTGAAAAAGGGTTATCGCTCATTAGTGTGGGCAAGGCCGCAGGCAGTGCCGCCTCAACGCTTGCAGCCGCCGTTTCTTCCGCAAGAGGCGGTCAGGCGCCGCCGCAACAACAAGTCGGTTTCGGCAGTGATTGATGACTTCTGGACAAGAGCTCGCGTTGCTCCAGCTTCAAGAAATTGCGGACGTTGATAATTATTCATTGGAAATCGAGGAGGTCATCGAGCCAAACGGGACCACCCCGTGGCTTCGGGTGAAAATCAACATATACGTCGGGTCGGTTGAGCGGGTTGATGCTGGCCTGCCGCTACGGGACCGGGAGCCTTTCACACTTCTGATTCCGCCTTCGTTTCCCTTTACTAAAGTCGAAGTTCGAGTCGAGCACGATCGGTTTGCCGGCTGGGCGCACGTCCAGTGGGTTCATAACCTGTGCCTCTATCAGAGTCCGACTGAATGGAATCCGAGCGATGGAATATTTGGACTCATCAACAGGCTGGAACATTGGCTTGTGCAGGGTGCAAAAAATCAGTTAGATCCCGAAGGGGAACCGCTTCATCCGCCGGCAGTCTACGCGGACGTCGAGATCGGTAAGTTAATCATCCCCAGGATGGACACGCTGGCGTTTAATGGCGCTTTTTGGGTCGGTATTGCAGAAATAGAAGAGAAGGCGAAGTTTATCGAAATCACGCGATGGCACGAGCTCGATGCGGTGCCAAACAATATTGAATGTGCCGTCGCAATTCTCTTCTCATCGCCTCTTCCGTGGGAGTATCCAACGAAGGGCGCAGACCTTTTTCGGGAATGCGAGCGACAAGGTGTCTCGCCAGAGTTTCTTTTTCAGGTCCTCAAACTGGCCGCTATTTGTTCCAAAGAGGACAACCCGATTTATATGATCCTGGGTTCGCCAATGCGCGGCATTGCTGGCGGGGAACGCAAACAACATTTGAGTGTTTGGGCCATCCCACCTAAGACCGCCGGATATATCCGGGCTACTGTGCGTCAGACGAACGACTCGGGATCGGTCGAAGAGCTACGAGCAAGCCTCGAAGCTCTGCTCGCTCAGAGTTTGGAACTCGCGAAAGTTTCATGGTGCCCTGTGATTGAGGACCGCCCCGAGGTAACTATCCGAAGAGATCATGGCTCAGTTGTCTCATTCTTTCGGGGGAAGACTGTAGCAGTGTGGGGTTGTGGCGCGCTAGGCGCGAACGTCGCCATTTTTCTCGCACGGGCGGGTGCTAAAAAACTCATTCTCTACGATAAGGCTCTTGTCACGCCAGGCGTCCTTGTGCGCCAACCATATGTCGAGGGGGACGTAGCGGAGGGGAAAGCAGAAGCTTTGGCAAGCCATCTGGGGCAAATCAGAAAGGATTTGGAGATTGAGCCGCATATCAGGAATCTCGAAGGAGTTTTGTCAGACGAGTTGGCAGACTGGGGAGATGGTGCCGATGTCGTGATTGATGCCACTGCATCTGACACTGTGCGCCGGCGTCTGGAGATACTTTGGAATCGGGGAAATCGCGTGCCACTAGCCGCAATGATGATCGACCGAACTGCCCAACAGCTCATCACGGCAGTCGTCGGGAAGAGTTATTCAGGCGCGGTCTGGCACGTTTGGAGGAATACAAAGATCGAACTCCTCCGCACCGACGCCTCGTCTCCATTTGCAGACGGCTTCTTTCCTTCGAGAATTACGGAACGTCCGTTCCAGCCCGAGCCTGGATGCTCGGAGCCTACATTCATTGGGTCAGCGGCGGATTCTTCAGGTCTGGCTGCGATCGGCTTGAATCTGATCGCCACGGACCTATCGACGCTCTCGCCTGAATCGGCGATTTCTCGCCTTTTTGGCCAGCCCGGCAGTTCGACCAGGTCTTTGCGTTTCGCGTTCTATCCAGATTTCGTGATCCGCGCGGACGACTACGAAGTGCGCATAACGAAGGCGGCTCTTCATGAAATGAAGGCATGGATCTCCAGCAACCGGCGCGTCAGAAAGAGCACTGTCGAAACCGGCGGACTGCTATGGGGCGAATGGGATGACGCGACCCGCATTGTATGGATAACGGACGTTTCGGGCCCCCCGCCGGATAGCACGCATGCAGAAACAAAGTTTGTTTGCGGGGTCAAGGGAACTAAAAAGGAGCACGACAGGCGAACCGAATTTACCCGAGGGGCGTGCGGATACATCGGAATGTGGCACACACATCCGGTTTCGGAGCCTTGGCCGAGCGGAATCGATTTGGCAGGGATGCACCAGATTCTGACGAAGGGCGGTCTGCCGCCGCGCAAGAACCTTCTCCTAATCATCGGAAAGGACTCCGGGAAGGACGTCGTCGGAGCGTACCTCTTTCGCAGAATGAAGGGAGATGCGCTATCCGCCGTTCACGAATTGAAGACTGGCAGGATGGCACTGCCAGAACACTTCTTATGATCGCACTGGCACTGTCGGGGGGCGGATCAAGAGCAATCGCATTCCATCTGGGATGTCTGCGGGCCCTGAGCGACAGAGGTGTCCTCGCGCGCGTTTCTGTCATATCAGCTGTCTCGGGCGGCGCTGTGATTGCGGGACTATTTGCATACAGAGAAGCAAGCTTCGATGAATTCGATGGGACTGTGAGGAATCTTCTGCGCACTGGATTGCAACGCGCGGTGTTGCGCCAACTCCTTTCACCCGGCTTGCTCTCGCGTGTGGCGGCAACAAACTTGGTCTCCCGCCCGCTCGCCGCGGTCGCGAACATCTTCGGTGGTGAACCGCCGTTTCGCCGTTGGGCGAGCCGCACGGACGCCCTTGAAAGAGCCTTAGCGGCTCACTTCGGGGATTTGGAATTGTCGCAAGTGTCGAAACCAAATCTCGATGTCATTTTTAACGCGTGCGAGCTTCGCACCGGAACCGCATTCCGGTTTGGAAATCAGCGGTCCGGAAGCTGGCGTTTCGGCGAGGTGAAAGGAAACAAGGTTGGTTTGGCGCATGCCGTGGCATGTTCAGCCGCCTACCCTATGTTATTGCCGGCGATGGATCGACAGTATACATTTCAAAAGAAGACTGAGACCAAACGGGAGCGTGTCGTCATCACGGATGGCGGCGTCTATGACAATCTCGGAATTACCTGCATCGAACCGGCACGAGATGAGAGATACAGTCTTCACGTTCACCGCCCAGATTACATTATTTGCTGCCACGCAGGCTATGGACAACTCTCTGGAAAGAAGATCCCGTTTGGTTTCTATTCCAGGGTTGCGATGAGTTTCGAATCCGTTTTTAGGAAGGCGCAGGATGCAACGGTAAATCGTTTGCACATGCACGTCCAGACAGGCCAAATTCGAGGATTTATCCTCCCTTATCTGGGGCAGCAAGATCAATCGTTGCCAATCGAAGTGCCAGACCTGGTTACGCGCGACAAAGTTATTAGCTACCCAACGGACTTTGCGGCCATGAGCGACGACAATATCGCCTTATTATCCACGCGAGGGGAACAACTGACTCGCATTCTGCTTCGGCACTATTGTCCTGAGATTTAGGGAACCGCTGCCGGTGGCTAGGAAAATAGCGGACGGCCTCACTTTTGCACGGCACACTTTGCGGGAATGGAGCCTCAAAATGGAACGAAGAAAAGGTCAGCGATACAGTAGTGAGCTTCGCCGACAGGCTGTTGAAAGGATGAACGCCTGCGGCAACATCGTCGGGCTCGCACGGGAGCTCGGAGTGTTCAACGAGGGGTTCACTCTGTAGGATTTCTGATAGAACTCGGCGAATACTCGATTACCTTTAACCTGTGCTCGCGAACGTTTCAAAACAGAGTGATTCAAATATTCTTGTCCAGCGAGCGTATCAGTTTGTCCTCGACGAACAGAAACGCTGGCTTGTATTGGGAAATACCGAAGAATGCGGACGGTACACGGTTCTCCTGACCTGCCCCCCAACTCCGCACACGTCATAATACGACATCCGAATCGTTCGTCTGCTCGCCGATGGATAGACCGTCGCCGCCGGGGCTGTGGGAAAGTGGGAATCCCGCGTCTTTTGCGGGATTTCCAAGCGGAGGGGAAAAGTTGCTTTTACTTTTCCACGCAGCGCCTTTTCCACAGCCCTTCTCCCCGCCCATTCCGCGCGCGAACTCTTCCGGCGTCCGGTATCCCAGGCTGCTGTGCGGCCGCTCCTGGTTATACTCCCGCCGCCACACCGCGATCCTTTCCCGCGCCTCAAACAGGTTCCCGAACCAGCTCACGTTCAAGCACTCCTCCCGCAGCCGCCCGTTAAAACTTTCCACCCGTCCGTTCTGCATCGGTCGTCCCGGCTGAATATGCACCACCTCGATCTTCTTCTCCACGCACCAGGCCAGAAAATGTTGGCTCGTCAACTCCGGCCCGTTGTCGCAGCGAATCGCTTGCGGAGTCCCTCGTTCCGTCACGATCTGCTCCAGTACCCGAGTCACGCGCCGGCTCGCGAAGCTGGTATCCACTTCCAGCGCCAAGCACTCCCTCGTATACGCGTCCACCACGCTCAGCACGCGGATCGCTCGTCCGCTTTCCACCGCGTCGTGCACGAAGTCCAGCGCCCACTCCTGATTCGCCGCCGTACAGGCCCGTAGCGGCTGCCCCGCTCGCACGCAGCGTTTGCGCTTCTTGCGCCGGATACTCAACCCAGCCTCCCGGTACACGCGCTGCACTCGCTTGTGGTTCACCGCTTCTCCCTGGCGTCGCAGCAACACATGCAAGCGCCGATACCCGAACCGCGGCTTCTCCCGCGCCAACTCCACCAGCCGCCTCCGCAACCCTTCATCGCTGCGCTTGCTTTGGTAGCGGTAACTCGATACCGCCAGTGTCAGCAGTCGGCAAGCCCGCCGCTGGCTGAAGGCATACTCCTGCTGCACCTGCCCCACAGCCGCCTTCAGGACTGCGAGCTCCAACCGTTTTTTCGGATCACCGACTGCAACGCGTCCTTGTCCAAACTTAGATCCGCTACCAGCTTCTTCAATCGCGCGTTTTCATCCCGCAACTGCTTGGCTTCCTGCGCCTCGCTCACCTCCATCCCGCCATACTTCGCCTTCCACGCGTAGATCGTGTGTTTGGACACTCCCACTTCCCGCGCCACATCCTCCGCCTTGCGTCCCGCCTCCACCTGCTTCAAGGCTGCGATGATCTCCGCCTCCGTGTGCTTTCCTCTGGACATGCTCCTCCCCCTTTCCAAATTCCGAAATCATACTCAGTTTTGTGCGGTTTTCGGGGTGAAGGTCACTCCGGCAATACTTCGAAGAGCGGCTACATCTGTGGGGGCTGGCTCCCCGAAAAGCGTAGACGTGCGCTTTGCAGCGCTTCGCTGAAAGCCTGGTCGCGACGGGCCACAATGATATTTCCTCGTAGCCGATGAAGGCTTGCAAATCCGGTTGTCACCCGTGCCGCTGAAGACTGCCGCACCAGAACCGGATCGATGGCCTTATCTGCCCCCTTTTGCCCCCTCGCGAATTTGTTAAATCCCGACCAATCAGGAAGATGGTTGGTAGGGGCGGTGGGGATCGAACCCACGACCGTAATTCTCTAAACGCCTTGTCGCAAAGGGATTAGGTCTTCACCGCTCCCCGGAAGTATTGATTAAACCGGGTCAATCAATACTTTTCAGCGAGTTTTCGCTTTAAGGAGCGGAATTCCAATATTGAATGGCGTCAAGAATTGCCTGGCCTTCCTCGGGAATCACCACAATGGGATCAAGCGATCTCTCAAATAGCAGTTGTCCTCCATAATCCATGCGGCAACTTGCTTCTCTTATGACCGCCGCGTCATCAACCCAATAGTCGTGCACGGGGTCGCGCCCCGGCTGCAATATAGTCACATACCACCAGCCGGGACCACTCGGTCCAGCATATTGAAGCCCGAGTACAATATAGCCGCCGAAGGTGCCTTTCCTGCGTTGGATTTTCTTCAAAGGTGTTCCTTGCATCTCACCTCTCCTAAAAACTTGATGCTTTCCCACCGCACAGAGCTACGGCGTGTTTGAACGCCTTGGTAAAACGGTCAGCATATGGATAGGGGAGTTCAAACGTCAACGAATCAGAAGTGAATATTTGTGGCGTTGGAAGGAGATCCCTAACGTTTGAAATGAGTTTTGCGTTGTCTCTCGTCGTGGCGAAGAAAATCACATAGGGTCCTATGGTGTCAGCGGGCTTGCCGTCTTTTGTTGGTTTGCCGGACTGAACCGTAGTCGGATCAATGTCCTTGAAATTGAACGTTTCAACCAGTTTGAAAGTTGGCTTCGTGATGATGCCATAGCTGAAATTTGCAAGCAGTCCGGTTTGATATTGAAAACTGACTTGACAAGATTTCGCATCCTGCAGCGTCACTTCACGTTTTTCAGTGGACCCATCTTTTTGGCTCATGTACAGACTTCCAGCGCCAGAATCAAGTGTGTTTTGCATCCACGCCAACGTATCCTTCAGACTGACGCTGTCCTGAGCGAGTGTGGAAGATGCTGGTGTGCCAATGAAGAGGAGTAGTAGCAAGCTAACCGGAGCCTTCATTTTAGCGTCCTTCCGGCTGGACTCTTCTTTCGTATACGCCAGCGTTGTATCTCCCAGACTCCAAGAACCGTCACAACCAGTATGGGCGTTAACGTGCCAGCGGCTCCCGGTGAACGAAGAGCGATAAGAGATATGACCAGAATGCAACCAACAACCGTTGCCGCCAGTACAATTTTCTCAAATTTGTCCGGCCTAACGCCGCCCGCTTTCTTGTAAGCGCGGTCCTTCATCGCGGCCCAAAGGCATAGCCCCAACAAAACGAGCATACCCACATTCGGCGCTGGGGCAGGTTGAGGCGTTTGCATGACGCGGATTCTACCACGTTAGGATTCGTGGTCGTGGTACACCAGCGGGCGGAGGTGGCCTATAGCAACCAGCATTATTGTCGCATCGGTTACAGCTTTTTGGGGTCTTATCGTGTGGCGGGTGGCAGGCCTTTTGCTCGCAGGAATTTCGGGGTGGCCCATCCTTTGCGGAGCAAAGGGTGGGATGGTTGAAGGGAAGATTGGTAGGGGCGGTGGGGGCCGCTACTACAAATTGCCTCAAAACTTTGCCAGGGTTTTACCGGGCTTTTCTCAGTCGGGTTGCGGACAAAATTCGTAACCCGTGGCCGTAAGATAGCGCGTCGGGGAGAGAAGTAAACAGGAAACTTTATTGGCACGTCATTCCCAAGGTTCGTCTGAGGACTTGAAATCTTTGAGCAGGTACGCCTTTAAGACGCTCGCAGCGGTGACAGTGTAGTTTTGGCCCTTCGCATCCATATTAGGTCCAAAGTCGGTATTGAGGGTGTCAACCAGCTTGGCCCTCTCTTCCTTCGTAATAATCAGGTGGCTGGTGTGACCTTTGGAGTCAGCCTTTAGGTCTATTAAAGTCGCAAAGATGCCAGGAGAGACTTGAAACAGCGACTGGTCAATATAATCCAACCGCGCCCTTAGCGTCCGGCCCGTTTAGTTGCTCGCAGGCGTGGGCTTGTCCAGAATGCCCAACACCTTGTATGTTTCCGATTGTGTCTTCTTGCCGTCAAGACTCACTACCCATTCCAATTTCGCATTGCCACCGTGAAAGTCAGCTTGAACATTGTCCACTATGGGCTGCCGGCAACTCCTGTGGTTACCCGCCGCACCTGCGAAGTGTTCTGCGAATTTGATGTCGCAATTCACAACGGCAATGCGACCGTCGGGCAACAACAGCGAAATCGTCGCGCCGCGCACACTGAATGACCCGTGCTGCGCAGGCGTGATGGTCGTGTTGGTTGTGCTTGTCCCGGAACAGTTGACGTTCGTTTCGTCTCCGTTACAAGTTGCATTGGCATTTGTGTTTGAGTAGGAATGCCCAGGCACGAAGTAGGTGTAGTTGCTGTCGTGCTCCTGGCGATCAATTATTTTCACTGCGAGTTTCTGCGCTGACGCAGGAACAGCGCACACGAGAATCAAGCCGAAAATTGCGAACTTCATTTTCGTCTCCTCTATGGCTTCGTACAGGTGCCGTCACTATATTGCCAACAACTGACCCCGCCGTGATGGGAACACGCGCCGCTGCCTGTTGCTTTGCTGCTCGTGCCGTCTTTACACGTCGCGCCGATCCTGTGACGAGTGGTGGTCTGTGCTTGCGCTCCACCAAACATCATTACGCTCGCCAATATGGTTGTGAATAGGAGCTTCCAGGCTGTCTTTTTCATCGGGGGCTGGTCCTCCGTCGGCGGATTCTATCACGTTAGTGTGCCCGGTCGGAGTTCAGCGCGACGTACCGGCCATGCCGGAAGAATCCGTCGCGTCAGCCGTTTGCAAATGGCGTAAAAAAGGGAAATCGGCTATCTTTGGGCCATTCTTAGTCGTATTGGGATCACGATATGAATGAGTTGTTCAATAAACTGTCCTCGTACAACATATTCAATTACCTGCTGCCAGGCATCCTCTTCGCGATCTTCGCGGGGGAGATTATTCACCATCCCCTCGTCCAGCGAGACATTCTCACGGGGGCGTTTTTGTACTACTTCCTGGGCCTTGTGGTGAGCAGGTTCGGTTCGCTGACAATTGAACCGATCCTCAAATGGCTCCGCTTCGTGAAGTTCGCAGACTACAAAGATTTCGTTCTGGTGTCTCAGAAAGATCCGAAACTTGATGTGCTTTCGGAAGTCAACAACACCTACCGAACATTGGCAGCTCTGTTCAGTCTTCTGTTGCTGCTCAAGCTGTACATGAAACTTGAAGCCAGATTCCCCGGTCTCAAAGATTGGGACATCACGATCATGGCGGGTCTGCTGTTGATCATGTTCCTGTTTTCGTATCGCAAGCAAACGGCCTACATAACCAAGAGGATTAAGGCACAGGTGTAAAAGGCATGAGCATGGAAGGTGGGCATTGAATGATGTCATTGAACATTCACTTTCTGGATGTTGGTCATGGCGACTGTACGATAGTTGACTTTCCCGAGCACTTCACAGTCATTGACATCAACAACTGCCGAACACTCGCGAAAGAAAGCGAGTCAGAACTCAAGAATAAATTCAAACCACCCGCCCCAAATCCGTTTCTGGCCGGGTTATCTGCGCTTGGCTCCCCGGCGAGCCAGCGCCCCAGCTTGCCGCCCACTCCAAATCCGTTGTTGGCTGGGCTATCTGCCCTTGGTAGTCCGCCACCACCGTCGCCAAATTATTTCCGCATCCTCGCGGAACAAGCGGAGTCGGAAAGAAAGCTCCAAGAAGCAAAAGACAAGCTCACTAATCCGATTGATTACCTTAAAGCCCGTTTCCCGGGGCGCTCAATTTTCCGATACATTCAAAGCCATCCTGATATGGACCATATGGCTGGTATCCACAGGCTTCTTGAAGAAGGCATCGGAATCGCAAATTTCTGGGACACGCATCATTGCATCGAAAAGGATTTGGACGCACTGCGAACAGGTCAAGTGAACCACGATATTCAGGACTGGCATACGTATTTGACACTGCGCAGGAGCACGGGTACTAATCCAACTGTGCTGCGCCTGAAGGCTGGTGACACAAATAACTTCTGGACGACGGACGGCATAGAAATTTGGGCACCCTTCGATCATAAGTATTACAACGATCCCAACTCTGACCCAAATGCGTTAAGTTATGTGCTGCTGATCCGAGTAGGAGCATGCAACATTCTTCTTGGCGGCGACGCGACAGAGGCAACCTGGAAGGAAATTTACGAGAGGCGCAAAGGGCAATTCCCTAAAATTCATCTCTTAAAGGCCTCCCACCATGGTCGCAAAAGTGGCTATCACATGGAATCGGTGAAGGCCATGAATCCCGACGTCACAATATTGTCGGTGGGCGAACTGAAGTCCAAGGATGATGCGTCCGGGAGCTACGAACGTTTCTCAAACAAAGGGTGCCATTCAACGCTGGATCACGGAGATATAAGGGCAACTTGCTGGGAGGACAGCGAAGTGTGGTTGTATGACCGAGACGACAATCTATTTCTTCAATCCTTTAAGTGAACGTGCCACGCCTTTGAACTTCAGTACCCACCGAAAAGCCACCGTCGTACTATTTGTCCCGCGTTCTCTCTGAGTATAGTAGCGCCCAGCCCAATAGGAGGGGCGCTACGATGGCGAAGAAAAAGACCCGCAAGGTTGTTGATGTCAAGCGGGCTGCGCTCGCCTGAGTGAGTCGGCGTGCAACGACTATTGTGTCACGCAGCCAATGTGGATGCGACTGTGCACCAACTGTGCAAGAATCCAACGTTTTCAGTGCATTGGGGATAGCTTTGAGCGAAAAGCAGATTCCCCGATTTGTTGGAAACGTTGTTAGTTAGGAGTAGAAGAAGGAGCTGTTAGAGTCGAGTTCGGTGCGCCCAAGGCAGCCGCGTCGACTTCCGGTCGCCCCCTCTCACGCAACCGTTCCGAACAGCCACCCGACGCCTGCGGTCAGCGCCATGGCCAGCGCGCCCCAGAATGTGACGCGTGTTGCGCCAATCATCACTCCTGCGCCGCCCGCGCGTGCAGCCAGTCCGCCTAGGAGCGCTAGGAACACCAATGAAGTTCCAGAGACAAGTGGGATCAAACCCGCTGTCGGGGCCATTGCAGTGACCAACAGAGGCATGGCCGCTCCAACAGCGAAGCTGCCAGCCGATGCCAACGCAGCCTGAATCGGACGCGCCCGGAGAGTCTCGGAGATGCCAAGTTCGTCGCGGGCATGAGCGCCCAGCGCATCGTGAGCCATCAACTGTTGAGCGACCTGTTTCGCAAGCAAAGGATCGAGCCCGCGAGCGACGTAGATTGCCGTCAGCTCCTTGTGCTCGCCCTTGTCGTCTGCTTTGAGTTCCTCGCGCTCCAGATCGAGGTCCGCCTGTTCGGTGTCTGCCTGTGAATGGACAGACACATACTCGCCAGCAGCCATCGACATAGCCCCAGCCACCAGTCCGGCGACCCCTGCGATCATTACGCTGCTGTGAGTTGCGCGCGCAGCTGCGACACCGAGTACCAAACTCGATGTTGAAAGGATGCCGTCGTTCGCGCCAAGAACCGCCGCGCGTAGCCAGCCGATGCGTCCTGTGCGGTGTCGTTCCTTGTTGCCTGGAGGCATTGTTGAGGCTCCTTAATCCGGGAACCGCTAGAAACCACGAAACAACTTCTCGTTTGGAGGCAGCTCCTCGAATCTTCAGCGAGCGGGCTAAACCACAGCTCAACCCTGTCTCGTCTGCCCTGGATAATACCGTTCCTTGGGTGCCGGGAAATACCGTCGTCGCCGAAAAGGAGATTTTGTTAGCCGACGCAAGGATTGACCTTGCCAGAGCGAGGCCGGTGGCGGCTATACTGCGGGCCAATTTGCCTGGGTCTTGTCGATCACCAGCCCATTGGCGGGATTCGTCTCATGGAAAAAGTAGTTGAACGATTCGCGCTGAAGGTTCTGCAACTCAGCATCGACAGTTAGTTTTTCGGTATTCATAGCGGTATTAGTGGAACGACTGCGCATACGGGTGCATCGTCAGACCCTGTTTTGGGGCCCGAGCACGCTCAGTACGGGGATGCGCGACTGGCGAATGATTCCATAACCGCTGCCGTTTTCCCCCAGATGGCCGCCGGAGGGAAGGTGCCCGATGACTAGAAGGTCAGCCTCGGTTTGCGCCGCGGCTCGGTTCAACGCTTCATGCACATCGCCGCTCTCGATAATTACTTCGGCATGGGTGCCCGCATTCCGCTGAAGCTCGACAATTTCTTTCGTAGCGAAACCTACGATCTTCTCCTTCCATACCGGGTCGACCAGAGACCCTCCAGGGCCAAAAGTCTCAACGCTGGAGGTAACGTGAAGGAGCGTGAGCCGCGCCCCAAACTCCGCAGCTACCTGCGCGGCTTGCGACACAGTGGTCAGGCTGTGCGAATTCAAATCTACCGCGCAAAGAACATTGTGGAGGGTCCACTCGCGTGCGGGCGCTTGCTCCACGTGGGCAGTCACCCAAACCGGACAATCGCTGTCGTGTAATACTTTTGTCGCCACCGAACCCAGCAGAAAACGATAGAGTGCTCCACGGCCATGGGTGGACATCACGATCAGGCCCACCTTTTCGTCACGAGCCATCCGCGCGATTTCCTTGGCTGGATCGCCTCGCCGCAATAAGCGTTTCACGGCAATTCCGTCGAGCTCCGACCGCAACGATTCGTCTAATTCTTTCTGAGCCCGCTGGATGATTTCCGCATGCAAATCCCGAGCAGTGAGCTCGTGCCCGCTCTCCAGCATTCCAGTGGGATAGTTCAGTGGCGGCACTACATGCAGCAGAATAATCTCGGAATGAAAATGGCGAGCTAAGAATACGGCTTGATGGATCATCCCCGGCGAGGGATTCGGAAAGTCAACAGGAAGAAGAATCTTATTCAAGTCCATGAACGTTTCCTCTCTTACCTGGCAAGCGAGCGCCCTAGCGCGCCTAGCCGCTTTATTTAGCCACGAATCGATTCGATGAGCGCAAATTGTCCTGCGTCCACACCGTCGACCAGCAGTGTGCGATTCAACAACCCGCGAAGTCGAGAACCACGCGTGACGCCACATCGCCATGCTCGAGCCGGTCGAAAATTTGATTGATCGAAGACAAAGGCTGTAGCTCGATATCGGCCTTGACCTTCCCATCGACGGCAAACGCAAGTGCTTCGGCCATATCTTGACGCGTTCCGACAAACGATCCGCGGATGGTTATGCAATTCGCGACAACATCGAAGAGCGGAACTGGGAATTCGCCCGGCGGCAGCCCAACCAGAACGCAAGTGCCACGTTTCCTGGTCATGCCGATGCCCTGCTTAAATGCGACGAGCGAGGGTGCAGTAATAAGCACACCATGAGCTCCGCCGCCGGTCTCTTTCTTCAAGTTGGCCGCCGGATCACCAGTTTTGGCATTGAACACGAGATCGGCGCCGACGCGCTTGGCGTGAGCGAGCTTACCGTCATCAATGTCAATAGCGCAGACGAGCAGTCCCATAGCCTTCGC
>Ga0302326_10008677_pt1 | contig 22378 bp, 15 predicted proteins | sample Palsa_T0_3_FD_202264 | JGI IMG/M metagenome (GOLD analysis project Ga0302326, IMG submission 202264) | Peat permafrost microbial communities from Stordalen Mire near Abisko, Sweden - Palsa_T0_3 | ecosystem: Environmental > Terrestrial > Soil > Palsa > Peat permafrost | place: Sweden: Abisko... | reverse complement strand
CTGTTGCGCGGTACGCAGCCGGCCACGCTCGACGCCCGTATCGATCGCCTCCTGGGCGGCTTTTGGTTGCTCTACGGCATGCGCGTCGACGTGCGCGAGCAAATCTTTGGCGCGGTCGATGCCGCTACGGCGGTCGCGAACGTGCAGCACGAACTTTCCGGTGAGACGCGCCGCGAACAGGACGCCCACCGGCCGACCCCCGACCGGTTCCTCGGCACATACGATTTGGAGCCGCTCGATGAGTCTAATACCGGCGTCGTGTTCCTCGAGCGATCGCTCGCGCTGTTGCGCGAACATCACGTCCCCGCGTACGCGATTCTGACCCCGACGAATCACACGCTGCTGCACGAGTACATCGACGTTCCCGAATACCGGCACAACCTCGACTACCTCGCCAAGATCGCCGCTCGCGGCGGCGCGCGGGTGCTCGACTACGACCGCGCGTTTGCCGCGGACGACTTTATCGACAACGATCACCTCACCGTGGCCGGAAACCTCAAACTCGCCGGCATGCTCAGGCGCGACGCGAACCTCGGCTCGTGATCTTCAATACCTGGACGTTCGGAATCTTTGCGAGCGTGACGCTCTCGATTTACTGGCTCGTGATTCCGCAGCGCTGGAAGCCGCAGTACGTGGTCGTGACGGGCTGCATCTTCTACGCCTGGGCGGTCCCCGCGTATCTGTTGTTGATCCTGGCGCTCGGCTTGGTGACGTTCGGCTCCGGACGTGCGATGCTGCGTACGCACGACCGGCGCGCGCGCAAACGCTGGGCATTCGCAGGCATCGCGCTGATCACGCTCACCCTTGGGTTCTTCAAGTACTCCAAGTTCTTTGCGCTCACGGTCGATCAAATTACGCGCAGCCACATCGTGCCGGTGCCGCAAATCGTCGTTCCGCTCGCAATCTCGTTCTTTACCTTTGAGTTCGTCCACGTGCTCGTCGACGTTTACCTCGGAAAGATCGTCGAACTCGACGCGCTCGATTTTGCGGTCTTTACGATGTTCTTTCCGACGCTGGTTGCGGGGCCGATCAAGCGTTATCAGAGCTTCGCCCCGCAAGTGCGCGCGATCGAGACACCGTCGGGCGACGACTTCGCCCTCAACATCTATCGCGTCGTGCTCGGCGTCGCCAAGAAGACGATCTTGGCCGACTCGATGTCGGTCCTGACCGCACCGCTTTCGGATCCGACGGCGTTCCCGTACGGCCGGCTCGACTACTGGGTTGCGATGCTCGCATACACGGTGAAGATCTACTTCGACTTTAGCGGTTACTCGGATATCGCGATCGGCGTTGCGGGGCTGCTCGGCGTCCGCATTCCGGAAAACTTCGACCGCCCGTACTGGGCCGAGAACATCTCGACGTTTTGGCGCCGCTGGCACATGTCGCTCTCGACCTGGATCCGCGACTACATCTTCATTCCGCTCGGCGGCAGCCGCGGAAACCCCGTCTCGACCGCACTGAATCTCTTCGTCGCGATGGCGCTGGCCGGGCTGTGGCACGGTGCCGCATGGACGTTTGTCGTCTGGGGCCTCTGGCACGGCGCGGGGCTCGCCGTGCATCGCGCGTGGTCGCTGGCCGTCGTTCCGAAAGTTGCGTTTCTCCGTAGCGGCGGCGCCGCGATCCACGCCGTTTCGGTCGTTTCGACCTTCGCCTTCGTCGTACTCGGCTGGGTGCTGTTTGCCGCGTCGTCGTTTGCGTCCGCGGCCGGAGTCCTTCGCGGAGCCCTGCTGCCGTAGCGCTTCCTGCGAACTCTCCGGTCGTCACCGGCGTTGTAGAGGTGATGCTGCGTCAGCGTCCGCAGGCGATCACCGAAGCATCCTAGTAGCATCCAACGAATCGAGAGGATTTTCCGTTGAACGTTCGCCCATCTGTCGCGGTCTTGGTCGCGTTGCTCGCGCTCGTGCCGCTCGCCGTAATTGCCGACGACACGCCCGCGTTCCGGCCGGTGAGCGGAGCGGTCATTATGGCGAAGGCGACGAGCGCCTCGACGCTGTTCATCTGGGATGCGACGCCGTACGTGACGCAACTGGTCGCAGACAAAATGCTCGGCGACGACGGACTTCATGCGCTCGAAGCGAGCGCGATCCAAGCCCTCGCCGGCAAAGCCAAGAAAGCCACGACCGTCGCGCTTACGCTGCGCGTGCTCTACACGAAGACCGGAGCCGTAAGCCCCGTGTACGGCGCGCCGACGTTCGCCGGCATCGAACGCGTCTTGACGATCTCGGTCGAACGCACGGCGCTCGCCAAGGACGCCGATGCCTGGTCAACTTCGCTTGGCAAAGGCACGACGCCGGATGGTGTCAAGATCGACATCTCGGGACAGCTTCCGCCCGCCCAGTAAGCCGCGAGATCCGGGCTCGCTTACGACGTCAATTCGCAACGATGTCGATCACGCCACTCACCGCGTTTGCGGGATCCACGTCATCGAACCACCGGATGCCTTCCTGCAAGAGCGTGAGGCGCAACGTGAACCGGCCCGCTACGGGCGGTGGGGCGACGAGCACCTCGAAGCGCGCCGAGCCTGCGGGCACGATCACGCGAGGCAACGGCGTATGCAGCCACGTGCCCTCGCCTGCGGCGACGCCGTCCGCATCGAACCATCGATAGCACGCCTCGACCGGAAAAGGGGGCGCGGGCACGAGGAACCCCCCGCCTACGTTCTCGACGGTACAGATCACCCGGGCGACGTCGCCGAGTGCGATCGTGGCCGGCAGATCGGCACGGATGTTGATGCGGCACATCTCCGGCAGCAAGGGCTCGCCAACACCCCAAATACGTACCGGCGCGACGCCGACTTCTTCGAACATCGCGAGCTGACCGAACGCACGTTCCCGGTTCGACCCGACGCGGAAGCCCGCCCGAAGACCCTCGAGCATCGTCTCGTCGACCTCGAGCAAGTCATACATTCCGCCGCACGGCATCGCTATGCGGTCGACTTCGCTCCAGCTCTCGCGCTCGAGCACCGATATCCAACCCTTCGCCGAGGTCAGCATGTTCTCGTGGGGACCACTAACGCATACGCCCACGTACGCATAGGCTCCAATCACGCACGTGCCGCGGCTGAACCCGCCGACGGGGATGGAGAACCGGCGGCCATCTTCTTCGACGCGCACGACTGCGTGTTTGGCAGAATCGCAGATCAGCCAGCCGCCGTCGACCCAGCGCGGCGAATGCGGTTGCGAGAGACCCGTGACGACGTCTTCACCCGTCTCGACGTCGAACAACATGCCGGCGTCCGCACCGAGTGTCGGATGCCAGCCGCGAAACGTATCGAAACGCCCAAAGGCGGTTGCGAACAAGCGGCCATCGCGAAGGTACAAACAGTTCACGTGCCAGGCGTCGAGCGGGGCATCGGCACGCCAAACCGGGTTCACCGTTCCATCCGGCGCGATTGAGACGATCGCATTGTCGCGCGTCGACACGCACAATACCCGGCCGTCGTCGAGTGCCAACACATCGTGCGGATCGCCAAGCCCATCGAGGCGATGATACGCGACGATACCGTTGCGGTCATAGACGAGAAGTTCGACCCCATCGTTCGATCGCAGAGCGCCCGCGCGAAACATGCGTCCGCCGCGCGCGCTCAAGCCCGCGCAAGGGTATGCATCGATGAAGCTAACGGACGAGCCGTCGTATACGAAGAGGCCGGATGGACTCGGGCGACTGAGACCCGACGAGATGACGATCCGGACCGGCTCCATGAGCCCACAATCCGCGCATCGCCTTCCAGAGGCCTTGCGTTTCGCACGTTCGGTCTGGTAGAGGGCCGGGATGAGTAGCGATGCTCGACCCGAACCACGCGGCGATGACTCGTCTCCTCTTTTTGCTCGCGCTAGCGTCGTTTTTTACGTGGATTCCGGCGTCAGCTGCGTCCGGCACCGCCGCGCCGGCGTTCGCGGTTTCCTTTTCCACGAGCCCTCACACGGGAAGCGTTGCGACTCTTGCAGGGTCCGGGTTGCCAGGTTACGGCGACGGTCCGCTCGAGACCGCGAGCTTCATGATGCCGACCGCGCTCGCGTACGACGCGCGCGGAAACCTCTACGTCGCCGATCAAGCCGCACAACGAATTCGGTTGATCGCAGACGGTCACGTCACGACGCTCGCCGGATCCGGCAGCGACGTTGCGGCCGGCCAACACGTTGCGGGCGGCTATCGGGACGGTGACGCGCTTGCGGCACGCTTCAACGAGCCTGCGGGCGTCGCGATCGCCGCGGACGGCACCGTCTATGTGGCCGATTTGATGAACCACTGCATCCGCACCGTCAAGGACGGGAAAGTGTCGACCTACGCGGGTGCACCCGATCGCCAGGGCACCGCCGACGGCACGCTCGCGACTGCGGAGTTCATGTACCCGCACGGGTTGTCCATCGATCCCGACGGCAATCTCTACGTCGCGGATTTTCACGTGGGCATTCGTAGGATCGACAGGGCCGGGAACGTGACCACCGTGGCCTTGCAGCCGGTCGGACCGAAGACGTTTACAGGCGTTTCCGTGTGGGGTCGAGGCAACGACTTGGTTCTGTATGCTGTGGACGGCCACTACGTGCACGTGTATCACGCGAACCCGCCGCATTCCGAAGTGTGGGGAAACGCTGTCGAAGCGGACGTGCCGTTTCCGCATCCGTATTCCGTCGTCGCGGTCAGCCCGACGGAGGCGATCATGAGTGACGTTCGACAGCACGTCATTCGGCTGTACCGCAATCCCGATCAGCCGTACGTGACAACCATGGCAGCCCATGCGATCGCGGGTACCGCGCTCGAGGAAGAAAACGACGCCGCCGGATACGCCGACGGCCCCGCTGCGACGGCGAAGTTTTCATCGCCGGCGGGCGTGGCGATCTGGCGAAATACGCTGGCGATCGCGGATGGCGGGAACCGCGTCGTTCGGATAATGCCGCTGCCGGATCTGCGCGGGCCAGTCGGCAGCGATTTCGCACTGGTTCGTCCCGATCCGGCGGCCTACCACATCGTTCTGCTCTCAAGCTCATTCGCATTTTGGATGAGCACGTGGGCCGATTCGATCGGCGGATTGCTTGAGGGAAAGTTGAACGCGCAGCGAGCCGTTCTCGGAATCCCGAGGCCCGCGAAGGTCGCCGTCGTGCGCATCGACGCGTCGAACTTGCAGCAAGAATCCGACTACATCGACACATTTCTTGGTGATGGCCAAGCCAATCTTATTGTGTGGATCGTCAACGGCGCTCAAAGTTCCGCTCTGCCCACAGATTCGGCCGGTTCCCCAATGGCGGCGTTCTCCCGTATCGTCCGAACGCAGGGTGAGAACCTCGCGCGAATGGGCACGCGCCTCTTCGTCGCCGTGGCGCCCGAGGGAGACGACGTTGCGCCGTTCGACAACTTCCTGGGTCGTCAAACGGACGGTCACGTTCCTACTTTTGATTACGATACCAGCGGAGAACGACAGACGATCGCTGCCGTTCGCGACGCCGGCGTCCCGTATTTCGAGCTGCTCGACCCGATGGTCGCTCACGAAGCCTCGCGCCCCACGACCCCGCTCTTCGGCCCGAGCGATACGCATTTCTCACGTGCCGGCAACGCCTTTGTCGCTGAAGCAATTTACCAGAAGCTCGCGGCGTTGAAACCTTGGGACGCCATGCCGAAACGCGAACCGCCGCGCGCCCTGTAGCATTCACCTCGGGCGCTCGCCGCCGGCGCCCGGCCTCCGAGCGGACTCCGAAGTAGCCGACTGGAACCAACCACCGTGCTGTCTTCGGTAACCCATGACGACTCGAGTGGCGTGGCCGCGTCCGTCTGGGATGCGCGTGAAGCGGCGCACATGCGTAGCGCGGTGTTCGCCGCGCCGATGCGCGACGAGCCCTCGGCCCACATTTACGTCGAGAACGTCTTTTCGCCGCCTACGTACGCGGCGATGCTCGAGATGTTTCCCACCGACTCGCTCGCTCTGCGCCGTTGGAGCAATCCCGGCGATCACGGGGTTCGATTCGGAAACTATTCGCGCCGCCGGGAAGTGCAAATCCCGAGCGAAGCGGAACGTTTGTCGCTCGAGCAGCGCGACTTCTGGCTGCAAGCTGCGGAGATCATGCACGGCGAGCAGTTCGCTCGAACGTTGCTCGAGCGCTTCGAACCGTATGCCCGCGCGCGCTTTGGCGACCGGATCGACGACCCTTCGTTCGTGCGCGACAACCTGCGCGGCACGATGCTCTTGAACCAGCACGATGCCGATTACTACCTTGGCCCTCATACCGATCGGGGCGAAAAAGTCTTTACGTGCCTTTTCTACTTTCCCGAACACGAGGGCCTCGAGCATCTGGGAACGACGCTGTACCGGCCGCTCGAGGCGGGCTTCACGTGCCCTGGGGTCGCGCACCACGATCCGGCACGCTTCGAGCGCGGGGAGACGGCGCCATACCGCGCAAATTCCGCATTCGTCTTCGCGCGAACCGACGTGATGTTTCACGGCGTGCACCCGTTGACGGCGGACGAGTTGAACGGTAGCAAACGGCGCAGCATCCAAATGCAGTTCTGGGTGCACAACGAGCGTCCGCGCGAGGCGTGCAAGACGACGTTGTTTGCATCGCTTCCGCTCACGATGCAAACCTCGAGTGACCTCAGCCTCCCGTACCACCTGACGAACGACGCGTCACTCGAACTCGACAGCGAGTTCCCGTACACGACGCACCTGGGGTATCGCTGGCTTGACCCAACGGGCCGCGAGGTCGAGCCAGACAACCGTCACCGTTCGCCGCTCCCGCGCGCGCTCGCAGCCGGCGAATCGGCCACCGGGTCGATGCGAATCGTCGGACCGGCGACGCCGGGCCGTTATTCGCTGCGCGCGTCCGTGATCCAAGAAGGGGTCGCCTGGTTCGACGACATCGACCCGCGCAACGGTGTCTCGGCGACGGTTCTCGTGCAAGGTCCGGCGCGCATCGACGTGAGCGCGGCTCCACTTCTCGCAACCGACGGGCGCTCCGACATCGCACCGCAGAGCGACGCCATCGCGCTCGGCGACGGGTGGCATCCGCTCGAACGGGAAGGCGCGAGCCTTTTCCGCTGGGTCGCGGACAGCGCGCACGTCTTTGTCGCTGCGTTGCGCCCCATTCGTCACGACTTGCGCATCGTCGTCGAGCCCGGTCCCGGCGTTGGCCTGCGGCCGTTCCGTTTGGCGGCGCATCTGAGCGACGGTCGAGAAATTGGCGCTGCCATCGTTGCGGGAAAATCCACTGTCACGTTTACGCTGCCGGCCGAAAGTCCGCGCCTCTTTGAGGTGAGCCTCCACGCCGCGGGTGGTGGCTCCGCTAGCCCGGGCGACGACCGAATCTTGAACTTCCGCGTGTTCTCGCTCGACATCGAGCGGACCGTCGACGTTTTTCCTGCGTGGGCGGTCCCCCAAAGCGGCTTCTATCCGCCTGAAGGAGAGGGCGCAGATCTCTTTCGCTGGGTGAGCGGTGAAGCAACGATCCAGCTCGAGGGCAGCGGTCATCGCGTGCTCGAGTTCGAAGCCGAATCCGGCCCGAGCATGGGTTCGCAACCGTTTCGTTTAGGCGTTTTCGCGGACGGCGTCGAGCTCCACAGCGCCGAGGTCGGCACGCGGACGCGCGTGTGTTTGCCGCTTCCGGACGCAGCGCCGCAGTCGCTCGTCATGCGCGCAGATGGCGGAGGCATGGCGATTGCGGGCGATCCGCGGACGCTCAACTTCCGGGTCTTCGCAGCAAAGGCTTACTAAATCAGGCGCACTCCCACGCTGACGCGCCGGCGCACGCCGCTTGCCGCATCCAGATCGTCGAACCAGGCGATGCCTTCTTGCAGCAGGCTGAGCGCAAGTTCGTAGGTTCCGGGAACGGACGGAACGGCAACGCGAGCCGGGATTTCGAGACGGTCCCCCGGCCCAAGCGGTATCGGCAGCGCGGTGTGAATCCACGTGCCCGGCCCAATCGGGCCGCCGCTTTCATCAAACCACCGGTAACATAACTCGATCGGATGCGGCGGTGCGGATGCGTAAACGGCATCGCCGAGATTGGTCACGATACAGCGCACCGACGTAAACTCTCCAGCGGCGAGCGCGCTTGGGATCTGCGCTTCGATCGTCGCGCGGAGCTGTGCGAGGGGCAGCGCTTCGCTTGCGGCCACGTGGAGCACGGCCGCGCCAGGTTGCGCTCGAGCGCCGGTCCGCTTGAGAGAAGACACTGTTGAGAAGAACGCCTCGCACATCGCGTTTGCGCGAGCGCGCGACGTGCGCAAAGTGTCGCGCGGAACGGCGACCGCGTTCGTCACCGCGCGATCGAGCATCGCTTGCGATAGAACGGCACTTGCGTACGGAAGGCCGAATTCGAGCGCGATGCCGAGGAGCTTATCGGAACGAGCGATCACGAATACCCGCGAGCCCTGCCATGCGGCGAGCAAGGTTGCATGGTAGCGACTCGTAATCGCGACTTCTGGAGTGCCGAACTTGCGTAAGTACTCGGCAGCCGAGGTCGTCCGGTGATCGAACTCCATGATCGAGAGACGCGATCGCGCTTCGGCCGGGAGTTCCGCGAGAAGCCAACGCTCGAGGCACGGCAGCGCGCGCATGTCCTGCGCAAGCCAACGTGTGCTGGCGGGCGTTCGTCGAGAGATGAACGCCGCGAGTTCGTCGACGTCGATCTGATCGCGCTTCTCGAATGCGAGCAGCAGCCCAAGCACCTCGTGCTCCGGCGGCGGAGGGCGGCCATCACTTTCAAAAGCGAGATGCGCGAGGTCGGCTCCGGTGCCGAGCCGCGCCGCATCGATGAACGGACGAACGAGAGCGCTCGAGTGCTCGTCCCGCATCCACGCGAACGCAGCAGCGGACAACAGCGCCGCAGTCCGCGGATCGCTCGCTGCCGCCATGCTCTCGCAACCGATACCCAAGTGATACATCGGCTTGTTCAAAGCCGCGCAGCGTTGAAGCTCTAGGTCGCTGAAATCGAAATACCACGAACCGCTATCGACCTGAAAGGGCGTCCCCCCTAACCCGAGCCAAATATCGGCTTCGCTCATTGCCGCGACCCGCTCGCTCTCCGGAAACCAGCGAACGCCTGGAAATCTGGCGCTCAAGGCCTCGATGTCCGAGGCGGTGCACGCGTAGAGTTCGACGGCGGCGCCGTTGGCCACCGAGAGAAAACCGGCGAGGGTGAGGTCGTCACCGTAATTCGTCGCGCCGAAGTACGGGTTTCCGATAAAAATCCGGGTCACGTCGAGCGCACACTCCGCTTAGCGCGATCCCAGGGCCTGGCGACATGGGATGGAAAAAACGCAGCGTGCTCGCAATCTCCCTGGTCTTCGCGATCGTCCTTTACTTTTGGTTCATCGGCATGGCGGTCTGTGCGCTGCTCGGGAAAGCAGTTGCCGATCGGACGCTCGCCGTTCACCTCGCGCCTGTGCTCGGTGCAATCGCAATCGTGATTCCAACGATCGCCTTGAGCCGGATGGGACTTCCTGTGGGGCAGTTCGGCCCGGCGCTCATCGTCGTCACCGCTCTCGCGGCGGCGTTCGTTTGGTGGCGCGAGCGCCCCGCGGTACCTCGCTCGCACACGACCGGTCTCGCGCTGATTGCGCTGCTCAACCTCTCACTCTTTGCCGTGCCGTTCCTCGTATACGGATTCAATTGGGTCGCCGTCAGCAACGAAGACATGACGAACTACGCGCTCTCGGCCGAACGATTCTTGCGGTACGGATACTTCCAGCCGCCGGGCCCGTCGACGATCGGCCGGGTATCGGACGTTGACAACGCATACTACTTCTTCACGGCGATCGACGGTGAACGTGTCGGGGTCGACCTTCTCCTTTCGGTCCTTCTTAGCCTCACGGGACTTGCGGGCATCAAGGCGTTCATGGCGTTCGCCGTCGCAGGCAACATCGCGCTCGTCTGCGCCGCGGGGGCACTCGCGCCGGAAGTTTCCGGCGCACGGCTGCGGCTGATCGCCTCGCTGCTCGCCGCGCTCTCGCCGTTCGTCTTCCTCGGCGTCATGCTTCAGCTCCTCGGCCAAATCTACGGCTTGGGGGCGCTGTGCGCGGCAATCGCCGTATTCGCCGTCTTCTGCGCGAAGCGGTACGATCTGCGCGGCGGCGTTCTCTTCGGGATAACGTTGAGCGGGCTCGTCGCGTACTATCCTGAACTCTCGCCGTTGGTGCTCGTGGCAGTCGCCTTGTATGCAGCCGTCGCAGTGCTGCGCAAGAGTACTTCGGTCGCGATGACGGCTTCGCTCCTCGGGACCGGGCTCGCATCGACGGCAATACTCCTCGGCCCGCACCTGCGCGCGATGCTCATACTCTTGGAACGCCGCTATGTGAGCCTAGGCGCAGAGCGTGCCCAAGCTTTATTCCCGTATTTCCTGGTTCCGAGCGGGCTTGCAGACTTGTGGGGATTTTTGCCCGCTTCGCAGCTCTGGAGCGAACCATGGACGAGTGTCGCAATCCTCGGCGGTCTAATGCTCACCGTAACCGCGTTCGCGTGCGCGGTCGCCGGGACGTGGCGACTACGGCCCGCGGCAACGCTGTTGCTCGCCTCCGTTCCAGTAGCTGCATCGTTCGCGCACACGCAAAACGGCTTTGGTTTCTTTAAGCTCGCGATGTACGTGGCGCCGTTTTTGGGGTCGGCGCTGCTCTTCTCGCACAAGGATCTCCAGGCTCGGCCCCGCGCCGCGCTCGCAACGGCGCTTGTGCTCGTTGCGCTTCAGGCGCCCACCTTGATCTGGTACGTATCGACCGCGGCCGATCTGCAAAAACCGTCACCCGCGGTCTTCATCCTGGTGCCGCAGGCCTCGCGCCTGGGCATCTATGACCGGCTCGAACCCTACGACTCAGCCGAGCAGCGCGAGTTCGTTTCGGACACGTTCCTCGGACCGCTTGCAAAGTACGAAGCAGGCACGCTACGCCGGCACGAACTCACCTTCCCGAGCGCCGACGAGTTTCGCATGTACCAGCTTACGACAGAGCACCTCTGGCCCATCCCGGCGGATCCGATAGCCCCCCGCGACGCGGTGCTCGCAGCTGCTCACCTCGATCATCTGCGTGCGGAAACCATCTGTGTCCCCGAGCGAACCGGATGCTTGAACGATGCGTTCGTCGCGGTCCCCCGCGCCGCGAGGCGATCGACGCCCGCTGCGCTGCTGCACGCAGGCCCGCTGCTTTCGATTTTCAACCGGTCGAGTTTAGCCCCGGGCGACGCGCTCACACTCGAGCCGGAACTGCGCGCGTCGCCCGCGTTGTTCTTTGTCGGCAGCGCGCTCGGCGCGGGCATCGACGCTCCCACGACGCCCAGCAGAATCGCAATCGGAACGCTGGAACCCGACTATTTCTTTCCCGACTCGACGCTGGCCGGGATCAATCGGTACATGCTATTCGAGGTGATACCGCGCGTGAAGGCCCTACGGCTCGAATTCGAACTGACCGACACCCTTGCGTCGGACGGCGTGAACGCACTTCCACCGGCGCGCGTCTTCGGCGATGGGAGCGTCGCGGTTCCGTTCATCGGACGCGGAGAGGGGCGCGTCGTGACGCCCCTCGTACGACCTGCGCTCATCGACGGCCGCGCGTACGTCGGCGTCGACATGGGGCGCGACGGTCGTTCGGTTGCGTTCCCGCGGCGCGGCTTGATGCGACTTTACGGCACCGGCGTCCGGCTGGACTACCGCCGCATCGTGGCGTTCGGCCGAAACATTTCGGTGTCGAGTCCGATCGAGCGCGCATCGGTGCCTACGCAAGTCGTCGCGTTCCCGGCCGGTCTGCGCGACCGCAATCTCTTGTTCTCCGGCGTGTACGAAGACGGGTGGATTTCGGAGAACGCCTTCTTCGACTTGCGTTCGCAGCGCTCGACGACCCGCTTTACGTTCGACGGGATCGTGCCGCAAATCGGGGAGCGGAACGACTTCGAGAGCATCGTCACGATCTCCATCGACGGCTCGCCCGTCCTTCGAAAGCTTCTCTATTGCGGTGCGTTTTCGCTCGATGCACCGGTCAAACTACGGCCGGGCTTGCACGACGTCCGCATACGCTTTTCTACGATGCAAGCGCTGCCCGGCGACGACCGCAGACCCGTCGCGGCAAAGGTCGATCGCTTGGGCTTCTCGGACGATTTCTAGCGAGCCTCGCGCTCGCTATGAGACGCCGAGCGGGGCGAGCGAATGGCGGTACCATGCGACGGTTTCACGCATGCCTTTTGCGAACGAGGTTCGAGCCTTGAATCCGAAGAGCTGCTCGGCACGGCTCGTGTCGAGACGTCGCCGAGGTTGTCCGTTCGGGCGGCTGGTATCCCATACGACGCGACCTTCATATCCGCACTCGGCGTTGACCAGTTCGACCAGGTCGCGAATTGCGATCTCGTTGCCGCTGCCGAGATTGACCGGTCCCTCGCCGTCGTAGCGCTCGGCGGCAAGCGCGAAGCCTTCCGCACAATCGGAGACGTACAGGAACTCTCGCGTCGGCGAGCCGTCGCCCCAGCAGACCATCTCCGGATTGCCGCTCTCTCTCGCTGCAATCGCCTTGCGAATGAGCGCGGGGATCACGTGCGACGATTCCAGATCGAAGTTGTCGCGCGGGCCGAAGAGATTGACGGGAAGCAAGTAGATAGCGTTCATCCCGTACTGCTGCCGATACGCTTGAGCTTGAACGAGAAGCGCTTTCTTTGCGATGGCGTACGGAGCGTTCGTTTCCTCCGGGTAGCCGTCCCAAAGCGACTCCTCGCGAAAGGGGATCGGCGCGAACTTCGGATACGCGCAGATCGTGCCCGCGACGATCGTCTTCTCGACCTCGTAGCGGCGCGCGAACTCGAGCAGTTGAATGCCCATGATCGCGTTCTCATAAAAGAACGCACCCGGTTGTGAAGCGTTCGCTCCGATACCGCCCACGACGGCCGCGAGGTGAAAGACGACTTCGGGCCGATGCGTCGCGAAGAGTCGCTCCATCGCTTCGCTCGTGCGCAAGTCGTAGTCGCTTTTGCGCGGCAGGATGAGATCCTGACAGCCACGCGCCCGAAGGGCCTCGACCAAAAACGAACCCAGGAAGCCGCCGCTACCGGTAACGCAGACACGTTTGTTTCGCAGATCCAAACCGAAGTCTCCACGCGCGAAGCACGCTGTGCCGAAAATACCGCCGAGCCGTACGGCGGTCCCAAGCGACCTTAGACGGCCCGGTCGCAGGTCCCCGTGGCGACACCATCGCGGATCACAGCGGCATGAGGGCTGGGCCGTTTGGATAAACCACGTAGAGGCAAAATGCGAATCCTGATCCTTCATGCGGGCGGCCTCGGAGATCTCGTGCTCGCCGCCGGGTTCGTGGAACGCCTTCGCTTGCAACACGAAGCGAGTCACATCACGCTCGCCTGCCGCGACGAGTACGCCGGAACTTGCGAGCTCTACCCGAGCCCGCCCGACCGGATCATCACCACCACGGTGAACTCGTATGGCTGGGCCGCTCCTTGCGACGAGCTCGTGGAGTCTGTTCGGCCGCTACTCGCACAGATCGAACCGGAAGGATTCGAGCGGTTCTTCAGCGCCGAGCACCGTGCGACGTGGCTTGGTCCGATCGTCGCGGCTCGTGCCCGGGCGGGCGAGAGCGTCATCTCCAACATGCCGTACGCACAGCGCTGGTTCGTCGTTTCGATGCTGCGGCGGCTAGGACTGCATGCGGTCGCATTGCATCATGTCGATGCGCAACCGGGCGAACACGAACTCGTCCGCTACGAACGTCTCGCCGGCGCGACGAGCGAAGGGCTCGTCCCAAAGTGGAGGGTCTCGAAAGCAAACGCGGACGAAGCTGCGGGCGCCCTCGCAGCGTACGGCTGGAAGCCCGGCCGGCTGCTCGCCTGTTTTCCGTTCGGCGACGCCGGTACGACCTTCAAACGATGGCCGAGCGAGCGATTTCTCGCGGTGCTCGAAGCGGCGCACGCGCGGTTCGCTCTCCCCGTGCTCGCGTTCGGCGCCCAAGACTAACGCACGGAACTCGACGCATTCGTCGCGGCACTCTCGGCGCGGGGCGTCATCGCCGCCACCTTCGCCGGGACGAAAGACGACATTGCGCTCGCGGGCGCATTGCTGCGTGCGAGCCTCGCCTACATCGGTAACGACACGGGTCTCGCGCATCTTGCGGCAGCCTACGGCGTACCGGGCGTTACGATTTTCGGCGGCGGCACGTGGCCGGCGTACGCGCCCTGGAATGCCGCATCGGTCGGGCTCGTCGCACCGCTGCCGTGCTTCGGATGTTATTGGGACTGCGCGTTCGGACGCGGGCTGTGCGTCGAGCAGGTTGACGTCGAGTCCGCGTCCGCAGCGCTGGGCGAGGTGATCGCACTCGCCGACGACGTCCCGCGCACGATCTCGCTCGACCGGGGAACGCCCGCAGAACGGGAGCTCATCGGACTCGCCGCCAGGCGCTATGCGCAAGCGCAGGAAGATCGGAACGCGAGATTAACGTCCGTTCTACGACTGCGCGACGTTTTGGAACGGGGAATCCGGTTGCGTTCCGCGCGCCGCACAGCGGCTGAGGTGCGCTTGATTCCTGAGGCAGGCGGTGGCTAAAATCGACGCCGAGATCGCACAAGAACATGCGCTCGGCATCCAAGTCGTCATGCTTCGCGAACAGCTGGGCGAACGCGACTCGCACGCCGCTGCGCTCGAGCGCAAATGTCACGAGCTGCTCGAAAAGATCGAAGAACTCGAGCGGACGGCAGACGCGGCGACGGCCGTTTCGCGCAAACTTCGTGACGAGTTAGACGAGCACGCGCGCGAACTCGCGGCGAGCAAACGCGCCGAAGCGTCGTCCCGTGCCGATCTCAATCGGGTTTGCGCCGAGATCGTCGAAAAGAGCGACGAAGCCGTGCGGATCGCCGCCCGTGTCGACGAAGCAGAATTAACCGCGGAACGCGCCTGGAAAGAGCGCGAAACCTATCGCATCAAGCTCGAGAGGACCGAAGTGTTCGCGGACGCACTGGCTCGTCAAAACGGCCTGCGTATCGCGCGCTTGGAGAAGCGCCTCGAGGTCCTCGAATCTACGCTTCTCGACCGCACCGCACTGATCGAGACCTTGCGCGGCGACCTCCTCGCAAAGGTCACGGAAACCACAAACCTTTGCGGAGAACTCGAAGCCGTCCAGCAGGCCGCCGACGAGCGCCTGGATCTGCTCAATCGCAACGACGAGCATTTCCGCGCCGTGCGCGCCGAACTCGAGCAGCGCATCGCGAGGCGGCGCTAGGACACTCGGCCAAACCGCCGAAAGCGCCGCGCGGTGACCTCGAGAATCGCAGCCGCACTGTTGCTCGGATGCTTCGCGCTCACGGCCTGCGGCCGCGCGACGACCCAGCCGGCGTCCCCACCTTCCGCGGCGCCGGAAGCGGACATCGTGGCATCCGGTTCCGGCGTGACCCTCGGCAGCGGCTGGTACCCGCTCGAGCATTACGGAGGACAGACGTTTCGCTGGGTTGACGATCGCGCGCAATTCACGATCGATCGGCCCGCCGCAAGCGGCAAGACGGTGTCGTTCGACGTTGAAGCCGGGCCCGGCATCGGGAAGCCCAGTTTCTTGCTTCACGTTCGCGATCGCTCCGGGCACGATGTTGCGTCGCAAACGGTGAACGGGCGCGAGCGTGTCGCATTCGAGCTGCCGGTGCGCCCGAACGTTCCCTCGGCCTTCGAGCTGCGCCCCAGCGGCGGCGGCAAGTCGACGCCGCACGAAAACCGGATTCTCAACTTTCGCGTCTTCGCTATCGACGACCGGCCTTCGCTCGCGGTCGCGACGGAGGACATCGTTTCCCAAAGCGACGTCCACCTCGGAGCGAATTGGGACCCGCTCGAACATTTCGAAGGTAAAACGTTTCGCTGGGTCGACAACGACGCCGGAATCTCGATCGATGCCGCGCAGTCCGGCAGGAAGACGCTAGCGCTCGACGTCTCGGCAGGCCCGGCGATCGTACAACCCGGCGACTTCGCTATTTCGCTGCGCGATGCGTCCGGAAAGACGATCGCTACGACGCGCGTTAGAGCGGCGGGGACGGCCTCGTTCGACGTGCCGCTGCGCAAAGGGACGAACGCGTTTAGCCTTCACGTAGCGACGACCGGCCGCTCCGCGCCGGGCGATACGCGCGTTCTAGATTTCCGCGTTTTTACGTTTCGCGTTTTCTAGCCGGCCTTGGACCAAGCGACGCGACGATCCGAGTAGGCGATGCCGCGTATCAGATAGCAAAGTTCGCGGTCGTCTCCGGACGCCCGGCCAGGCCGCCGTCCGCGCGCGGCGACGAGATCGAATTCAAAGAGCACGTCCCAAAACTTACGCGGGACTCGGACGAAGAGCCGGTAGTCGCCCGGTCCGAACGACTCACGTGCGATCGTCTCGCCGGCGGCGACGACGCGGATTTCCTGGCGCTCGACGATGCCCTGCGGCAGCGATACGTCGATCTGCAAGAAGCGTCCGTGCCCCGGCGGCAGCATGTAATGCACCCTCCGTGCCGCCCACCCATCCGAGTACAAACCTTGTGCCGTGCGCACCACGTGACCGATGATCCGATGCGCGTACCCGACCGTCACACGCTGCAGCTTGCGACCGACGCGCCCAAAAGGCCGGGGAGTTAACCCCTCGATCGCCGCGGTCGCAATCTTGGCATACAGGTCGAGCCCGTAGACGAAATACCCCGGCGGAAAATGGCGACGGCCGTGACGGCGCAAGATCGCCGCTAATTCGCGAAAACGTTTGATTCCGCCGACGGAGGTCTTCGCTTCACCGTGCTCGCGAATCGAGCCCATGTAGTGCGGCAGGCAGCGCAACATGTACCGCTTGCCGATCCGCATCAGGATCTCCCAATCCATGCCGTAGTGGAGCGATTCGTCGATGAATCCAACATCGTCGAAAACGGAGCGCCGGAAAAACACCGTTTGCTGAAGGATGTAATCCGAAACGTAGACGAGCTTCCAGAGATTGAAGGGCTCGGTGACGGCGAATCTACTCTTGACGGCGCCGGCCGCGTCGATTTGGTAGCCCTCGCCGTAGACGGCACCGAGTTCGGGCTCTCCCTCGAGCGCCTCGACGGCGCGCTCGATCGCACCAGGCAAGAACACGTCGTCCGAATTGAGCCACGCCACGTAACGGCCTTTAGCCATCCGGAAGCCTTTGTTGATCGCATCGGATTGGCCGCGATCCGGCTCGGAAACGAACCTGATGCGCCCGGCATATTCGGCACAGACGCTCGCAGTGTCATCGCTGGATAGGGCATCGATCACGATGTATTCGATGTTGGGATAATCTTGCGAGAGAACGCTTTCGATCGTCTCCCGGATGAATCGCCCCTGATTGTAAGACGGCGTTATAACCGTCACGAGGGGCGCGTCAGCGGCGCTTTGCAAAGCCACGATACGATATCCAATCGTCGACGTACCGAACGGGCGTTCGCCGGTTCTCGGCGATTCCGAGAACCAAGCTCAAGAGCACCTTTTCGAAGCGCCGCCCCCGGTCTTTGAGGATCGCGTCGGAGAGCGCGTACATCCAGCCGTACGGGACGTATCCAAAATGGTGCGCGAGCATCCGCACTGCTTCCGCGCACGCGCGACGGCGCTCCGCTATCGTCTTGCTGCCCCGATGCACGCGGGCCGATGCGAGCACGGCATCGATCATCGCGAAACGGTGCGACCGGCTGAGCCGAATCCAAAAATCGTAGTCGAACGCAAAGTGCAGCCTCGGATCGAATCCGCCCACGGCGTCGAACGCTTCGCGACGAATAAACGTCGCGGGTTGCGCGATGAAACAGCGCTCGGCGAGCAGCGCGGGATCGAACGATTCGACGGGATAGCGCCCGATCTGCCGGCCGCGATCGTCGATGAGCGCGGCACGGCCGTACACGACGGAAGTATCCGGCCGGCGGCCGAGTTCGGTGACGCCGCGCGTTACTGCATCCGGAGCGTAGACGTCGTCCGCGTTGAGAAACGCGAGCACCGAGCCCGCACCCATGCGAAATCCGCGATTCACTGCGTCGGCCTGCCCCGCGTCGCGCTCTCGAACGTACCGGATTCGCTCGCCGTACGCGCGAGCGATCGTCTCCGTGCCGTCACTCGAACCACCGTCGATAATGAGGTATTCCACGTTCGAATAGTCCTGAGCGAGGACGCTGTCGATCGTCGCCGAGATGAAGGTCGCCCCGTTGAGCACCGGGGTGACGACGGTGACGAGCGGCAAGGCGCTAGGCTGAGCTGTTGAAACTGTCACTTGGGGGAATCGGGGACCGCCTTGTCGCTCACGGCCGAAAGCAGGTCGACAAGTGCGACGACCGCTCGATCCCAATTGTAGGCTGCGTAAAAGTGGTCCTGTCCTTGGAGTCCCAAGCGCCGCCGGACGTCCGCGTCCAGGAGGTTCAGGGCCGCTGCAAATTCAGCGTACGACGCATACCAAACGCCGCCACCCGAACGGCGGCACTGACCCACCAGTACCGCGGATCGCGCGTTGACGAGCACGGGTTTTGCCGATGCCCACGCTTCGAGCACGACCAGGGACAAACTCTCGAATTCGGAGGGCATGACGAGCAACTCACAGGCTTCCAGCGCGTCCCATTTCGCGCGCTCCGAAAGGGGCCCCGTGACAACGACGTCTGGATCGGCGAGCAGGTCTGCGTGCAAGCTGCCTGCGATCACGAGCTTGAGCCGCGCGGGATGCGAGTCGCGATAGCGACGGAAAAAGTCGACGAGTTCGTCGATGCCTTTGGAACGATCGACGCGTCCGAGGTAGAGCAAGAACGGCTGCTCGATGCCGAATTCGTTGCGAAAGCGCGCCGGATTCCGGCCGGCCGGCGGCTCCATGCTCGCGGCGATCGTCACCTGGCGGACCGGCAGCTTGGGAAACCGGTTCTGCAAAAAATGCGCTTCCTGCGCCGTGGTCGACACGACCGCCCGCGCGCTTGCGAAGATCGCGTCCCACAGCGGAAGGCGGATCGGCCATTCGTCGTGTGCGAACGGCATCAGCACGGCCTTGTGCGCGACGATCGGAAGCGCGAGCGCGGTCGTCGCATAGAGGTATCCGCAAAAGACGAACGCGTCGTACAGCGCCTCGTAGTCGCGAACGTAGGCGAGAAGCTCGCTCGAGACCGGACCCTGAGCGCGCATCCAACGGGCTTGGGCCTTGTCCGAGGCATTCCCGGGGTCGCCCGCGACCTTGCGCGAGAGCCGATCGAAAGCCGCGACGTTGCGCGGGGCATCGACGGAAAAGCGCCGTACCTTGACGCCGCCGACCCAGGCATGTCCCGGCGCATAGACGTTGCTCCACGTTCGATAGTCGCGCGCGCACGTCGTTAAAATCTCGACGTCGACCGCGTCTCGAAGATGTTGGGCGATCTGCAAACACAAGGACTCCGCGCCCCCGATCACCTCGTCTCCGCAGCGCACGACGACGAGAGCGACGCGGAGCCGGCTCACCTCATTCCGCGTGACGTTCGCGCTCGAGCGCCGCGACGCGGTCCGTCAGCGCCCGATTGACGGCGACCAGCTCGAGCATCGCAGCGATAAGCGACTGGTTGACGTGACGTTGATCCTTAAACGCAAACGCCAGCCCCTTCAAGAACATCCGTCGAACGAAGCCGGCGCGAAAGAGCGGGAAGCGAATGGTCCCGGGCCAGCGCGTGCGCACCTCCGCCTTTGCGGAAGCGACGTTGAGCTGCGCTTCGATCGAGACGAGCATGTTTTCGCCGGCCGGCGGACGCCCAAATTCTGCCGGCGCATCGGGCTGCCGGTTCGCCGCGTCCCGCTGTATGCGCGCCACCAAGTCCTCGACGTCGATTTCGTGTTTGTCGCCTTCGATCATTGGTCGAACAGATTCGGACGCCGTGCGAGACGCATCCTCTTCGCCGTTACGAGGCCATCAGTTCCCGCTCTGCTGCAGCGTTGAAGTATGCCGCCTGTGGATGGTGGATGATGATGGCGGCGGTCGATTGCTCGGGGACGATTTGGAAGGCCTCCGTCAGCTCGGCGCCGAGCGCCCGTTCGGCATCGAGGAGCTCCCAAACCAGCGCGTGCTGCGAGAGATCGGGGCACGCGCCGTAACCCCACGAGTAGCGTTTGCCGCGATCCGAATCGATGCCGAGTTCGGCCCGGATGCGGGCGTGCGTGTGTTCGGCGAGCGCCTCGGCCGACTGTACGGAGAAGCCGTGCAGGAAGTAGCTCTCGCTGTAGTCGCCGGCATGCTGCAAGGCATCGATGCGTCCGGAAACCTCGCGGCCGACCGTCACGACCTGCAGCGCGATCACGTCCGTCGCATTGCCGTCTTCGGGCTCGCGCAGGTAGTCGGCGAGACCTAAGTGCTCGCCGCCGAGTTGTCGCGTGAAGGCGAAGCGGCCGATCTCGCGGCTCGGGTCGGCGGGATCGTAGAGGATCACGTCGTCGCCGGAACCCGCCGCGCGGAAATAGCCGTACGCGACGCGCGGCGAGATGACGTCCTCGCGTTCGGCGAGCGCCTCGAAGCGGCGCAGGCGCGGCTCGAACTCTTCGCGCACGACGCGATCCCACTCGGCGCCTTTGAGATTCGCGCCTCCCCACGAGAGCCGGTACAAACTTTTGAGATCGAAATGCGGCCACAACTCCTTAGGCTCGACGCGCTCGATCGTACGCGCTCCGAGGAACGGCGCGACGGGCGGTTTTACCCGCATCAGATGCTCGCGGCCGCTGCGACCCTGACTCACCCTGGGCGCTTTGGCGACCGCAGCCGCCGCTCGCGCGCGTTCCGCGGCCTCACGGATCTCCAGCACGAACCGCTCGCGCCGGTCGCCGTCCGACGTCAGCGCGTCCATGATCTCGAGGCCTTCGAACGCATCCTTGGCGTAGTACACCCCCGCGTCGAAATAGCGCGCACCCTCATCGAGGAAGCCGATGCGCCGCCCGAAATCGCGGTTGATCGCGGCGCCGCCGATCAAGATCGGGAACGACAGCTTGCGTGAATCTTGTTCCGCAACGCAGATCGGCATTTGCTTCGAGGTCGAGACCAAGAGCGCCGACAAGCCGATCGCATCCGCGTCGACTTCGATCGCTTTCTCCAGGATCGTCGTCATCGGAACCTGTTTGCCGAGATCGTAGATCGTGTAGCCGTTGTTGCTTAGGATCGTGTTGACGAGGTTCTTGCCGATGTCGTGCACGTCGCCGAAGACCGTGGCGAGAACGACCTTGCCCTTGGTGACGCCTTCCTTCTTCTCGAGGAACTGCTCCAGGTGCGCGACGGCCTTCTTCATCACTTCGGCCGACTGCAACACGAACGGCAGGATCAACTCGCCCGATCCGAACTTGTCGCCGACTTCTTTCATTGCGGGCAGCAGCACGTTGTTGAGAACGTCCACCGGATCGCGGCGCGCGAGCACCTCATCGACCTTCGCTTCGATCCCGTCTTTGCGGCGGCGCAGGATCGCGTTGTGAATCCGCACCTCGGCCGTCGCTTCGGCGTCCTCGTCCATGGCAGCCGCCGCTCCGGCAGCCGCCGGATCGACGTTTTCGAAGCGCTCGATCAAGCGTTGCAAGGCGTCCGGGCGACGGTTGAGCACGAGGTCGTCGCACAATTCGCGATCGACGGGGTCGAGCTCGCCGTACGGAGTGATTTCCTTCGCGTGAACGAGCGCCATGTCCAGACCCGCGTTGACGCAGTGATGGAGCATGACCGAGTTGAGCGCGGCGCGCGCCGCGGGCTTGAGACCGAACGAAACGTTCGAGACGCCGAGCGACGTCAGAACACCCGGCAAGTGCTCTTTGATGAGCCGGATGCCTTCGATCGTCTCGACGGCGGACGGTAGGAACTCGGCGTCCCCGGTCGCGAGCGTGAAGGTGAGCGCGTCGAAGATCAGCGCACCCGCTGGAATGCCGTACTCGCCCACGACGATGTCGTAGATGCGCCGGGCAACTTCGAGTTTGCGCTCGGCGGTCTTGGCCATTCCGGTCTCGTCGATCGTGAGCGCGACGACGGCGGCGCCGCTTTCCTTGACCATGGGCAGAATGGCCTCGACCTTCGCGCGGCCGTTCTCAAGGTGAACCGAGTTGACGATCGCCCGGCCCGCGTAGATTTTCAGCGCCGCCTCGATGACCTTCGCTTCGGTCGAATCGATCATGAGCGGCGTTTCAACCGACTGCGCGAGCTTCTTTACGATCGTGGCCATCTGCTCGTCTTCGTCGGTCCGCTCCGTCAGCGCCGTGCACAAATCCAGAACGTGCGCGCCGCCCTCAACCTGTTCGCGCGCGACCAGTACGATCTCGTCGTAGTTCTCCTCGAGCAGCAGCCGTTTGATGCGGCGCGAGCCTTGCGCATTGATGCGCTCGCCCACCAAGAGCGGACTGCCGTCCTGTTTGAGCGCGGTCGCGGTCATCGACGACGCGGCAAACTGCAGCGGCTTCGGCTCCGGGGTGCGGCCGCGCTTGCCGGCGACGAGTTGCGCGAACGCGCGAAT
>Ga0302326_10008676_pt1 | contig 22378 bp, 22 predicted proteins | sample Palsa_T0_3_FD_202264 | JGI IMG/M metagenome (GOLD analysis project Ga0302326, IMG submission 202264) | Peat permafrost microbial communities from Stordalen Mire near Abisko, Sweden - Palsa_T0_3 | ecosystem: Environmental > Terrestrial > Soil > Palsa > Peat permafrost | place: Sweden: Abisko... | reverse complement strand
CACAGCGAGAATGATTAGTCGCTAAAGGATCTGCCGGCGAGCCTCATTTGAGGCTCGCCTCACTTAAGATGGCGGCGTGTTCCGACATGCCGCCTGTGTCGTCGCGCTCTCGCTGACGCCGCTTTTTGCGAGCGCCGCGCCTGATCGCGCCGTCAATCCGCCAAGCTTTGCCTGCCGTCCGCAAAGCTGCTCCACGCTTGTGCCCGCCGCCTCGGTCGATGACCCCGGCGACAACGACTGCGCTTACCGCAACGGCAATGAATGGTGGCTCGACTATGTCGCCGGCTCCCTGACGTGGAGCAGCAAGCCGCGCAAGCACCCTATCATCGTCGCCATTTTTGACGACGGCGCCGCGATCGATCATCCCGCGCTGAAGAACCGGCTCTGGACCAACGAAGCCGAGGCCCGCGGCAAACCCGGTAAGGACGACGACGGCAACGGTTACGTCGATGACGTGCACGGCTGGGATTTCGTCGACGACCGCCCCATCGCATCCCCTGAAGGTGTGTGTCGCGATCGGCCGAGCCACGGCACCTTCATGGCAAGCCTCATCGCCGCCGAGCGCAATGCCGGCATCGGCATGGCGGCCGCAGGCTCCGATGGCGCGCGAGTCATGGTCCTCCGAATTGTCGGCTGCGGCGGCGATACCGCGGTTGACCCGCAGCGCATAAAAAGAGCCGTCCAGTATGCGACCCGCATGGGTGCGCGGATTTTAAGCTTCAGCGCGCATTGGTACGTCTCGACCCCGGAACTCGATGCGGTGTTCGAAGACATAGCCGACCGGCCCGACTCCGCGCACAGCGCGATCATCGTCGCGAGCGTGCCGAACAAAGGCGAGTCCGCGGCCGGATTTCCGGCCGCCTACCCCTTCCGGCGCATCGTCCGGGCAATCCCGATCGGCAACGACGATGAAATCTCCCCGGGCACGAGCGCCGCCCCCGGCGGACTCAATTTTGGCAGCCCCAGCGCCTGCGTGATCGGCGCCACGAACGCTCCAGGTGGCTTTGCCATGGCTAACGGAAGCTCGAACTCGACAGCAATTCTGGCGGGACTCCTGGCGGGCATCTGGTCGAGCCCCGCCTATGCTAAATTCTCGACGGACGACTTTCTGACGGGGGTCGTACGGGGGCGGATGTTGCAGTCGACGCGGCGGTCACGCCCGGGTCTGCGGGAACCGTATCTGAACGGGGTACCGCTGGCCGATGCCTGTATGCTTTTGAAGGTGGGGAGGTCGGCGCGGGTGTGCCGGCGGGCGCGCGGGGAGCAGGGAGCACGTCAATGAGCTATAGCGACACTGTTGCAGCGGGCAGCGCAGGACCCGGGGAGGCGAATATCTCCCTGGTCGCCGCGATTGCCGCGAAGGGTGAGCTGCAAGGTGAACTGTACATCAGGTATCGGCGCCCGCTCATGCAGGTCTTCCAGCAGCGGCGCATTGACCGCGATGCCGCGCAGGATCTACTGCAGCGCACGTTCCTGCAGGCGATCAAGAAGATCCGCAGCGACGGACTCGACGACCCCAGCAACCTGGGCGGCTATCTCTACCGGACGGCCACCAATCTTGCGACCGCCTACTGGCGCGGCGAGCTTGCCTACCAGCACAACAACGACCGCGATTTCATGACGAATCTGCAGGACGACACGCTCTCGCTCGAGGAGCGCACCGATCATGACCTGCTGGCGCGCGCAGTGCGCGAGCTCATCGAGGAGCTGCCCGCGCACCGCGACCGGGAGGTGCTCGAGCGCTTTTATCTGCGCGAAGAGCCGCGCGTTTCAATCTGCGAGTCGCTGAATCTCACGAGCCTGCAGTTCAACCAGGTGTTGTGGCGCGCGCGCCAGAGATTCGGTGAAGTGCTGCGCAAACACGGATTGTCGGGCAGTCAGAGTCTTGCAGCCCAGGTAACCGAGGGATAGTCGACATGGAACATCTGCGCTTCAAAGCGGACCAGACGGCGGCGATCTACATCGCCCGCGGCCTTGATGAGAAGTCCCAGGAGGCCTTCGAGCTGCATCTGATGACCTGCGGGGATTGCGTGAACGACGTCGAGGCCTGGCGCGCCATCGAGCAGCACATGCCGCGCGGCCCGCGCGCCGCGAGCCCCGCTGCCGCGCCCGCCGCCATTCTCGACCGCGGCCTCAAGGATTGGCGGCTCGTGGCATCGCTCATGAGCATCGGCGTCCTGGGCGCCATCGGCGGCTGGTACGGGCGCTCGTTCGATGAGTCGATCAATCCCAGGACCGCTTTCTTCAATACGCAGCCCGTCACGCGCGGGACGGATGAATGCACGCGGCTGAAGTTCGGCGCGGATACGAGCCGGGTGGTGCTGCGGGTCTCCGGTGTCGGACGTGATCGCAGGGTCCTCGCGCTTGATCCGCAGGGCCGCGAGTTGGCCGCCGAAGGCTATGCCGCCTGGCGTCAGGCCGATGGCAGCTGGCTTCTGCAATTTGCCGCCGCGCAGCTGTCGCGTCGGGCGATCCGCCTGGAGTCGCGCGACGCCGGATCAGGCCCCGGTGAGCCTTTGGGCTGCATCAGCGCCGATATGGCGCCGCCAACCTGACGTTCAGACACGCGGAATGAGCGCGAGGCGTTCACTCTGACGCCGCAACTGCGGCCCGAATCCGTGATGGTCGTAGAAGCTCATGAGCGCGTCGTTGTCAGGCTCGCGCCGTCTGAGCGTTTCGGCTTCAATTTCAAGGGGCATGTCGCAGGAGATCATCGTGAGCCGGCGCGCAAGGAACGCCGCTTCGCGGTGCGTACGCAGGCGTTCGGGCAACCCGAGCGCGCCGCGCAACTTCAGGCTCCCGACGCGCTCGAGTCCCGCGTACAGCTCCTCGAGTGAGGCAAATTCCTTCATGAGCACGGCGGCGGTCTTAGGTCCGATACCCGGCACACCGCGGATGTTGTCGACGCTGTCGCCCGTCAGCGCGAGATAGTCGGCGAACCTCTCCGGTATGACGCCGAAGCGCGCCTCGATGTCGTCGTAGCCAATCTGCTCGCGCGATCCGAAATCCCAGTAGCCGTCGCCGTCGCGGATGAGCTGCGCCAAATCCTTGTCGCGCGTGACGAGCACGGACGAGATGCCCTGGCGGCGCATGATCGCAGCGATGGTGCCGATGATGTCGTCGGCCTCGTATTCGGGGCTGATGAACGCGGCGACGCCCAGATGCTGGCACAGCTGCCGGCAGCGCAGGAACTGCAGCACAAGATCCGCCGGCGGCGGATCGCGGTTCGCCTTGTAGGCGGGGTAGATGCGGTTGCGAAACGAGCTCGTGCAGCGCTCATCGAAGGCAACCGCGATATGCGTCGGGCGCACCCGTTCCATGAGGTCGGAGAGAAACCGGGCAAAGCCGAACACCGCATGCGCAGCGTTGCCGTCGCGGTCCAGCATCTGCGGCAGCTCGGAGTAGTAGGCGCGAAAGATGTAGACCGAAGCGTCGACGAGATAGATCAAACGAAGGCCTCCCGAGCGCAAGCGGCGCATTCTAGCGCCTGCGCGCAAGGCCTCAAGACAGCCAGCGCTGAATACGGTCGTGCAGCGGGCTCGAACGCGGAAAGTGCGCGAGCAGATATTCCATCTGGTCGGCAAGGACGCGTCGACCCTTCAGGAAGATGTATTCCGCGTAGGTCGGCGTGAAGGGCACCGCAATGAGCTGCATCTTCGCCTGCTCCGGGGTGCGCGAGGCCTTCTGGTTGTTGCAGCGGCGGCAGGCCGCGACGACATTCGTCCAGATGTCGGTGCCGTGCTGGCTGAACGGGCGGATGTGGTCGCGCGACAGCTCGCGCGCTGCAAAGCGCATGCCGCAGTACATGCACAGGAAGGCATCGCGGCGGAACAGCGTCTGGTTGTTGAGCGGCGGCACGTAATCATGGCGGGTGTTGCCGGGGTTACCGGTATGCCCGACGGTTGCGACGATGGAATTCACCTCGAGCACCGTGCGCCGCCCGCTGCGGGCGTTCATGCCGCCATAAAGCTTATAAAGGAGCGAGCCGCAGGTATACGCCACCTGTTGCTGGTGGTAGAGCCGGGCGGACTCGCGGTAATCGATCCACTCGAGCGGCATCCCGGAGATATCCGTGCGTAACACCAGCTGCGAGAGACCGCGCGCCGCTGGTGTCGCAACGATACGCAGATCCTCGTCAAAACCGCTGTCGGCACGATCAAGATCTATCCCTAACATGGCCGCTGTAAGATACGGCAGTTTTGTGCAAGAATTCAACGCCGCAAGATCTTAATTTAAATGAAGTTTAAAGCGGCTCGCCCGGAAGTCCGCAATAAGAGATACGCATGCCTGTAACGATCGGTGTGCTGCGCGAAGGCTCAGCCCACGAGACCCGTGTGAGCTTGGTTCCGGAAGTTGCGGACAAATTCACCGCCGCGGGCGCGCGCGTCGTGATGGAGCGCGGCGCAGGCACGCGCGCGCGCTTTGCCGACGCGAGCTTCAAAAACGTCGAATGGCTCGATTCGGCGGACGCGGTGCTGGCGGTGGCCGATGTGGTGCTTGCCGTGCAGCCCCTGAGCGTCGCTGAGATCGGCAAGCTGCAGGCGGGCGCGGTCGTCATCGGCTTCATGCAGCCGCACGCGCGCCTTGCCGAGATCCGTGCCCTGCGCGACCGGCGCATCACGAGCTTCGCGATGGAGCTCGTGCCGCGCATCTCGCGCGCGCAGTCTATGGATGCGCTCTCCTCGCAAGCCTCGATCGCCGGCTACAAAGCGGTTCTCATCGCCGCCAATCATCTGCAGAAATTCCTGCCGATGCTCACGACCGCCGCGGGCACGATACGCCCGTCGCAGGTGCTCGTGATCGGAGCGGGGGTCGCCGGATTGCAGGCGATCGCAACCGCGCGGCGGCTCGGCGCGGTGGTTGAAGCTTATGACGTGCGCAGCGCGACGCGCGAGCAGGTCAAATCCCTGGGCGCGAAATTCGTCGACACCGGTGTGAGCGCGGACGGCCAGGGCGGCTATGCGCGCGAGCTAACGCCGGAGGAGAAGCAGCGCCAGCAGGAAGTGCTCGATGCGCGCATCGCCGCGGTCGACGTGGTCGTCTCGACCGCATCGGTCCCCGGCCGTCCCGCGCCCAAGATCATTTCGCGTGCCGCGGTCGAGCGCATGCGGCCCGGCTCCGTGATCGTCGATATCGCCGCCGAGCAGGGCGGCAACTGCGAGCTTACGCAACCCGGCGAGGTCGTCGACCACGGCGGGGTCACGATCGCAGGGCCGGTGAACGTCGCCGCCGAGCTTGCCTACAACGCGAGCGAAATGTACGCGCGCAATCTGTTCAACTTTCTGAAGCCTGCGATCGACAAGGGCGAATTGAAGATCGACTGGGACGATGAGGTATTCGCGAAATCGTGCCTGACGCGCGATGGCGTCGTGAAGCACGAGCCCACGCGGCTCGCGCTCGACAAAGAGGTGACGGCATGACCGGGATAGTGGCCCTCTATATTTTCATGCTCGCCGCCTTCACCGGCTACGAGATCATCTCGCGCGTACCCGTCATCCTGCATACGCCACTCATGTCGGGTTCAAACTTCGTGCACGGCATCGTGCTGGTCGGCGCGATGGTGGCGCTCGGCGAGGCGCACACGACTCTCGAAAAGAGCATCGGTTTCATTGGCGTGCTGCTCGCCTCGGGAAATGTCGTCGGCGGCTATGTCGTGACCGAGCGCATGCTCGCGATGTTCAAATCGAGCGGCGCGCGCGCGAAGAAGGACGTGAAGGACACGCCCTGATGAGCGAATTCGCAAGCGCCGACAACGTCATCCAGGCGAGCTATTTCGTCACCGCGGTGCTCTTCATCATGGGCCTGAAGCGCATGAGCTCGCCCGTCACCGCGAAGAGCGGCATCGTCTGGGCAGGTGCCGGCATGCTGCTCTCCACACTCGTCACGTTCCTGTATCCGGGCATGACGAATTACGAGCTCATCATTCCTGCGATCGTCGTCGGGACGTTGCTTGCCTGGTGGAGCGGCAAGCGCGTCGCCATGACGGATATTCCGCAGATGATCGCGCTCTACAACGGCATGGGCGGCGGCGCCGCCGCTGCAATCGCCGCGGTGGAGCTGTATCGCGGCGGGGCGCAGGGAGCGACCATCACGACGCTTGCGGTGGTGGGCGGCATCATCGGCGCCGTCTCATTCAGCGGCAGCGCGATCGCTTTCGCGAAGCTGCAGGGGCTCATCCGCGGCAGCCTGCGCTTTGGCGGTCAGAAATATCTCACGCTCATTCTGCTCGTGGGCGCTATTGCGCTCGGCACTGTCGTCGTCCTGCAGCTCGATACGTCCTTGGGCATCGTCACCGGCATCTTTGTGCTTGCGCTGGTGCTCGGCGTCAGCATGACGCTGCCCATCGGCGGCGCCGACATGCCGGTCGTCATCTCCTTGTACAACGCGCTCACGGGACTCGCGGTCGCCTTCGAGGGCTTCGTCCTCAACAATGCCGCGATGATCATCGCCGGCACGGTCGTGGGTTCGGCCGGCACGTTATTGACGCAACTGATGGCGAAGGCGATGAACCGTTCGCTCGGCAACGTGCTGTTCTCAGGCTTCGGCGATACCGCCGCAGCCGCAAGCGGCGAGGCGGTGAGCGGCAGCTTAAAGCCGATCGAGGCGTCCGATGTCGGTGTAATGATGGCCTTCGCACAGAAAGTCATCATCGTGCCGGGCTACGGCATGGCGGTCGCGCAGGCGCAGCACAAGATCTGGGAGCTGGCGCAGCTGCTCGTTGACCGCGGCGTGATGGTCAAATTTGCGATCCATCCGGTGGCCGGCCGCATGCCCGGCCACATGAACGTGTTGCTCGCCGAGGCGGGCGTACCCTACGACATGATCGCCGACATCGATGAGATCAATTCGGAATTTGAGACCGCCGACGTCGCACTCATCATCGGCGCCAACGACGTGGTGAATCCGGTCGCCCGCAATGACAAATCGAGCCCCATCTATGGGATGCCGATCCTGAATGCCGACAAGGCGAAGAATGTCATCGTCATCAAGCGTGGCAAGGGTACGGGCTTTTCCGGAATCGAGAACGGGCTCTTCTATCTCGACAACACCCGCATGCTTTACGGCGATGCGCAGAAGGCAGCGGCCGAGCTCATCCAGGCTGTGAAGGCGGTCGGATGAGGGTCCTTGCGATGCTCCTCGCCTGCCTGACAGTGGTTGAGGGCGCGGCGGCGGCGGATGCGCTCAGCATCAAACCGCGCACCATGGCCGACGTCATCGCAGCCTCGAAGCCCTCCGACTGGCGCGCGCTTGACCCGCAGAACACGCTGTATCTTGAGTTGCCCGGCGGGCGCGTCGTCATTGAGCTCGCGCCAGCATTCGCTCCGCGGCATGTCGCGAACATCAAGGCGCTCGTGCACGAGCATTATTTTGATGGCCTGCCGATCGAACGGGCGCAGGACGACTACGTCGTGCAATGGGGCGACCCTGACAACAAACGCCCTGTCCACAACGCGCAGAAGACCCTCGCCGCGGAATTCTCGCGCACGGCGAAGGACCTCAACTTCAGTGTGCTGCCGGATCCGGACACCTACGCGCCGGAAGTCGGTTTCGTCGACGGCTTTCCGGCGGCGCGCGACCCGCGCACCCATACCGCGTGGCTCGTGCACTGCTACGCGATGGTCGGGGCGGGCCGCGACAACGACGTCGACAGCGGCGGCGGCACGGAGCTGTACGCGGTGATCGGCCAGGCGCCGCGGCAGCTCGACCGCAACGTTACGCTCCTCGGGCGCGTGGTGTCCGGGATCGAGCTCCTGTCGACGATGCGGCGCGGCACCGGGCCGCTCGGATTTTACGAGAAGCCCGCCGAGCGCACCTCCATCCAGTCGGTGAAGCTCGCGCAGGATGTACCCGAGTCGCAGCGCTCGCAGCTTGAGGTCATGCGCACCGACACGCAGACGTTTTCAGATCTCGTCGAAAGCCGCAGGAACCGCCGCGACGAGTGGTACAAGGTGCCGGCGGGACGCATCGACGTCTGCAACGTGCCGCTGGTGGTGCGCACGCGCCCCTGACGCGTCAGTCCTTGCGCCGCTCCATCATCGGATGCGCGCGTCGCGCGCGCGTGCGGTCGAGCATCCTCTGCCGCTCGGCCGGGGTTGCCCGCTGCCAGCGCTGACGCAGCATGGCGCGCCGCTCGGGAGGCAGGCTCTGAAATCTGTGGAAGTTTTCGCGCACCTCGCGCTGCCGCTCCGGCGGCAGCGCGCGGAATCTCTCCAGTCGCTCGCGCAACAGGGCGCGCCGCTCCGGCGGCAGCGCGCGCCACTGCTGAAAGCGCTCGCGCGCCGCGGCGCGCTGATCCGGCGGCATGGCAAGCCAGCGCTGGCTGCCGCGGGCGAGCGCCGCCTGGCGCTCGGCCGGCATGCCCTGCCATTGTGCTGAGTACGGTGCGAGAAGCCGCTGCTGTTCCACCGACAGGCTCGCCCAGGCAACCGGCGCGGCGGGCGCAGGCGGCGCGGGCGCCTGCGCGAAAGCAGGCGCCGCCAACGCGAGCAGCACGATCGCCACGACTGAACGAATGTTCTTCATTTTGGGTCGTCCTCAGTCGCGACAGGCGCCTTCTTCGGCTTCGTAGCCGGCGCGATGTCCGTTTGGGCGAGATATTCCATCCACTCCTGTCCTTCTGAATCCACACTGCCGAGATATTCGAGCAGATCGCCGTCGGCGGCAGCGGGCTCCGGTGCATTCTTCGCGCCCTTGGCGTTACTCGGATCATCCGCCAGCGCCGCGGCGGGCATGAGCGCAAGCGCCGCCAGCACCCACGCCATGCGCAGCCGGCGCATCTGAAACATCAGGTGGTCGCTTCCGGAGGGGCGTCTGCCTGCGCAACGGCCCATTCATAGAAGCCGCCGTCTTCCTGTTCGATGAGATCAAATGTCTCGCCGTCGGCGACGAGATCCAGATCCTCAACCGCGCTCGCAGGGCCTTGCGCTCCGGGCAAGAGCTGTCCCGGTCGCGGCGCCCACAGCACCACCGCCAGCACCACCGCCGCGACCACACCCGCGGCCGGCGCCAACGTGAAACTGCGCCAGAATGGCCGGCGGCGCGCGGGCTGCAACTGCGCAAGCGCCGCGTGACGCGCCTGATTCAGGCGCGAGCGGATGCGGCCATCGGTGCGTGACACGCTCTCCTCGAGGAGCGCGCGGGTGCGCTTTTCGAAGTCGCTCATCTCATCATCGTTGGCGCTCATGTCGAGAACTCCCCGAGCCGCGCGCGCAACGCTTTCAGCGCGCGGAAGTGATGGGTCTTCACGCTGCCCTCGGAGCAGCCCATTGCGGTTGCGACCGCGGCTACATCCAGGCCCTCGAGATTGCGCAGCAGAAACGCCTGCCGCTGCCGGTTGGGCAGATCCTGCAATGCTCTCTCAAGCGCGCTCATGGCCTCATCAAGCTCCATGCGGCGCGCTGGCGTGATCTCATCGCTCGGCGCCTGGCTGATGGGATCGGCGGCCTCTTCATCGTCCTCGTCGCGATGCGCAGGCAGCCACGCCATGATGCGTCCGCGCACCGTGCGCCGGCGCTGCATATCACGGATGCGGTTTTCCAGAATGCGATAAAAGAGCGGCCGCCATTCCTCCGCGGGCCGGTCCGAATAGGCGCGCGTCAGCTGCAGCATCGCATCCTGCACGGCATCGAGCGCGTCATGCTCGTGGCGCAACGCCGACTGCGCGATCTTGAATGCCTTGAGTTCGACGCCAGCCAAAAACTGGTTGAGCGCACGAGATCGGGCATTGATGTTCGAGTCCGTTTGGTCCACGTCGCCGTGCATCGCGACAGGCGTGTTATAAACAGACGCGAGCGTAGCAAAGGCACTCATGCTTCGTATAACGCGCATGCAAGCGTTGCGGTTGACCCGCCACCCGAATTCAACTAAGTCACTGATTACCCAAGTGTTCTAGGAAACATGACTTCAGCTGCCGTCTGGCGCGTGGTGCTCGATATGCCACTGCGGCGGCCGTTCGATTACCTGCCCCCAACACAAGAGCCGCGCTACCCGCTAAGACCCGGGCTGCGCGTGCGCGTGCCCTTTGGCCGCCAGCGACTGATTGGCGTCGTGACGGATGCGGCATCCAGCTCGGAGCTTCCCGCCGAGCGTCTGAAGCCTATTCTCGAAGTGCTCGATGAGAAGCCCGTGCTCGATGATGCAATGCTTGCGCTCCTCACCTGGGCTGCGGACTACTACCACCATCCGATCGGAGAAGTGCTGTCGGCGGCATTGCCGAAGGCGTTGCGCGTCGGAGCAGCCGCGTACGCCGTGCGCGAGCGCTGGGTGCCCACTGCCGCAGGGCACGCGGCGGTGGCCGCGGGCGAGCCGCGCCGGGCACCCCAGCAGCGCCGGATCCTGTCGCATCTGATCGAGCATCCGCAAAGTGACGCTGACACCCTTGCGGCACTCGTGCCGGCTTGGCGCGAAACGGCTCGCGCACTCGAGCGTCGCGGGTTCCTCACCCACGTGAGCGAGCCCGTCGTGAGCACCGCCGCACCACCTGCCATACAGGTGGACGGCTTCGCATTGAACCCCGAGCAGCACGCCGCCGTTGAAACCGTGGGCGCGCACCTGGACCGCTTCGGCGCCTACCTTCTGCACGGCATTACGGGCAGCGGCAAGACTGAGGTGTACCTGCACCTCGTCGAGCGGGTGCTCGCCCAGGGGCGTGGAGCTTTGATACTCGTGCCGGAAATCGGCCTCACGCCCCAGCTCGTTGCACGCTTTCGCGAGCGCTTTTGCGTGCCTCTTGCAGTGCTGCACTCAGGTCTCACCGACACCGAGCGCCTGGAGGCCTGGAGATGCGCCTTCAGCGGCCAGGCACGCATCGTGCTCGGCACGCGCTCGGCGGTGTTCGCGCCGCTGTCCGATATAGGCATCATCGTCGTTGATGAAGAACACGATCCTTCCTTCAAACAGCACGAGGGCGGCTTTCGCTACTCGGCGCGAGATCTTGCCATCGTGCGCGCGCAGCGCGCGGCGGTGCCGATCGTATTGGGCTCGGCGACGCCTGCGCTTGAGACCTTGCATAACGTCGCTGCCGGGCGCTATGAGAGATTGTCTCTGCCGCGCCGCACGGCGCAGTCGCAGGCGCCGCGGCTCGGACTCGTCGACCTGCGCGAACATGCTGTGCAGGCCGGCATTTCAACTCCCGTGGTGGCGGCGATCGAGCGGCACCTCGCAGCCGACGGCCAGGTGCTGGTGTTCCTCAACCGGCGCGGCTATGCGCCCACCCTTCTGTGCACGGCCTGCGGCTGGACCGCGCCGTGTCAGGATTGCGACGCTCGGCTCACGGTGCACCAAGGTGCGCAACGCCTGCGCTGCCATCACTGCGGCGCGGATGCGCCGCTGCCGCAAAACTGCCCGCAATGCGGATTTGCGGCGCGCGCCGTGGGTCAGGGAACCGAGCGCATCGAGGAGAAACTCGCCGAGCTTTTTCCCGCGGCCGCGCGCGTGCGCCTCGATCGCGACGTGGCGCGTGGGCGCGGCGACATCGAGGCGGTCATGAAGCGCATGGCCTCCGGTGATGCACGGATCCTCATCGGCACGCAGATGGTCACGAAGGGTCACGATTTTCCCAATGTCACGCTGGTGGTCGTACTGAATGCGGACCGCGGCCTCTTCAGCACGGATTTTCGGGCGGCCGAGCGGCTCGCGCAGACGATCGTGCAGGTGGCCGGGCGCGCCGGGCGCGGCGCGAAGCCCGGTGAAGTACTGATCCAGACTGAATTCCCCGACCATCCGCTGTTGCGCAATCTCCTGGCGCAGGGCTACACGGGCTTCGCGGCCGCGGCGCTCGTGGAGCGCGAACAGGCGGCGTGGCCGCCGTACAGCCGGCTGGCTGCCGTGCGCGATTCAGCGCCGACAGCCGCCGCTGCGCTCGACTTTCTGACCGAGGCACGCCGCATCGCGCGGCCGCCGGCGGCGGTGCGTCTCTTAGGGCCGGTGCCGGCCGCGATGGCGAAGCGCGCCGGCCGCTTCCACGCGCAGCTCCTGATCGAAAGCGCCGAGCGCGGCGCGCTGCACCGTTTTCTGGATGAGTGGATCGACGCTATTGAGCAATTGCCAAGCAGCCGCCGCGTTCGCTGGGCGCTCGACGTGGACCCGCTCGAGCTATTCTGACGCGTCGGCGCTGGTAGACTGCCGCGTTTGGCATTCCCGGAATCACCGCGCGTGAAGCAGCAACTTGAAGAGCTTGTGCGCAGCGCCCTTAGCAGCTTGGGCGTTGAGTCCATCGCAGGCGCGGGTGGCATCGTCATCGAGCGCACCCGCGATACACAGCACGGCGACTTTGCCACCAACATCGCGTTGCGTCTTGCGAAGACCGCGCGGCGCAATCCGCGCGAGCTGGCGCAGGCGATTGTCGCGGCGCTGCCGGCGAGTGCGCTCGTGGCGCGCACCGAGGTTGCAGGCGCAGGCTTTATCAACTTTTTTCTAAGCCGCGGAGCCTATGCGCAGGAGCTTAGGCGCATCCATGAGCTGGGCGCGCGCTACGGGCTTTCAAATTTGGGGGCCGGCAGGCGCGTGATCGTCGAATTCATCTCCGCCAATCCGACCGGCCCGCTGCACGTGGGCCATGGGCGGCACGCGGCCTACGGCGCGACGCTCTCCAATCTTCTTGCGGCGGCCGGGTTCAGTGTGCACCGCGAGTACTACATCAATGACTCCGGCCGGCAGGTGGACATCCTCGCGGTCAGCGTGTGGCTCAGGTACCTCGAGGCCCTGGGCGAGGAGATCGTGTTTCCGTCAAATGGCTACCCCGGCGAGTATCTCCTGCCGGTTGCCCAGGCACTGCGGGATCAAGTCGGCACGAGCCTCAAGCGTTCCGCCGTCGAGGTATTCGCGGGCATCGCCCCGGATGTGAGCGCCGGCGGCGATAAGAATCAGCACATCGACGCCTTGATCGCGCGCGCGCGTTCTCTCATCGGCGCTGCCGCATTTCAGAGCGTGCTCGATGTGTCGCTCGCGGCGATGCTCGCAGATATCCGCGGCGATCTGCTGGAATTCGGCGTCGTCTTTGACCGCTGGTATTCAGAGGCGTCTCTGCAGACGAGCGGTGCGATCGACCGCGCGCTCGAGCGCTTGCAGTCGCAAGGCCGGTTGTACAAAAACGAGGGCGCACTGTGGTTTCGCGCGATTGAATTTGGCGACGAGAAGGATCGCGTGGTGGTGCGCGAGAACGGGCAGCGTACCTATTTTGCCTCCGACATCGCCTATCACCTCGATAAGCGCGAGCGCGGCTTCGAGCGCCTGATCGACGTATTGGGCTCAGGACATCACGGCTATGTGGCGCGTGTGCGCGCGGGACTTGCTGCGATGGGGGAGCCGCCTGATTCGCTTGAGGTGCCCATGATCCAGCTCGTCACGCTGTATCGCGGCAACGAGCAAGTGGTCATGAGCAAGCGCGCGGGAACGTTTGTAACCCTGCGCGAGTTGCGCGGTGAAGTCGGCAACGATGCCTGCCGGTTCTTCTACCTGATGCGCAGTCACGAGCAGCAGCTCGACTTTGATCTCGAGCTTGCCAAGTCGAGAAGCAACGAGAACCCCGTGTACTACATCCAATACGCTCACGCGCGCGTGGCGAGTGTGCTTGCGCAGCTCGCCGCGCGCGGCTTTGTCTTTGACCGCGACCAGGGACTTGCAGAGGTGCAGCTTCTGACGAGCGCGCCCGAGCGGGCGGTGCTGCAGGAACTTGCGCGCTACCCCGAGGTCATTGAGAGCTGCGCGACCAATCTTGCGCCCCACGGGCTCGTCCACTACTTGCGCGACCTTGCCAATGCCTTTCATTCCTATTACAACGCCGAGCAGTTCATCGTTTCCGATGCGAAGCTGCGCAACGCGCGCCTGGCGCTCGTGATCGCCGTGCAGCAGGTGGTGCGTAACGGGCTTGCGCTCCTGGGTGTCGCCGCGCCCGACAGCATGTGATGCGGATCTGATGGCGAAACTGACCGCCCGCGATTACAAGAAACCTCAGCGCCGCGCGTTTGATCTCGCACGCATGCGCGAATTTGGCGCAGGCTTACTCGTCGGTGCCGTGCTGACGAGCGGCGCGTTTTTGTATTTGGGAGAGGTCCACCGCGCGCCCGTCGAGGAAGCGCGGCCGCAGCCGCATCATGCGGCGCCTCCCGATGCGGAGCCGATGGGCGCGCATGGCAGCGACGAGCGCTACGACTTCTACGAGATGCTGCCGCACTTTGAAGTTGTGGTGCCCGAGAAGGAGCTCGACGTGAAGCAGCTGCCGACGGCGCGCGTCGAGCGGCCCGGCGTGTACGTTCTGCAGGCGGGCTCCTACCGCAATCTGTCAGACGCGGAGCGCGTGCAGGCGCAGCTTGCAAAGCAGGGTGTGGATGCGAAGGTGCAGCGCGTCGCGGTCGACAATGACGTCTGGCATCGCGTGCGCGTGGGTCCGCTCAATGACCTCAATGAGGTCAACAAGGTTCGCAAGCAGCTGCAAGCCGCCGAGGTCGATGCGATCGTGATCCGTATCGGAGACTGATGCAGGCGCCGGCGCGAGCCATCACGTAGCCGCATAACTTAACGGCATTGGAATGACTACTTTATGCCGCATGCAATTCTTTACGCTCCGTATTTTCCGGCCCGGCGCGGTCTTATGAACTTTCTGATGCCGTCCGTGTTTCTCATCAACCTCATAGACGGACTTTCGCAAAACCGAGTCACCGCTCGGAATGCGAACAAATATTGCCTCTGCCGATTTTGCGATTGGCTAGACAGCGGCAATAGTTTGCTGCATGAACTTTAATGAATCGGCATGGGGCCGCACCTATGGAGCGGCAACTGGCGAGCCGCGAGATATTTCACGAATCCATTGAGAACTATCGGCAATTCCTGACGATTGCCGAACGGTGCTTAATGAAAGGATGGCCGGATCGCAGCGCTGAGGTGCGTATTGCTTGCAGACTGCAGAATTTGTTCAATGTTCGCACCGCACCCAGTGCGCCTAATCCTCGCTCACGTTGCGGAAGTCGACGCCCAATGAGCGCAGTTTGCGGTAAAGATGCGTGCGCTCCATGCCGACGCGTTTGGCGAGCTGTCCCACCTTGCCGTTGCAAAGCAGCAGCTGCTGCTGCAAGTAGGCGCGCTCGAACTGCTCGCGCGCCTCGCGCAACGGCAGAGCCAAGAGGTCCTGTTTGACGAGCGGCTCGACCGAGGGCTCCTGCACGGCAAGCTCGTGCTCGATTTCCTCGAGCCGGATCTCCTCAGGGCCGCCCTGGATGAGAAGGCGCTGCACGAGATTCTTAAGCTCGCGCATGTTGTCCGGCCAGGGATAGTTGCGCAGGCGGTTTTGCGCTGCGACGCTGAAGCGTCTGAACGGCAGATTCTCGGTGTCGACCGCGCGGTCCACACAGTGGCGCAGCAGCTCCGGCACGTCCTCGGCGTACTCGCGCAGCGGCGGTACGCGCACGATGAGCGCATTCAGCTGCGCGAGCAGGTCACGCCGGAACCCATCCGTTCCGCCGCGATGCTCGATGCCCGGCTGTGCGGAGGAGAGCACGCGCGCAGCGAGGGTGATCGGCTGGGCCGCGCCTAAGCGCGTGAAGCGGCCCGATTCCATCACGCCCACGAGGAGCCGCTGAACATTGGCCGGCAGGTCTTCGATCTCGCTGACAAAAAGAGTTCCGTTGCCGACTTCCTCGAGAAGTCCAACCGAGACAGGCCGCCCCGCCTCTTCGCGTCCGAACAGCTGCAGCTGCGCGTCGGTCTCGCGCAGACTGCTGGCGATGACCGGCACGAAGGGACGTCCGGCGCGCGCGCTCTGCTCGTGCAGATAGCGCGCACAGGCCTCGCGGCCTGAACCCGGCTCGCCCACGAGCAGCACCGCCGCGGAATGCGCGGCCAGCTGCTGCAGCTGGGTGCGCAGCTGCTGCATGAGCCGGCTCTTGCCGACCGGCACGAGGAGCGGCGCCACCAAGAGCTTGCCCGACTGGCGGCGGCGCTTGCCCGCATCGAGCGCACGCTCGACGGTGCGCAGCAGCTTCGCAAGTGACAGCGGCTTTTCGACAAAGTCGAAAGCGCCCAGACGCGTCGCCTCGACCGCAGTCTCCACGGTGCCGTGCCCCGACATCATCACGACCGGACAACCATCGGCATTGGTTGCCGACCACTCACGCAGCAGCGTGATGCCATCAACGTCGGGCATCCAGATGTCGAGCAGGACGAGGTCGGGCGTCTGCCGCGCCCGCGAGGCGCGCGCCTGCACGGCATTCGCCGCGACATCCACCTCGTAGCCCTCCTCGGAGAGAATCTCCTTCAGAAGGCTGCGGATATCCGCCTCGTCGTCGACCACCAGAATGTGTGCCGCACTCATACAATTTCCCTCCGCAGCTCCGAACGCCGTTCGCGTGCGCCGGAGGCAGAACGTGTGCTGTCCGTCATCGGCAGTACCACGCGGATGCGGGCACCACCCTCGGGCCGATTGTCGGCATCAATGCGACCGCCATGCTCCTCGACGATTTTTTTCACGATCGCAAGCCCCAGGCCCGTGCCCTTCGGCTTGCTCGTGACATAGGGATCGAAGACCCCCGCCAGGAGCTCGCGCTGTATTCCAGGTCCATTGTCACACACCGTGACGACGGCGTACCTCGCATCGGCCGCCTCCTCGAAACGCGTCGCGATCTGCAGCTTCGGTGAGGCGACGCCGTCCAGGGCCTCGAGCGCATTGGTCACGAGGTTGTTCAAAATCTGGCGCACCCGACCCCGATCCGCCTCGATGAAATCGATACGCTCATCAAGCGTAAGGCTGATCTCCACGCGGGGATCATGGGCGCGGTACAGATCCGCAACCTCGCCCACGAGCTGATTCAGGCTGAAGCGCGCGATGCGCATCTCGGGCGCGCGCGCGTACTCGCTGAATGCATTGACCATCTGCTGCATGGCCTCCACCTGCTGCACGATCGTGCGCGTGCCGCGCTCGAGCACTTCGGCATCGGCCGGCGACATGGTGGGCAGAAAGCGCCGCCGCATGTATTCGGCGGACAGCTGGATGGGGGTGAGAGGATTTTTGATCTCGTGGGCGAGACGCCGCGCGACCTCGCCCCACGCCGCATCGCGCTGCGCCTGCAGCAGGGTCGTGATGTCGTCGAAAACGATGACGTAGCCCACGTCGTGGTCGGCGCCGGATTGGGGTGTGCAGGCGCAGGTCAAAGTCCGCCGGCCCGATGCGCCATCGAGGTCGAGCTGTTCACGCCACTCCTCGCGACCGGCGGCAAAGCGCACGACGAGCGCGGCGACGAACTGCCCGAGACGTTCATTGCCGGCGGTGAGATCAGGCAGCGCTCGGCCGGTCGCGGCCGACAGATCCGTGCCAAGAATGGCCCCGGCCGCCTGGTTTGCGATGCTCACCGTGAGTGCGCGATCGACAACCACGACGCCGGTCGAAAGACGCGCGAGGATGATCGCCAGCCGCTCGCGCTCGCGCTCCACGGCCTGCTGGCTGCGGGTGGCCTCCTCGCGGGCGCGCCGCAGGCGCTTGGTCATGTCGTTGAACGAGTGGACCAGAAAGCCCATCTCATCGCGCGAAGGCAGCGGCAGGCGCGTGCCGAAGTCGCCCTTGCCCACCGCGCGCGTCCCCTCGATGAGGTCCTGCACCGGTCGAACCAGGCGCTGCGCCGAAAAAATGGCGCCGTATATGGCGGCGAGCATCGCCAGGAGGAGAACCAGGGTGAGCGTCAGCCGAAAGCTGTTCTTCAACGGCTCGCGCAGCGCCGCGAGCTCCCCGTACTGGGAGTAGGCGCGTTGCACCGCCTCAGAGAGCGCGGCCAGTTGAGTCGGCACCGCATAGATCGCGACGAGATAGCGCTGATCGGCGCGGGTCCCCGAGTCCGACAGGGGCGCCGCCAGGCGAATCAGATATTCCCCGCCGGCCTGCGGCTCGAGGCTCACGTAGGCGCGGCGGTCCTCCACTTGGCGCACGAGATCCGAGGGCGGGCGGCTCGGGATGGATTCAAGCGGATTTTCAAGGCTCGCCGCGATGATGCGCTCGTGTGTGCCGAAGACGGCCATTTCGAGGGCTCCGGTTGCGCGGCGTTCCTCATAGATACGCCGCGCGATCTCCTCCGCCGGAGCATCGGCGAGCGAATGCGCCAGATTCTCCGTGTGGCGCGAGTATTCGCGCACGCGCAGGTCGAGCGCGGCGCGCGACAGCACCAGCGCATCGCTTAAGCCCTGCTTCACCTCGACGTGAAACCAGCTGTCGATGCCGCGGTCGAGAAACTGCAGCGAGCACAGATACACGATCAGGAGCGGCGTCACGACGAGCGCGCCAAAGATACCGACGGTTCGCGCCGTGAGCCGCGAGCCCGGGACATGCACGCGATAGTCGCGTACCAGTTGCGTGATCTTGCGGGCAAGCAGCGTCGTCAGGGCCACGACGCCGAGCAGGTTGAGCAGCAGAATCCATGGCTGCAGGCGGCTGAATTCCCCCGAGTTCTGCACGCTCTTCGCGAGCAGCAAGAGCGCCCCGACGCCGACACCTGCCCACAGCAGAACGAGCGCAACCGCGCGCCAGCGCGGCTTCGCGGCATGGGGCTCGGTCACACCGGCAGCGACCATGTGTACCACTCGCTCACGCGGTGCCAGTCATCGGTCCAGAACATGAGCGCTCGCAGCGATGCGGGCAGGCGGCCGCGGCGTAAGCCGGCGCGGACACTGATCCGGTAGTTGCCCTCGGTCAGCTGCGGCTCAACCAGCACCGGCAGCCCGTCAACGGTACCCAGATCGCTGAGCGCCTCCTCTAGCGTCGCGAAGCTTTTCTGATTGCCGCTGCGCACATCGCGCACCAGATAGCGGTCGCTAACCGCGTGATAGCCCAGCTCCCGCCGCAGCGTCAACTCGACGACCTCAGCATTGAACCAGAAGCGCCTCTCGCGCTCGACCCGGGTCTCCAGGTCCACCGTCAGCGTCACGCCGTCGTGCAGCGCATTCCGGATCGCCGGGCTCACCGGGTATTCGATCCGCGCATGCAGCAGGAACACCCCCTGCTCGGTGCTGACATATGCAGACTTGACCTCGAACACTCCGTCGAGCGCATCGGCGTGCGCCGCTCCAATCCATGGGGCGAGGATGAGTGCCAAGAACACCCAACGCAGATTCAAAAGTCCGACTCGTAGCATGGATGCAACGATTGACTGCTTTCGCCGACTTAGGTTCCGATAGCTGTCTTTCCGAGGCAAGCATAATAGAACCCGTCCGTGCCTGCCTCTTGTCCGGGCAAAAGTTGTATCCCCACAACGCGCGGTTGGGCACCCGGCGGGAGTCGGTCGAGGGCCGGCATGGATACTGCCTGCGCGCCCGGTTCGGAGGCGAGAAAGCTTGTGACTACCGCTTCGTTTTCGGCCGGCAACACCGAACAGGTGCAATACAGGAGGCGCCCCTTGGGGGCCAGCATGCCGAAGCAGGCCCGCAGAATGCCAAGCTGGACCTCGGCCATATTCGCAATGTCCTCGCGCCGGCGCAGCAGCTTGATGTCCGGATGGCGGCGGACGACGCCGGTCGACGAACAGGGCGCATCGACGAGGATGCGATCGAACGGCCGGCCGTCCCAGAAGGTGTGCGGCTCGCGGATGTCGGCCACGATGAGCGTCGCTGCGCGGCCCAAGCGATCGAGGTTCTCCCGGATCCGCTCACTGCGTGCTTGGTCGATATCGAGGGCAACGACTTCTTCGAGCCCTGCCGTGTGCTCAAGGAGGTGGCCGGTCTTGCCGCCGGGTGCCGCGCAGGCGTCCAGCACGCGCATTCCGGCGCGCGCATCGAGAAGCACCGCGCCAAGCTGAGCCCCAGCATCCTGCACCGAGATCAGGCCGTCCTTGAACCCTGGCAGGTCGGAGACTGCGATCGGCCGGGACAGCTCGACCGCGGCCGGCGCCCAGCCAAGTTCGCGTGCCGGCATTCCGATGTCGGCGAGCTTGACCAGATATTCGGTCACGCTTACGCGCCTCAGGTCGACCCGCAGGACGAGTGGCGGATGCACATTCCCAGCCGTAAGAATCGCCGCGACGTCGGCAGGCCACGCGCGGGCGATCTCATCGACGAGCCAGCTCGGATGCGCCGTACGCCCGGCGAGACTCTCATCCACGCTGAGGAGAAGTTTCACGCGCGCGCTCACGAAGCGGCGCAGCACCGCGTTCGTCAGTCCCGTCAGGTTCTGCCGGCCGAGAATGCGGGCGGCATCGACCGCGAGGTGCACCGTGAGCTCCGGCGCATTGCGCGAGTATTCGATCTGGTGGGCACTGGCAACCAGGAGTGCATGGATCTCCGGCGCGAGCTTCTCCGGTCGCTCGAGCAGCGCATCAACGGCCGGTGCGAGGCGCAGATACCAGCGCAGAGTGCCCAGCGTAATGGCTCGCACGGCCGCCCGATTGGGCGACTCCTGAAACACTGCAAGCGCTTTATCGGCGGATTGTCCTCTGTATGTAACAGAGGCGACAGCGCGCGCCGCTTCCGCAAGCGCCATCGCACCCGGCGCGGGGCCTGCGCGCGCGCCATGACGTTCACTTTGCGCCATGCGAACCGTTATCCCAGCCGTCGGCCGGGCAGAGCATGGCTGCGGGCGAACTCGGCCGCGGTGATCGGCTTTCTTCCCGGGCGCTGAACGTCGGTGAGGGCCAGCTGTCCCTGACCGCACTGCACCAGGATGCGAGCATCGCGGATCGCGATGACCGTACCCGGCTCGGCTGCGCTGTTCGCGCCGCCATCGACGGGCTCGACTTGCGCGCGAAGGATGCGCAGCTGTTCGTCCTCGAAACGTGTCTCGGCCACCGGCCAGGGATTAAGCGCGCGCACCTGCCGGTCGATGTCGATCGCGGACTTCGCCCAGTGGATGAGCGCCTCGGACTTTGCGATTTTGGCGGCGTAGCTTGCTCCTTCGTCGGGCTGCGGATGCGCCTGCAGGCGCCCGTCCGCGAGCCCATCGAGCGCGCCAATGAGCGCCTCGGCGCCCAGCCTCGCGAGCACGTCATGCAGCTCGCCTGATGTGTCGGCCGGACCAATCTCGACCGAGCGCTGCAGAAGAATCGGCCCGGTATCCAGCCCGGCTTCCATGCGCATGATCGTGATCCCGGTGGTCGGATCGCCGGCCAGGAGCGCGCGCTGAATGGGCGCCGCACCACGCCAGCGGGGCAGGAGCGATGCATGAATATTGATGCTCCCCAGCGGCGCGGCCTCGAGTACCGGCTGCGGCAGAATAAGGCCGTAGGCGACTACGACGAGCACGTCGGCCGCCCAGCCTTGAAGCGCGGCCAACACCGCCGCATCACCGCGCAGGGTTTCGGGCTGCAGAACGGGCAGGTGCGCGGCAACGGCGGTCTGCTTGACCGGGCTTGCCTGGATGCGCCGGCCGCGGCCGCGCGGCCGGTCCGGGCGCGTGAGTACGCCTGCGACCTGGTGCCGCGAACGCAGGAGCCCCGCAAGCGCCACGCGGGCGAATTCGGGCGTTCCTGCGAATGCCACGCGCAGCGTCGTCATGCAAGATGCGCGCGATGAGCGCGCTTAATAGGCTCGGGCGTTTGACGCCTGACGGCTGCGCGCGCTGCGCTCTTTGCGATCTTTCTCGAGCTTCTTGCGGATGCGCTCGCGCTTGAGATCGGAGAGATAGTCAACGAATAGCTTCCCCTCGAGATGATCGAGCTCGTGCTGCACGCACACGGCGAGAATATCGTCGAAATCGCGCTCGAATACCTGCCCGGCGCGATCCTGCGCGCGCACCCGCACGTGCGCCGCGCGCGTTACGTCGTCAAAAATCTCCGGCACGGAAAGACAGCCTTCCTCGACGGTCGCCTCGCCCTCGCGGGTGAGGATAAGCGGATTGATGAGCACGAGCGGCTGATCGCGATCCGGGGATACGTCGGCGACGATGACCCGCTCGTGCGCGTCGATCTGAGTTGCCGCAAGCCCGATCCCGGGGGCTGCGTACATGGTGTCGAAAAGATCCTCCACCAGGCGCTGCAGCGGCTCGCCGAACTCGCTCACGGGACGAGCCTTGGTGCGAAGACGCGGATCGGGATATTCGAGGATGGTGCGCAAGGCCATGGGGGTGACTCGCAATGCTCGTGTATTTGACTCGGAAATGCTGCTAATGTTCTGAAGCGTGACGAGAAAATGGGGCGGGCATCGACGAGTTTCAACCTACAATGGCCGCCGTGATCCAGTGCACAAAGTGAACATTAATCCGTGTGTACTCGACCCGACCCGATTATAACAGCGGGGGTTGCGGGCCCTCCCGGATGTGAAGGAGCGGAGGATGTTGCCAATTCAATTAGTTAAAGCACGCCTGGGCATGGGCCTTGCCGTGTTGGCGCTCGGCATTGCCGGATGCGCCTTCCATCACTCCCGTGAGGACGACGCGAGCGCACCCATCGCGAGGGCGCCTGCCCCGCCGGTCGCG
>Ga0302326_10008675_pt1 | contig 22379 bp, 23 predicted proteins | sample Palsa_T0_3_FD_202264 | JGI IMG/M metagenome (GOLD analysis project Ga0302326, IMG submission 202264) | Peat permafrost microbial communities from Stordalen Mire near Abisko, Sweden - Palsa_T0_3 | ecosystem: Environmental > Terrestrial > Soil > Palsa > Peat permafrost | place: Sweden: Abisko... | reverse complement strand
GGGTGCGGCGTTCTTCTTTCACACCACCGACGGCGGCGCAACCGAAGGCTGTGTGGCGATCGATGACGCCAAGCTGGTGCAGATCATTCAGTGGCTTCGGCCCGGCGCGGTGATGGCGATCACCGAGTAGCCCGCCGAAACGCGGAATTCAGGCCAGCGCGCTACCCGGCGACAGCTTGAAGTCCAGATTTTTCAACGACATTGTGGCGTCGTAGGTCCGGTCGTAACCAGTTTCGCTGATCCGCCATCCGTCGGCGGTGCGGCGGTACTTGTCGCGATAGAACCCGGCGCCGATCAGCAAGAAATCGAACTCCGCCACGATCACCTTGTCCTGCAGATACCAGATGCCCGTCGCCTCGTCGCCGGTCACGGTGATCTCCGGATGGGTGACGCGGTGCTCGGTGATGACGTTGGACGGCAGCGACGAGCGCATGTACTCGACCAGGTCGGCACGATTGGTGAAGTGGTGCTTTTCGCCCATCGACGATCCGTAGTCGCCCACGACGTCCTCGGTGAAGGTCTCGGCGAAATCGTCCCAGTGTTTGGTGTCCAGCGCACGCATGTAGCGGTATTTGAGCTGTTCTATCGCAGTGACGTCGGTGAGGTGGGAGACGTGGTCTAAAGAGCTCATCACGTCATTGCAACACACGCCGTGCTCAGCGAAGGTAGCGCGTAACCATGTCGATGAGTGCGTGCCGCTCCTGCTGCCAGTCGACTTCGGTGCCCACGATCATCTGAGCCAACACCACTCCGCGAAGCGTCGCCCAAATCACCTCGGCCACACCGTCATTAGCCGGATCATCGGTGATCAGCCTGCCCAGTTGTCCGATCGCCGAGTTCATTTCCATCAGGTGGCGCCGGGAGGAGCCGCCCGGTCCGCCGCGGTTGGCCTGCAGGATCTCGAACGCCGCCATCGACGTCGGACTGCTGTAGCAACTCCACGCCGTGTCGATGACCACCTCGATGCGCTCACGAAGGGGCAGTTCACTGACATCGGCCGAGGACAAGCTGTCCAGCAGCCTGGCCACCCCGTCATCGACGACGGCCATCAGCAGACCATTGCGGTCGCCGAAGTGGTACTGGATCACTCCCCACGTGACGCCGGCGCGTTCGGCGACGTGCTTGGCGGTGGCTGCGGCAAAGCCTTCCTCGACGATGCAGCGCACTGTTTCGTCGATGATTTTCGCGCGGGTGTCATCGCCGCGTTTGCGCGGCGCCGTCGTCCGCCGAGTGGGACTGGCGGGTGTTCGAGGCGTCTGGCCCGCGGCGATGGACATTGTTGACTTTATAACATAGTCGGCTTTATTTTTGGTCGGTGAGCCATTCGCGATATGCGCAGCTGTCCCGCCAGGAACTCGCCGTCCTGCTGCCCGAACTGCTGCTGATCGGGCAGATGATCGACCGCTCTGGCATGGCGTGGTGCATCCAGGAGTGGGGGCGCGACGAGATGGTGCAGATCGCCATCGAGGAATGGGCCGGCGCCAGCCCGATCTACACCAGGCGCATGCAGCGAGCCCTGAAGTACGAGGGCGTCGATGTGCTGACGATTTTCAAGGGCCTACAGCTCGACATCGGCGCTCCGCCGCAGTTCATGGACTTCCGCTACACCATTCACGACCGCTGGCACGGTGAATTCCATCTCGACCACTGTGGCGCCCTGCTCGACGTGGAGCCGATGGGCCCTGACTACGTGTTCGGAATGTGCCATACCATCGAGGATCCGACCTTCGACGCCACCGCGGTGGCGACCAATGCGCGCGCCCAGGTGCGGCCCATCCACCGCCCGCCCCGGGCACCGTCCGACCGGCACCCGCACTGCGCCTGGACCGTGGTCATCGACGAGTCCTACCCGCCGGTCGAAGGCATTCCCGCGATGGCCATCGTCAGCGAAACCCGTGCCGCGACATGGGAACTCGACGAGATCGACCCGTCCGACGAAGGCCTGGCAGATTATTCGGGTCCGGTGGTGTCCGACTTCGACTTCGGTGCCTATTCGCACTCGGCGCTGGTGCGCATGGCGGACGAAGTCTGCCTGCAGATGCACCTGCTGTATCTCTCCTTTGCGATCGCGGTGCGAGCCCGTGCCGGCTCCGACATCAAGCTGGCCGACTCGGTGTGCACGCGAGGGCTGACCGGGGTCGCCGGACTCGGTGCAGAACGCATCCACCGGGCACTGTCGCTACCGGGCGGGATTGACGGCGTGCTTAAGATTTTGGAGCTACACCCGTTGCTCAACCCACTGGGCTACGTCAACGCAGAGACGCAGTCCGGGTTGCACGTCCACCGGTCACCGGCGCACGACGACGCCGCCTGGATCTCGTTGTGCTCGCCGGCATCCGTCCAGCCGTTGCAGGCGATTGCCACCGCTATCGATCCGCGCATTGAGGTCCACGTCAGCGGAGACAGCACCGACTGGATCGCCGAATTCACCGAGACCGACACTGCCGCAAAAGAGCTGGGCGAAGTGGCGATCGCCAAAGTCAGCGGTGGATCGACATTCGAATTCCAGCCGCGCGCATCGTTGCCGTTGACTGTGGTGTGACGCGGCTCTCGTGTCAAGCCGTCGACTGTCTCACTTCGGTGACGCAACCGCATCGACCGTATACCGATGATGTTGTGCCCGAACGTCGTAGCGTGACCGCCGTTATCGTTAAGCCTGGCCAGCGACTGATGCTAACGACGAAAGTATTCGCTCTATGTATGACCCATTGGGGTTATCAATCGGGACCACTAATCTCGTAGCGGTCCGCAGCGGGAATCCTCCCGTTTCTCGTCGTGCTGTGCTGACTCTTTTTCCTGATCGCGCTCCAGAACTCGGAATTGCTGTCGACGACGTCGATGCCGCGGATACCGGCACGTTGATGGCCGGTTTCGTCGAGCGAGTCGGAAAGTCGAACCCACTGAAGCCCGCTGACGGCTCGAACCACGACCCGGGGCTGCTGCTCGTCGAGGCGCTGGATGCATTGATCACCGCGACCGGCGGCGAGGCGTCGACCTCGAACATCACGATGGCGGTCCCGGGGCACTGGGGACCGGGTGCACTTCGGGTCCTGCAGGACGCGTTGAGCACTCATGCCAGCTTCGTGCACGACGGCATGTCGCCGCGACTGGTCTCGGATTCCGTTGCCGCGCTGACTGCGTTGAACTCCGACTCCCGCCTGCCCGACAGCGGTGTTGTCGCACTGGTTGACTTCGGCGGCAGCGGTACGAGTATCACCTTGGCCGATGCTGCCTCGGACTTCACGCCGATCACCGACACCGTGCGGTACCCGCAATTCTCCGGTGACGTCGTCGATCAGGCGCTCATGATTCACGTGCTGGACAACGTCGTTCATGGTATCGGCGGCGATCCCGCGAGCACCGGTGTCGTGGCGCAGTTCGCCGGTTTGCGCGAGGAGTGCCGTCTGGCCAAAGAACGCCTTTCCAAAGAGGCGGTCACGGAACTCGTCGTCGAGCTGCCCGGCCGGCGCTCCCGCGTCGAGGTGAGCCGCGCCGAGCTCGACAGCCTGATCGAAGACCGGCTCAGCGGTCTACTTTCGGTGTTCGACGAGATGTTGCGTAGCAACAGAATCCGCGTCAAGGACATCGCTGCGGTGGCGATGGCCGGCGGCGGCGCCAAGATTCCGATTGTCGCTCAGCGTCTTTCGTCGCACATCAAAGCCTCGGTGATAACGGCCGTGCAACCCGGATTCGCGATGGCGGTCGGTGCAGTGATGCTGGCCGCCGAGCGATCGGTCGAGCAGCAGGACGATGCGGTCGAGATTCCGACGATGGCCACCTTGGTCGGTGCGTCCACCGGCACTTTCGCCGTGTCGACCGGCACCTTCGCCGCCCCGACAGGTGCGCTCGGTACTACTATCGGCACGTTCGACGCATCGACCGGCACGTTCACCGCTCCGGCGGATGCGTTTTTCAACGGCGTCCCCTCGGCGGCGCTGCAGGAGTTGGCGTGGTCGCAGGCCGACGATTCCGGCAAGGAGCCGGTCTTCTACACCGGCGAGCCTTATGACGACGACGACAACCGGGCTACGCCATCGCAGCTCATGCAATTGCCGAGGGTCGATTCGTTCGACGTGCAGCAGCGCGGCAATCGGCTTCCGCAGTTGTTTCTGGGGCTCGCGGCGCTGGTCTCGATGGTCGCCATCGGCGGTGTGGCATTCACCTTGACGAGCAGCCCGGGTAGCCGGGCGCCCACGTTGCCGAGCAGCACCACGGCCGTGCCGGTGCCGCCACTCAGCTCCCAGCTTCCGTCACCGAGCCCGCTGCCGGCGCCGCCGCCCAGCGCGGCGCCGTCACCGACGGAAGCGCCACCGCCACCACCGCCGGTCAGTCAAGCGCCGCCACCGCCGCCCGTCGTCGAGGCACCACCGCCGCCCCCGCCGGTGACCACGTATGAGCCACCGCCGCCCACCAGGGTGCATGTCAAGCCCACGCAGCAGCCGACGACCACGACGCCGCCGGCCCCGATCAGCACCACCCCGAGCACGACACCTCCGCCTCCGCCGCCACCCCCGCCGAGCACCCCGTCGACGGCGGCGATGACGACGACGTATCTGAATCTGCCGTTCCTGCCGATGCCGATACCGGTGCAGGTGCCCGCGGGGCAGGGCGGAGCCAGCCAGCAGCCGCAGAACCCCTACCAGCAGCAGAACCCTTACCAACAACAGAACCCATACCAGCAGCAGAGCCCGTATATGCCGCAGAACCCCTACATGAATCCGGGGTACGGCTACTAGTCGTGGCGCAGTCCCGTCGAAATGCGCACACTGGGTGTAGCGGCGTGATCAGCCAGGAGGCGCAATGGACGACAACGGACGGTTCGGATTCGATCCCGAGGACTTGGATCGGGTGATCCGCGATGCGAGCGAGGGCTTGCGCGAGGCGGTGGAAGGGGTCAGCCGATTCTTCACTTTTCCCAGTGAGCGGTCAGGCCTGGCGTCGATCTTCGAAGACTTGACGCGGCGTCCCCGGACCAGGCCGGAAACCACCGGCGAGGCCGGCGACGGGGTGTGGGCGATCTATGCCATGAGCGGCGACGGCGCGGCCCGCGTCGAGGAGGTGTACGCCACCGAACTCGATGCGCTGCGCGCCAACCGGAACAACACCGATCCGAGCCGCAAGGTCCGATTCTTGCCGTACGGCATCGCCGTCAGCGTCCTGGACGATCCGGACGAGGCGTCATAAGCCGTTGCGCTGGGCCGCGACGGTGATCCCCGGCTGCGGCACGTTCGCGTTCTTTACGACACAATGGTGACCATGTCCCTACGCCATCTTGGCCATGTCTTTTCCGGAGCGCTGGTGATCCTTGGCGGGTTGGTGAGCGCGCCGATGCCGGTCGCCGCTGCACAACCATGCCCTGACGTCGAGGCGGTGTTCGCCCGCGGCACCGGTGAGCCGGCCGGCGTCGGCGGTATCGGAGAGCCGTTCGTCGACGAATTGCGCACCGCGATCGGCCCCAAGTCGCTCAACGTGTACCCGGTCAACTACGAGGCCAGCGGCAATTTCTCCGACCGCACCGAGATCGCCCAAAGCGTCGTCGACGGGATCAAGGACGCCAGCAGTCACATCGAGGCGACCGCGGCGAACTGCCCCAAAACCAAGATCGTGCTCGGCGGGTATTCCCAGGGCGCGGCAGTGGCCGGCGCCGTTACTTCGGCGTCAATCCCAGCGGGAATACCCGCGGAATACTCGTCGATTCTGCCCAAGCCGATGCCGCCAGAGATCGCCAGCCACGTCGCCGCGGTCACGCTGTTCGGGAAGCCATCGGCGGCGTGGCTGCAGAATTTCGGCGCGCCAGCGGTCGTCATCGGTCCGCTGTATGTGCCGAAGACCGACGACCTGTGCGCCGACGGGGACCCCATCTGCGACGGCGATCCCGGTGGATTGCCGAACGCCGCGCACTCGTCATATCCGGTGAACGGGATGACCGCGCAGGCCGCGGGCTACGCCGCCGGCCACCTCTGACGGTCAGCCGGTCTGGTCCGCCATGATCGTCGCGAATAATGCGGCCATCTCGTCGGCGGGACCTGCAGGCACGGTGTAACCGGCCTCGTCGCGGATCTCGTCGAGGTGATCGCGGACTTGCTCGACAGACAGCGTCGGACTGTAGAAGCCCTGAGTTCGGCCGATGAAGAACCGGGCGACGTGCCCGGCGCCGACGGTGTAGATCTCACCGGAGACCGGACAGTCCGGATGCGTCAGAAATGCCGCGACCGGGGCGACGAGCGCCGGATCGAGCTTCTGAAGGTATTGCGCCACAAGATCATCCAGTACCGCCTGAGCGGACGGGTCGTCTGGCTGGCCGGCGCTCTCGACCGAGTGCGCCAGCATCCGGGTGTAGGCGATCGGCGCGATCGCGTTGACCTTGATGTTGTGGTCGGCGCCTTCGGCCGCCAGCACCCGGGTCAACCCGACCAATCCGGTTTTCGCCGCACCGTAATTGCTCATCCGCTCGGCGCCAAGCAGTCCGGCGGCCGAGCAGGTGTTCAGGATTCGTCCGTACCCCCGCTCGCGCATGATCTTCCACGCGGGCCTCGTCACGTAGAACGCACCCCTGAGATGGACGTCGACCAGTGGGTCAAGTCGCTCGGCGGTGATGTCCTCGAACGGCGCATCGCGAACGATGCCGGCGTTGTTGATCACGATGTCGACACGCCCCCACGCGTCCAGCGCGGAGTCGATAATCGCTTGTCCGCCTTCGGGTGTGGCGACGCTGTGGGTGTCGGCGACCGCCTCGCCGCCGTGGCGGCGGATGTCCTCGACGGCCGCGGTCGCCGCGTCGGTGTTCGAACCCGATCCCGTCACTGAGCCGCCGATGTCGTTGACCACGACGCGGGCGCCACGGGAGGCCAATAGGAGCGCGTACTGCAAGCCCAAACCGCGGCCGGCGCCGGTGATCACGGCAACCTGGTGGTCGAACCGCAAGTCGTTGCTCACCAGCTGACCGGCAGTTCTTTCATGCCGTAGATGTCGGCGTCCTTGAATTTCAACTCATCGTCCGGCACCGCCAGTCGAAGCCCGGGAAGGCGGCGGGCCAACGTTGCGAATGCCACCTGCATCTCGACTCTCGCCAGGTTGGCTCCGATGCACTGGTGGGCGCCGTAACCGAAAGCGACGTGCCCGCGGGCGTTTCGGGCGATATCTAAAGTCTCTGGGCTGTCGACGAACTCGCTGTCCCAGTTTCCGGCAGGCAAATTCATCAGCAATCGCTCGCCGGCGCGAATCTGTTGGCCGCCGAGAACAAGGTCCTCGGTCGCTATCCGGTCCACCTGGGCGTGCACGATGGAGAGATAACGCAGGAGCTCCTCGACGGCGTTGGCGATGACGGCGGCATCGTCGGTCTGCCCAAGACGCTCAAAGACTTCCGGATGCTCAAGCAGTGCAACGGTGCCCAGCGAGATCATGTTGGCGGTGGTCTCGTGCCCGGCCAGCATCATGATCACACCGTTGACAGCCACGGTATTAACGTCGAGTTGGCCGGTCGCGACGTAATCGGTGATGAGACGGCTGATCAGGTCGTCGCCGGGCTCGCGTTCCTTACGCCCCACCAACTCCTGGATATACACGTACATCTCGATGAAGCCCTTGGCTCTCTCCTCGTCGGTGGAATTCACCTCCAATCCGGCAGTGGAGTTGTGCTGGAACAGTTCGAGATCTTCGGGAGGGACACCCAGCAGCAGCGCGATCACCAGCGACGGCACCGGCAGGCTGAAGTCGCGCACGATGTCGGCAGGGGGGCCCTTATCGATCATCTCGTCCAGGTACTTGTCGACCAGTTCTTGGATCTGCGGCCGCATTGCTTCGGTGCGCCGGAAGGTGAATTGGCTGGTCATCATGCGCCGCAGACGGTGATGCTCGGGATCGTCGGTGCGCGCGAAGACCACTGGCGCTGTGTTGTCGTTCGCCGAATCAAACAGGTCCGGAAGGGTTTGCGCCGACAACCGCGGATCGACCAGAGCGGCCCTGATGTCCTGGTAGCGGCTCACTATCCAGGTCGGCTGACCATTCCACATCGCCTGCCGGAGGCCGGCTTCTTCCCGCCAACGCGCAAATTCGGTCGGGGGTGCGAGCGGGCACCGCGCGGCGCGTTGCAGCGGCATCACGGGCAGATCGGAAGTTGTTGAGATCAACGGCGTTTCCTCTTAAGTGTCAGTTGGCTGCCAATTGCCCGAGCGTAGAACCCAGGTGAGTGGCAGTCAACTGTCAGTTACGCTGGTGCGATGACCGCGGTGACCGAACGCCCGCTGCGGGCCGATGCCGCCCGCAACGCCGAGCGGATCGTGTGGGCTGCCCGTCAGATCTACGGTGAAGTCGGACCTGAGGCCGCCATCGAAACAATCGCTCAGCGTGCCGGCGTCGGTGAACGGACGCTCTACCGCAGATTTCCGACCAAGGCCGTGCTGGTCCGGGCTGCGTTGGATCAGTGCATCGCCGAGGACCTCACGCCGACTATCGAGGCTGCTCGTGGCGCCGCCGACCCGCTGCAGGGCCTCGCGCAGCTGATCGACGCGGCGATATCGCTGGGCGCCCGCGAGCGCAATCTATTAACCGCGGCGCGCAGGGCCGGATCGTTGACGCCTGACATCTCGACCGACCTGTACAACGCGCTCAAGGACCTCGTCGAGCGCGGGCAGCGAGCCGGTGCGGTCCGGGCCGACCTGGTGCCTGCAGACCTGCCGCGGCTGATCACCATGCTGCACAGCGTGCTGTGGACGATGGATTCCGGGAGCGACGGCTGGCGCCGTTACGTGGCTCTGATGCTGGACGCGATATCGGCCGAGGATCAACGGCCATTGCCCCCGGCATCCACTCTGCGTTTTGCGCCGGAAACAGACAGCTGGCCGCTGTAAATGGCGGGTTGCGGTTCCCGCTCACCTGCGGCGTCTTTATCAAATCGTGACTATTTCTTGATTTGCTCGTAAGCTGCTGGCCGTGGGACGGCATGCGTTAGCCAAGAGTCGGCGGAAATCGCCGGTAGTGAAGGCTATGATCCTTGCCCCGGCCGGCATCATCTTTGCCCTCGGTGGCAGCGCGCATGCGGTAGGAGCGCACCGGAACGCCGACTCGGTTGCTGGCGCTGAGCCGGCATGTTGCGCGCAGGTCACGGCCACCGCACTGACCACGTCCTCATGGGCCGCATCCGCCTTGGCACCAAATGACGGCGCGGGCGAGACGGCGTCGGCGTCACGCGCATCGCGATGGCGAGTGGCCGCCAATGCCGCGCCGCGCGTGCTTCCGGTGGGAGTGGCCAACGAACGGGGCTTACAGGTCAAAACGGTCCTGGCCGCTCGGGCCGTCAGCGCGGCCTTCCCGGAGATCGCGAACATCGGCGGCGTCCGACCGGACGCGCTCCCGTGGCATCCGCGGGGTTTGGCGATCGACATCATGATTCCCAACCCGTCCAGCTCGGCGGGGATAGCGCTCGGTAACGAGATCGTCAGGTTCGCGTTCAAGAACGCAGACCGCTTCGCGCTGCAGGACGTCATCTGGCGCGGTACCTACTACACGCCGAGTGGGCCGTCGGGATCCGGCTACGGACACTACGACCACGTCCACATCACGACCCACGGTGGCGGATATCCCACCGGCCGAGAAGTTTACGTCCGATGATCGCGCTAACAGCGAGCTATTCGGTTTCTGTTAAGCCACAAAAGGTTTCAGTTTCATAACACCAAACGTCATGGGCTGTCGCTAATTTCGATGGCAGATACGCTTACTACCCAGGCCAACTGTCGGTCAAACATCACTATTTGGAAACAGTGCGGTGCGGCGTGGTGCATGTTGCACACAGGTCTACTAAGACTAATTCGGTCGTTAAAACATGACTTCGGTGAGGCTGCGCGTCTGAGCCCCCACCGGATGAATCTGCGGGAGCTACCCGTATGCGGAAAGGGAGTTGGCACCGATGGCAACCTTCGATCGATTCAACATCAAACTTGTTGCCGGCGTTGGCTTGTGCGGCGCTGCGATGGCGCTGAGCCCGGACGCAGGTGCCGCCCCGCTGATAACGGGTGGCTATGCCTGCATCCAGGGTGCGGCAGGCGAGGTGGGTGCCGGTGCGCCGCTGGCCGCTGCTGGTCCGGCAGTCGCCGGCGGTCCGGCCGCCGCAGCAGTGTGTGTTCCACCCGCGCCCGCGGGTGCACCGATCGCTGACATGGCCGGTGCACCACTCGCTGCGCCGGTTCCCGCCGGTGCTCCGTTCCCGTTTCCTGCGGGTGCGCCCATCGTCCCCGCGGGCGCGCCGATTCCGGCCGGAGCTCCCGTGCCGGCAGGTGCTCCCGTAGGCGCTCCCGTCGTTCCGGCGGGTGCACCGCTGATTGCGCTCGGCGGTGCACCCGCCGGCGTTCCGGGTGCCGTGATAACGGACTTGGCCGGCGCCGCCGGAGGTAAAGGCGCACAAGTGAATACAGCGTCGGTGGAGGGGCCTCAGCCGGGTCAGCCGACCATACCCGGCCCGACGGAGTAAGAATCTTCCTGCTGAATGGCGCCCCGACGCATCGCCGGGGCGCCATTTAGTTGTCTAAACGATTGCGTGACAACAGCTCGGCCGTCCTGTTCGTTAGTGGATCAGTCTTACAGCCAGACATACTCGGGTTGTTTGGTGGGAATACGCTGAGTCAGGTCTAGCTGTTAGACGAGGGATGCACGCGGACAATCGACCTCGTGTGTTCGAGCATTCGGATCGCGTCGGCGACCGGGTCGCTACTCTTTAACGACTACCGGGTCGCCGATGTTGACCGCGTTGAAGTACCACTCGGCGTCCGCGGGGCTCAGGCTGATGCAACCGTGGCTGACATTCTCATGACCCAGCGCGTTGACCGCCCACGGAGCGGAATGCACGAACAGACCGCGGCTGGTGATGCGGGTGGCGTAATCCACTGGAACCCGGTAGCCCTCCGGTGAGGTGATCGGAACGCCGACGCTACTCGAATCCATAATCAGTGAGCGGTCTTTGGACATGACGGTGTAAATACCGACTGGTGTGGGAAATTCCGGCCGGCCCATCGAGGCGGGCATAACGCCCTCTTCACCGAGGTGGGTTTGGTGGTGCGGGGAAGGCCGCGGCGGCCCCAGATTTACACCGTCGACGCTGACCGTGAACGTGTGCTCGGAGATGTCGGCGACGCCGAGGACGGCCGGACCTGTTCTGAGGTCGGTCGACATGCCGCCCACCGACAGCGCGATGGTGCTGTGTGCCGGCCAGAACTTGTCCGGAACCCATTGCGCGACATCTTTATCGAGCCATTCGAACTTGCCGGTCATCGAGGGTGTGGCGTTGATGTGCATTGCCTGCTCGGCGGCGTGCCGGTCGACCACGGGAGTGCGGAACTTGACCACCACGGGGTGTGCTACGCCGACTACTTGATCGGCGCTCGGTTGAATCGAGGCGATCGCGAACTTGGACGACTGGCTCGTCGCTGCAGCGCTGACGCCGGACGGATCCGCCACGAAGGACGCTGCCGCGACTCCAATCGCCGCGAGAACAGACCGAGAAACCGCCCGCATGCCGAGTTCTTTCTAGTAGACGAGATTGTAATACGGATACTAGGGGCGTCCGGAATGTTGGACACGAACGGCGCGTTGAGAATTCGGTAACGCATCTATTACGTTTCGGCTACGCCGGGATCCGACGCAAAAATGAGATTACTTGTACTACTTAAGTATTGAGGTCATTCGCCGGACCAGGTCTAGCTCAACAGAGTTAAACACCAGCCGCCGCGTAGGGGTCAGACGTGATGAAATGCCCGAACAGTCCGGTTACCTGCAGGACGCGATCGAGAAAAGGCGGGCGGTTGTCGAGATGGAGTTCGACGTTGGAATGCGAGGTGCGGCGTTGGATGAGGAGCAAGCCGGATAAGGCGGCCGAGTCGAGAAATGTCAGCTCGCTGAAATCCAGGTGCAAGTCCACCAAGTCGACTTGCTGGGCAAGTAGGTGCGACGAGGTGTCGACGAATTCGTCGACCGATTCGTAGTCCAGGTCACCGGTGAGTCGCATGGAGGCCGATCGCGGTGCTGTCGTGACAGTGATCGAGCAATTCATGTGTTTCACTCGGGGTCGGTCGCCGGGGTCTTCTCGCCGGCGACGGCGGATGTTGCGGAAATGAGTAGGCGCTGGCTGCGTGGGAACCCGTGTGATTGTTTACCCAGAAGATCGAGTGCCGGAAACAACGTTTTTGCCGGAACGCCGCGAGCGGCAAGGATGTCGGCGGTCCAGATGATGACGACGCCGTCATCGTCGGCATGAGACCCACCACCAGAACGTCGACGGTGGAAGCGATGTCCTCGGCGGTTCGCGTCTCTCTAACGGGCCGTGTGGTGTCTGGCCGGACGGTGGCGTACTCCTGGGCGATCAGATGTGGCGCTGCGGAACACTCGTATTTATGGCCGCTGATCTCGATATTCGGGACCTGTGACGTGGTCGCAATCGCTACGGTCGATGATAGCGAAACGACGGAGGTTGCGATGGGCGAGCAGATCCCACTGGTCGACTACTTGGTGCTCGACGACGGTGACCCGCATCTGCGCGCGCAAGAATGTGCGAGCTGTGGCGCCCGATTCTTTGATCGGCGCAATGCCTGCGCCGGGTGCTTCGGGTCCGAATTCACAGCGGTGTCGATACCGACCGAGGGCACGGTGCGGGCATTCACGATCGTCACTTTCGCCGCACCCGGTATACCCACCCCATTCGTCGCTTCAGTGGTCGATTGCGATGGCACCCAGGTTCGGGCCAACTTGATCAACGTCGACCCCGACCCCGACCACATCCACGACGGGATGAAAGTGCGGCTTGCGACCTATCCGATAGGCGCCGATTCAGCGGGTACCGAGGCGATCGGCTTCGGCTTCGAGCCCGCGATCTGACCATCCGGCTCTATTAACGAGGAGAAGCCACTATGAGCGCCAGCGACGAAATCTGGATTGTCGGAATCCGGATGACCAAATTCGGCAAGCACGCGGATAAGGACACCGTCGATCTGGCGGCCGAAGCGGCGACCAGCGCGCTCGCCGACGCCAGCGTGACGATGGCCGATATCGGGGTGATCGCGGCCGGGAACCTGATGGCCGCGAACGCGGGGATCGGCCAGCAGTTGCAAAAGCAGATCGGGCAGACCGGCATTCCGGTGTACAACGTGGCCAACGCGTGCGCGACCGGGGCCACCGCGTTGCGCACCGCGATCATGGCCGTCAAGGCCGGCGAGGTGAGATACGGCTTGGCGGTCGGCGTGGAGAAGCTGTCCGGTGCCGGGTTGCTCGGCGGCGCCGGGAAGAAGAAGAACGACGCCGACGTCTGGGAGCCCAAAGGTCGCTATGGCGCGGTGGCACCGGTCGACGGGCGGATCGGCACCGACGCGATGCCGGGAGTGTTCGCCCAAATCGGCACGGAGTACGGCCATAAATACGGTGGCACGAGCTTTGAATTGTTCGCCCGTATCAGCGAGAAGAACCACGCCCACTCGACGTTGAATCCGCTGGCCGCCTACCAGAAGAAGTTCACCCTCGACCAGATCATGAACGACGTCATGATCGCCTATCCGAATACCCGGCCGATGTGTTCGGCCAACTGCGACGGCGCCGCCGCCGCGGTGGTGTGCAATGGCGAGACGTTGAAGTCGCTGTCGCTGGCGCAGCGGCGGCGCGCGGTGAAGGTGTCGGCCTCGATTTTGACCACCGATCCCTACGAGGCCGGTTGCCAGGTCCTGCCGAACGTCAACACGCTGACCCGCAACGCCGCCGCGACCGCCTACGAGCAGGCCGGTATCGGCCCGAGCGATCTCGACCTGGTCGAGTTGCACGACTGCTTCGCCACCGCCGAGTTGGTGCACTACGACAACTTGATGCTGTGCGAAAAGGGCGGTGCGGCAGACTTCTTCAACTCGGGTGCGACGTGGCGCGACGGCTCGATTCCGGTGAATGTCTCCGGCGGCCTGGAATCCAAGGGCCATCCGATCGCGGCGACAGGCATCGCCAACATCTGGGAGATCTGCCATCACCTTCGTGGCGAGGCGGGCGACCGGCAGATCGACAACGCCAAAGTCGGTCTGGCGCACGTGATCGGGCTCGGCTCGGCGTGCGGCGTGCACATCCTGGAGAAATCAGCCGCGTAGACGCCGTCGATAGCCGCGCTGCTGGGTAAGTGGTTCTGGTGGCCGCAGATCGTCCGGCAGCGGCCGGTCCGTCGCCGTGGCCGACGCCGGTCGAGAAGAAGTCCGAGGAGCTCGTCCACGCCTGACGGCCTGCCGGATCAGCTAGAGATTTCCAGCCCGGTCCGCTTGTATGGTTACGAGAACACTGAGGCACCAACCTGTTTCTCGGATACCAATACGCAAGGGAGCCGCCTGATGTGCGTGGGAACCGGTCGCTTCATTATTCCGGCAGCCGTCCTACGCAGGCTCGCCGACGACGACACGATCCCCGAAGAATCGCGGCAGGCACTGCTCGACAGTGCTGTGGTCGAGTCCTCGTGGCGAGACCTGCGGCAGGCTCACACCGAGGCGACGCAGGCCGGTCTCGTTGCCAAAGGGATCACCAGTCTTCGGTTGGCGGGTGTGCTCGCGCATATTCCGGCGATCACGGTCTACGACTGCAAGAACACCGAATCACTACCGGGCGCGCCGGTCTCGGATCCTGGCACCAGCTCGGACTTGACGGCGCAACGCGCGTTCGACGCGACCACCGCCGTCGTCGACTTCTACCGGAATTGCTTCGGACGCAACTCAGTTGACGATGCCGGCATGACGCTGATGTCATCGATTCACTACGGCATCCGCTACGACAACGCCTTCTGGAACGGTAGCCAGATGACCTACGGAGACGGGGACGGCAGGGTCTTCACCGACTTCACGAAGTCCGATGACGTCATCGGCCATGAACTAACCCATGGCGTCACGCAATTCACCGCAGGCCTGGACTACTCCGACGAGCCGGGTGCACTCAACGAGAGTGTCTCCGATGCATTCGGTGCCATGTTTCACCAATGGCGGGCGAAACAGACCGTCGCACAAGCGGACTGGCTGATCGGTCCTGGTGTCCTCGGCCCCGTCGCCATTGCGAAGGGGTACACGTGTCTGCGGAACATGGCCGAACCCGGCTCACGGCACTGCTTGTCGCCGCAACCGTCGCACTACAGCGACTACGTTTCCGGTGGTGATCCGCATGAAAACAGCGGCATCCCGAATCACGCGTTCTACCTTGCGGCGACGAGCATCGGCGGACAGGCTTGGGAAAAGGCCGGCAAAGTCTGGTACGCGGCGTTGACCAGTCATAAGGCCCGGCCGTCCACGGGCTTCGGCGACTTCGCTGGGCTCACCCGCGCCGCGGCGAAGTCCCTATTTCCGCGCGATGCCAACGTCTACCGTGGTGTCGACGACGCGTGGACACGAGTCGGCATTCCAGATCCCGACATCTCGGTCTGAGTCGTGAACCGCTACATCATCGAACGACGCGGCGGCTTCGCCGGACTCAAAGCCAGCGGCGCCATCGACGGTGACGCATTGAATTCTGACGATCGCCAAGCACTCGAACAGCTCATCGACAGCGAAGGAACGTTGACCGGGGATTCCGGTGCAGACCGGTACACCTATGTCGTGACGCGCCAGAACGCGTCGGGCAGCACGACGCGCGAGATTCCCGAGAGTCTGATGCCCATTGCGGCAGCAAGCGTGTGCCAGACCGAGATCTGACGATCGCCGAAGCTCCGGGGTTGTTAAAGATATAGGGATATCCCTTATTGACCGATGCGGCTCATCTCCCTGAGCCTTATCTCACTCAGGCTTTCTTAAGCACGGCGACTACGACTCAGCCTTCGCCAACGGCACCGGTGCTGACGCCACTGCGGAGTGGGGCAACGGCAACGAAGCGCTCGTGTTCGGTGACAGCACCGCCACCGCCGGTGGCAATAGCGTCGACCTCGGGAACTACGACTTCGCCACTGCCTTCGGCAATGTGGACCATGTGTTGTCCGGCGCCGGCTTGCTCGACAGTGTCGGCAGTTTCGACTTGGCCGCCGTGTTCGGTGACAGCATCAGCTCGTCAGGAGCCACCGGCGCGAACTGGTTGGTCGAAATCCTGCCTTCCCTCTTCTGACCCGCCCGGGGTGCAACCAGCGCTGTCGGCGCGCAGAAGCATCTCGCACACGTAGAGTCGCGGGTGCCGACCTGCCAAGACCCCCGCCTTTCGGTGCGCCAGGTGTAGACGGCCGTGAGAGGCAAGACGATGACGGACCTGCTGGAGTTCGCTGTGAACGCGCACGGCGGAATGGACTGCTGGAATCAACTCGCCTCCGTCGCAGGCCAATTCAGCATCGGGGGTGCCATCTGGGGATTCAAAGGTGTCCCCGGCGTCTTTGGTGACATCAGTGTCGACCTGGACCTGCACACCGAGCGAGTCACCATCGATCCGGTCGCCGGACCCGACACGCACACAGTATTCGCCGACGGGCGCATGGAACTTCGTTCGGCATCCGGTGAAGTCGTACAGACGGTCGACGATCCTAAAGACGCGATGGCACGCCTGCCCTACGACGCCCCATGGACCGCCCTGGACGCTGCCTACTTCGCAAGCGAAGCGTGGTGGACCTACCTTACGGCGCCATTCTTGTTCACCTATCCCGGATTTCGCGTCGAAGAAGTAGCCCCGTTCACCGAGGACGGCGTCGACTACCGCACGCTCAAGGTCGGCTTCCCGGACGACGTCGACAGCCACACCGCAGAACAGTTCTTCCACTTCGACGACACCGGCCTGCTCTTTCGCCACTCCTACACCGTCGACATCCTCGACGGAGCCACCGGCGCGAACTATCCGAGCGACTACCAGACCGTCGACGGCATCGCCGTACCCATGGTCCGACGCATCTACGGCTACGACAAGCAGCTGCAGAAAACCCCCGAGCCAGTCCTGGTAGCCATCGACATCAAAGGACTCCAATTCCGCTGACGCTGTTTATTGCGTCTGATCAGCGACGTATCCTTTAAAGCCAACTGTCCCTGCAACAGAAGAGGAGAACTTGATTGATGATTTTCGAGGCCCCGCGTACTTTCTCAGCAACTTCCACCGTCTTCCTGTCCGCATCGGCGACAGCGTCTACCCGACAGCCGAACACGCGTATCAAGCGCTGAAAGCTGACGACCCAGCCGAGCGTGCGTGGGTCCTCGCGTCTGAGACGCCGCTGATCGCCAAGCGACGCGGCCGAAAAGTTCGAGTCGTCCCTTATTGGTCAGACGTGCGACTGCTTGTCATGGAACACGTACTCGAGGCAAAGTTCAGCGACCGCGATCTCGCTGACCGACTCGTCGCCACCCACCCGCACAAACTCGTCGAAGGCAACACGTGGCACGACCAGTTCTGGGGCGACTGCCACTGCGGTCGATGCCCCGGCGAAGGCGAGAACATGCTCGGTGTCGCCTTGATGGAGTTGCGCGACAAACTGCGATAGACAAACGTGCTCAGAAGTGGAGCCGATGACGGGAATCGAACCCGCGTATTCAGCTTGGGAAGCTGATGTTCTGCCATTGAACTACATCGGCAATGTTGCCTGGGAAGGCTACCAGCCGGAGTCACGCCGTTCATCAGCATCGCAGGCGGCTACGCTCGTCGCGTGCTGCTCTCCGATCGCGACCTCAGGGCCGAGATTGCCGCCGGCCGGTTGGGAATCGACCCGTTCGACGACGCCCTGGTCCAGCCGTCCAGCGTGGACGTCCGTCTCGACAGTTTGTTCCGGGTCTTCAACAACACCCGCTACACCCACATCGACCCGGCGCAGCAACAGGACGAGCTGACCAGCCTGGTGGAACCGGCTGCGGGCGAACCGTTCGTGCTGCATCCCGGCGAGTTCGTCCTCGGCTCGACGCTGGAGACGTGCACGCTGCCGGAGGACTTGGCGGGCCGGTTGGAGGGCAAGTCGTCGCTGGGACGCCTCGGGCTGCTGACACATTCGACGGCCGGCTTCATCGATCCCGGCTTCAGCGGGCACATCACCTTGGAGCTATCCAACGTCGCCAATCTGCCCATCACCTTGTGGCCGGGCATGAAGATCGGTCAGCTCTGCATCCTGCGTCTGACCAGCCCCGCCGAGCATCCCTACGGCAGCGCGTCGGTGGGCTCGAAGTACCAGGGCCAGCGCGGACCGACACCGTCACGGTCGTATCAAAATTTCATAAGGTCCACTTAAGTTAGGCTGTCTCGTTACACAGCTTCCATAGCGATTGTTTATGTGTAGCGCCGGACGCGGTCTTCCCTCCGCCTAAAACCGTGGCGCGCTGCAAAGGTTGATGGAGGCGCGATGGATATCGTGCTCGGGGTGTCGATGGCACCCACGGCTGTCCGGATGTTGCTGGTCGAAGGTGAGAACGCCGACGGCATCACCGTCGAGGACACCAAATTCGACATCGCCACCGACGACGACGCGGCAACGCTCAGTGCTGCCGATCAAGTGATCTCGGCGATCCTGGGCACTCGGGAGGGAGCCACCGAAGCCGGCCACGCGCTGGCGTCGACCGGGGTCACCTGGACCGATCCCATCGAGGCCGCCTCGCTGCATGAGGCGCTGGCCACCCGCAAGGTCGAAAACGTCATGTTGGTGTCGGCGTTCATGGCCGCGGCCGCACTCACGCAGATGGTCGGTAGCACCGTCGGCGACGCGCGTACCGCCTTGCTCTTCCTCGAACCCGACACCGCGACCCTGGCGATCGTCGATTCCGCCGACGGTTCTATTACCGACGTCCACAGAGAGACGGTCTCTGGCACCGACACCCTTGCGGCGCTGGCCGCGATGGTGGACGGTCTGGACGCGTTGGAGACGCGTCCGCAGAGTGTGTTCATCGTCGGCTCCGGCGTGGACGTCGCCGCAATCAAACCGCAGTTGGAGGCGGTCACATTCCTTCCGGTCACCGCGGCCGAAGATCCGGAGACCGCGCTGGCATGGGGCGCGGCGTTGGCATCGGCCAACGCTCCGCTGTTCGCTTCGTCGACCAACGCGCTGGCGTACGCGCAAGACCCCGGCACCGGTGCGATCGATCCGTACGCCGTCGCGCCGGGATACCTTACAGTGCACGATGTCCCGTTCGGGACCCAGCTGGGTGAAGAGGATCTGGCCTACAGCGCCCTCCCCGATGAGGAAGCCGAAGCCCACACCGCTTCCGTCAGCGCCCCACCGGATGAGGATTCTCGGGCACACACCGTCGCGGCGGACCTGCCACACGACGAGTTGTTCGACGGCGGCTCTGAACGCAGACCGCTCGTGCTCGTCGGAAGCATACTGGCGGTTGTCGTGGTGGCTGCCTTCCTGTCGCTGGAAGTCGCACTGGCACTGGGTGTTCGGCCAAGTGTTGCGTTGCTGCCGCGTCCATTGCAAAGCCTGATCATCCCGGCCAAACAAGCGCCCGCGCCTGCTCCGGTGAGTGCGCCTGTACCGCAATCGAATCCGATCCCGGCGCACGCCGCAGTGGTTCCACCCGCACACGCGCCGATCCAAGCTCCGGCGCCTGCGGCTCCGATTCTCGCCGCTGCGCCGCCGGCGCCGATCGCGGCGCCTGCACCGGTTGTCGTTCCGCTGCCGATCCCTCTCAGCCCGCCAATTCACGCCGCTCCGCTGCATGTCCCGAATCCCGCGCCGGTGCAGTTCCCGTCGCCGCAGCAACCCCCGGTCAGCGTTCCGCAGCCGCCCGTACACCGGCCGTTCCTGCTACCCCTGCCGATACCGATTCCGGTGCACGTGCCAGAGCCGGTCCTGGGCGTCGCACCTGAGCCGCGAGGCCACGTGCCGTCGCAGGGAATGCCGGGCTTCGACCCCTCGGGGCCCCCGGACAGTCCGCACGGTCCAGGCTTCGGTGGGAATCCTGGCTCCGGCCCCTTCGGTGGGAATCCCGGTTCCGGCCCGTTCGGCGGTAATCCCGGCGGTGGCTTCGGAGGCAACCCCGGCTCTGGCCCGTTCGGAGGCAATCCGGGCTCCGGCCCCTTCGGCGGTAACCCCGGCTTCGGTGGTCCTCCGGCCCAGGGCCCGTCGTTCCCGTCGCCCGGCGGCGGCTTCGGTGGGAACCCCGGGTCCGGCCCGTTCGGCGGCAACCCCGGCGGTGGCTTCGGTGGCAACCCGGGCTTTGGCGGTATGCCCGGCGGCGGGTTCGGTGGTGCGCCGGGCTTCGGCGGTTTTGGTGGTGAACCCGGCGGCCACGGGTCTGGCGGATTCGGCGGAGGCGGATTCGGCGGCGGTGGCTTCGGTGGGGGCGGTTTTGGCGGCGGCGGTCACAGTTTCGGCGGCGGCGGCCATAGCGGCGGCGGGCACCACTAGGCCCGGCGGCGAGGCGACCGGCACGGTAAAGTCGCGTTGCGAAGGGTCAGCCGGGGGGCGTCGACCACGTGCCCCTGGCCGGAACTTCACCGAGCACAGCTAATCCGCGGTATGAACACCGCGCGCAGGTGCGGCGTTTAACTCGTCTGGTTGGCGCCCTCGATGGTGCGCTATCTGGCACGGCCCGCGGGTAGCTGGCAAACAGTTGGAGGATTGGTGGAAACCGTACTTGGTGTGTCGATGGCACCCACGACGGTCCGCATCGTGCTAGTTGAGGGAGAAAACGCCGACGGTGCGACCGTTGATGAGGAGAATTTCGTCGTCACCGACGGCGAAGACCCGGCAACCTTCAGTGCGCCAGACCAGGTGGTTGCCGCAATTCTGGGCACTCGCGAAGGTGCCAACGAGGCGGGCTATGACCTGCTGTCGACCGGTGTGACATGGAGCAACCCGCGCGACGCCGCCGAACTGCGTGACGCGCTGGCGGCCCGCAAGGTCGAAAACGTCATGCTGGTCTCGACGTTTCTTGCCGCGGCGGCATTGGCCCAGTCGATGGGGGCGGCGACGGGATACGCCCGCGCAGCGCTGCTCTATGTCGAGCCCGATGCTGCGACGTTGGCGGTGGTAGACACCAGCGACGGGTCGATCACCGATGTGCACCGCGAGATACTGCCTGAGGACGACGAACAGGCGGTGTCGAAACTGCTCGAGATGGTGTCTACCGCAGAGAGCCTCGACAACGAGCCTGAAGGCGTTTTAGTGGTGGGCTCCGGCGTGGACATTCCATTGATCAAGCCCGCGCTGGAAGGCGCGACGTCGCTTCCGCTGAGCGTGCCTGAGCAACCCGACATGGCGCTGGCCCGCGGCGCAGCACTCGCGTCGGCGAACGCGCCGCTGTTCGCCTCGTCGACAGCCGCGCAGGCGTACGCGCTGGACCCGGGCACCGGCGAGTTCGGGCACCACGTACACGAGCCGGGATACCTGGCCGTTGCCGAGGCTGTCGCCGCCGAACCGCACGGCGACGGGTTGGCTTACAGCGCAGTCGCTGACGACTCGGCCGCGGTGTACACCCAGATGGGACCTGACGCGTACGTCGGTGAGGAACACGACTTCACCACCGGCATGTATCCCGACTTCAGTCAGATGGAGCACGAACCCGTCAGTCGCACACCATTCTTCGCGGCGATGAGCGTGCTGATCATCTTCGTGGCCGGTGTGATGGCACTGGTGATTTCGCTGGCGTTCAGCATCCGCCCGACAGCCAGCTCGCGGCCGAGCCTGAGTCACAACGTGGTCGCGCCCGCCAGAGTGCTGCCCGCCCCGGTGCCGAGGCCGCAGGTGGCCGCGGCGCCGCCCGTCGCAGCACCCATACCGGTGCAAGCGCCGGTTCCGCGGGCGTTTCCGGCACCGGCACCCGCGTTCGTCCCGGGCCCACCACCGCCGGCATTCGTTCCGGGCCCGGCGCCGATTCCGCTTCCTGCGCCGATATTTCTTCCGCCGCTGATTCCGAACTTGCTGCCGCCGCCAGTGTTCGGCCCACCCCAAGGCCCGGGTCCGTGGGGCGGCGATCACGGTGACCGTGGCGGCCCCTGGGGCCACGGCGGTGGTGGTCACGGCGGCGGCCCTGGTCCCGGTGGTCCTTGGGGCCACGGCGGTGGCGGCTGGGGTCATGGCGGCGGTGGCTGGGGCCACGGCGGCTTCGGCGGCCACGGGCGCCGGTAGGCGTCGGCAATTCTGCCTGCCGTCAACACATAGCCGCCGGGTCCTGCCGTCGGTAAAGTTGAAGTGGCAATAATCGGCGAATGATCCGCGCCGCTCCTGGGTAGACCCGAGGGATCCCGGGCGATCCCCGGACCCGGTCAGCGAGACAACAGCTTGGAGGAGAAGTGGACACCGTACTTGGAGTGTCGATGGCACCCACTGCGGTCCGCATGGTTCTCGTAGAGGGCGAAAACGCCGACGGCGTGACGGTCGACGAAGACGGCTTCGACGTCAACGTGGCGGCCGATGCGCCAACCATCAACGCCGCCGACCAGGTCGTGTCGGCCATCCTGGGCACCCAAGAAGGCGCCGTCGAGAGTGGTTACCAACTGCGATC
>Ga0302326_10008674_pt1 | contig 22380 bp, 15 predicted proteins | sample Palsa_T0_3_FD_202264 | JGI IMG/M metagenome (GOLD analysis project Ga0302326, IMG submission 202264) | Peat permafrost microbial communities from Stordalen Mire near Abisko, Sweden - Palsa_T0_3 | ecosystem: Environmental > Terrestrial > Soil > Palsa > Peat permafrost | place: Sweden: Abisko... | reverse complement strand
CTGCGTATCTACCGATATCGGGACTGGAGCGCTGGAGATTCAAATCTGGCAAGTGCATGGACGGAGATACAGCAAAAGACTTTCAGCTGTCTCACGATCCTGTCCGCCATCGCCAAGATCGACAACCTAAAACCCACGGGCTGGGACATTTTTCTGAAGACCATGCGAGACAACAACAGCGACAGCAAAAAATTCGATCGGGACCTCACGGTTTTGGAACGCGTCCTTGCCGAAGGCAGCAAGCTCGTCCTTCAACAGCAACTTCGCGACCGTGAATTTGAACTTTATACGTCGATCGGAGCACTAAAGAGCGTTGGTGACGGTCTGGCGCGCGGCCCGATGAGAAAAGGAATCGCTATCGGGTATTTGCCGTCCTGGCGAGGAGTATATCTCGGAGACGTGCTTGAAATGCGGAATGACTCGGGCACCGACTTCACCAATGGCGCGGTTGCGGTCACCGTTCGTCATATGGATGGAAGGTCCGTGACGCATATTCACTATGTGGAACGTTGGCAAAATGGCTCCACTCTGGGTGCCTGGTACCCGTATTACGCAGGAGACTATTCGAAGAACAAGGCTTTCGACGACCCGACATCCATAGAGGTTGCCGCGTATTCGGGCGGGGCCATTTCAATCGGGCGACGAGACATTTCCGAGCAGGAACTGGATGCAACCATTCGACGTTACTGTTCGGAGTTGAGATTCGCCGGCAGTTTCCTCGGTGAATACGTCGAGAACGGTTCGGGCAAGTTTTATCCGCCCGGATTCCGCTTTACGTTCGACGGTCTGTCGGCACTTCCGGTTAAATCGGTTCTGATTCGGTTTTACTCGGCTGAAGGCAGAGCACAGGAAGTAATCTGGGAAGGTCGTGAGTCCTTACAGCGAAGCAAGTACTACGTTTATCGATCCGATCTGTTCTCGAAAAGCGAGCCCGCTTTTGGCAGCGTTTCAGCGCCGGCGCACGTGGAGGTGGTGCTGGAGTTCGCCGGGACGAGCTATCGTCATACCACCCGTTTCTACTGACGAGCCGTATTGGAGGGGATCTGGTGATATTCGTAACCAAGAGACAGGGTCTGTTTTCTCTCGATGGCACCAAAGGCAGCGCGGCATTGCAAACGACCAACTCTATATCGTGGTATTCTCTTCGCAATCGGGTTGGCTGGATTCTGTGCCGTCGTAGGTCGTGCTCCGGCGCCGCCGACGGCGCGAGAACTCTCGCGCGGCTGCCCGTTGGTTCTCGTTCCACGACGATTATGAGGCTGTATCTTATATGACACCGTTCGAGACTCGACATTTAAATACGGATGGGAGTCGGCAATTGCCGACCATTGATGCGGGAAGTGAACTCTCGTTTGCCCGCGAGTTGTTGCAGAGAAGTGCTTTCTCGCCCCAACAGATCGAAATAATTGAAAAGAACATTCGACAGGTAGAAGCCCGCGCCAAAGATGAGACGCTTTACCTGGCGGTATTAGGCGAATTCAATAGTGGGAAGAGTACCTTCATCAACGCCCTCTTGCGCCGTCGAGTGTTGAAGTCCGCCCCCCAAGCCACCACGGCGGCGGCCACGTCGATTCGATTCGCAACAGAGTTCTGTGTAAAGGTCCACTTCGCCGATGGCTCGATTGTTGCCGGTAGCGAACAGGATTGTGGAGACCTCAGAAGAAAACTCCTGAGCTTAATGGCTGAGGCGAAGGACTGTCCGAGCCTAGAGGACCTTTTGGTGTTGGCGACCGTCGAGGAATCGGTTACAAAGTACATCGTGCAGGTGGAACTGGGGCTGCCCGCTGCAACGCTGCGCAGCGGCATCTCTGTTATCGACACGCCCGGAATTGGCGCCGGCGCCGATTCCGCGAAGCGCCATCAGGCCGTGACGGAGCGGGTGACCACAGACACGGCTGACGCCGCTGTGATCCTCATACCCGCAGATGGCGCGATGACGAAGACGCTGATCAGTTTCCTCACGGAAAGGACCGGACGCTTCCTCCATCGATGTGTTTTTGTCATCACAAAAATGGATCATATAGAGGAGTCCGACCGAGCGGGCGTTTGCGAGTTTGTCGAAGCGAAATTGAAGCAGGTTTTAGGAAAACAACCGATGATTCTCCAATCGGCTGCCGCTACGATGCTCCCTGTGAAGGAGGTCCCGCCTTCGCTCGAGGAATCTTGGTCATACTGGAGGGCCAGTTTTTCCACGATGGAAAAAGCGCTACACGAGGAGTTGGCTCGAAACCGGCGAACTATCATAGCGGAACATCTAACGGCGCTGCTTCATTCGCTTCTGACAGGACTTCAAGAGGCGGTTACCAGCAAGCGCGGCACTCTTGCGCAGGAACGGGCTACACTCGAGCGAAACTCGGTATCCGACCTGGAGCGTGTACTCGCCGCACTCTTCGAGAGATCCCGCGGGGAGATTGAACAGGAGGTTCAAGCCGGAAAGCTCAGGATACGGGACGACGGAGGAAGGTTCGAAGATTGGGCTATGCAAACGACGGGCGCAATCCTGGATCGCGCCGATAAGAATACCCTTGCCAGAGCCGTTGACGCTGACATTCCGAACGGGATTAACGATCTTCAGCAGCGCTTCGATAGCGCCTGCCAGCAGCACTTGAAGGGCTTACAAGGAACATGCGAGCGCGTTGAGCGGCAGTTTACCGAGCAATTCGAAACCCATTACCGAGAACTGCGATCTCTTGGCGTAAGGATCGAAGTAGCGAAATTCGCAGAAGTCTCCGGCTCGGTCGCAGGTAGCGTTTTTTCTTCGGCGGGAGATTTTCTTAAGACTTCAAAACAAGCCCGCGAGAGAATCGCCGCTGGCTTGGGGACCGTGGTAGGGGGATGTATCGGAGGTCCGGTTGCGGGCCTTTTGGGTGCGATGATCGGGGCACTCTCCGGCTGCGCAATCGGCAGCCAGTCGTCTGCTGAAGGAGCCATTGGTGGATTCTTCTTGGGCGGGATCTTAGGAGGCTTCGGAGGCTTCATTGCCGCAACGATCGGAGGTCGTCAAGTCGGCGCAAACATAGGTTCCCGCAGCTTTGATCTTGCCAGGGAGCGCGAGAAAGTTCGTTCGTTGCTGTTACCAGAAGTCAAGAATCATGTTCAAATGCTCACGGCCTCACGTATCGCAGATTTTGAGAGAACGAGGAGTTCGGCACTGCAACGACTCGAAGAAAGCGTTCACTCCCACACGAGTCAGTATTCCGACGTCGTGAAGCGAATGCTTGAGGAGCACACCCGCAAGGTTGACAACTTGGCCCGGCAAGAGAAGCAAGCTCAAATCGACTCGTCGGAATTGCTCAGGCGGACGCAGCTCTTGGATGAGACGAGAGTACATCTACTCAAGGTTGGGGCTTGACGTTGTGTGTCCTTCCGGCGAGCCTGAGTAAAGCCGACTGAATCAGGATTTATTTTGTGCCAGGAGGCGACGGACTGAGGTTCGACCTATTTCAAGTTCGCGGGCGATCGCAGATTTGCGGCTGCCTTGCTGGTGCAGCTTTTGGGCTTCGACGGCTTTGTGAACTACCAATGCGGACGGCCGAGGCGCTTGCCTTGCTGCCGAGCATGAGCTAACCCGGCACAGACACGCTCGCGAAGGATCTCCCTTTCGAACCCGGCGAACACGGAGAGTAGTCCGGCCATGGCGCGGCCTGCGGGGGTGGTCAGATCGAGCGCTTCGGTCAGCGACACGAAATCCACACGGAGATGCTGCAGTTCCTGAAGTGTCGCTTCAGGCCAGAGACGACAAGCTTCTTGAGATCGTCCGGAAGGGAGAGCAACTTCAATTCTCCACGTGGGTGGATTTTTTCCTGGAAAACTATTCCCAGCAGCCCCTCCGCGCCGAGAAAACACACGAGGCCAATTTACGCGCCGGTCTGCATTTAAAGAAAGCCTTCGGGGCTCGCAAGCTCGGGAAAGCCTCAGCGGACGACATCGAGTTGTATCTGCTCCGGCGGCTCCAGGATCGAGTCCGGATAAAAACCGGCGCCGGAGTACCTTCGAAATATCATCCGGATCATCACCGAGACCGGCCTTCGGGTCTACAAGAAGTTGATGCCGATGAAGAAGGATCAGGTGAACCTGGAAAATGCGGTCGTGTGGATTCCGGACTCGAAGACTGCAAACGGGGTCGCCGAGGTTCCGCTGACCGAGATCGCCGTCAAGGCGTTTCGGGATCAGTGGGCTCTCGCTGGAAAGAGTCCGTGGCTGTTTCCGAGTGATGAAAACCCGAGCGGACACCAGAAGACTCTGAAGACGGTGTGGCATGCCACTTTGCGTAGAGCGAAGGTGCCATACTTCCGCATCTGCGACCTCCGATCCACGTATGCGACGCGTCTGAGCGCCGGCGGCGTGGCGGACGAGTGGGTGACTCAACTGCTCGGGCAGGGAGACGCCAAGGCGTTCAAGAAGTACTCACAGATGAAGCTGCAGATGAAGCGGGATGCCTGCAGAAACTGAACCGGCAGACGAATGAGAGCGGCCGGAGTTTTGACACGGAGAGGCCTAACTGATGGGGTTTTGTCACGGTTTTGCCACGGTCGGGCCTGTTTTAGGTAGTTTTTGTCCTCGTCGCGGAGTGCGGCGAGTCAAGAAGTGTTTTAGAATGAAGAGAACAACACCTGTCGGGGCGTAGCGCAGCCTGGTAGCGCACCTGCCTTGGGCGCAGGGGGTCGGGCGTTCAAATCGCCCCGCCCCGACCAAACCTTGCGATTCCGAAAGAGTTGGGCTCAGCGCCCGGCGTTCCGCAAGCGGCTGCGTCATGTTCCGGCGTGACCGCCATTGCGAATATAGTACTGGAGGGTGCCGCGTAGGCTACACCAAAATGATTTTCAGGGGTCTGATAAACTTTCCCTATCACCGCACTCAAAGAGAATAGCCACGGTACTCCCTTACGCCCCACCCCTTATCAAGCCCTGCTCGCCGGCCTGTTGACGGCGGCCGCGGCGCTTCTGTTTTTCGCCTGGCTCGCCAACGAGATCCTCAAGGGTGACACCCGGCAGTTCGACGACGCCATACGGACGCTGCTTCACCAACACGCCAATCCGGCGCTGACCGCGGCGATGCGCGCCGCCAGCTTTGTCGGATCGCCGGTCTTCCTGGTCCCTCTGGGGATTTTGGTGGTGGTGCTGTATGTGCGCCAACGCAGGCCGGTAACCGCGCGATTGTTCGTCCTAACCGTGATCGGGGGTGAGCTTCTCGATCAAGTCCTGAAGCTGGCATTTCACCGCACGCGGCCGCCGGCCTTCTTCGGGTTGGCTCAGCCCTTGGGCTACAGCTTTCCGAGCGGCCATGCGTTGGCGGCGTGCGCGTTCTACGGGGTGCTGGCCGCCTTCGCCGCGGCGCGCACGGAAAGCCCGGCGAGACGCTGGACGTACCGGGTCGCTGCGGGCCTGCTGATCGCCCTCATAGGCGTCTCGCGGATTTATCTTGGAATGCACTATCCGAGCGACGTGCTGGGAGGCTACGCCGCCGCGATGGTCTGGGTCTTCACCGTGGCGTCGGCCCGGCGCTGGATGCGGCGGTCACGCGCTACTTTCCGCCCATGATCTCGCCGTGCGGCCTTCCCTGTTTGATCTCCTCATAGGTGTCCTTAACCTGCGCGGAGAGCCCATCACCCACCCAATTCTTGACGCTGTCCGGCAACTGCACTTTCGCAAGATCCTCAGGCTTCTTACCCTGATCGATGCCGGTCTGGACCGCCTTGTGCAGCTCCACCATAAACTTTTCCTGCCCCGCCAGGACTTCCGTGCCTCCTGCCGGACCGTGGCCGGGCAGTACCGTTTTCACCTTCAGCTTTTCGGCCGCCCGCACCACGTTGGGCCAGTTGCCTACATTGGCGTCTGCCGTATAGTTATAGGGGCCATTCACCACCGCATCGCCGCTGCACAGAATCTGCTCCTTGGGAAGATAAACGAAACCGTCGCCGCGCGTATGCGCCCAGCCGAAGAAGTGGAACTCCACCTTTCGGTCGCCATCGTCCAGAACGAATTGAGTAGCGGCGAAAGTCTGCTTGGGCGGCTCGACCGTAGGCTGGTGCATGTCGGCGACGTCCTTGCGCTCCTTTTCACTCGCCAGCCACCGGCCCGGCTCGTAGCGCTTCATCTCTTCCGCCACGCCCCTGTAGGCCAGCGTGGTTGCGCCGCCGGCGGTCCACACCGAGTTGCCATAGGCGTGATCGCCGTGATGATGTGTGTCAAACACATACTTCACCGGCTTGGACGAGATGCGCTTGCAGTCCGCCATGGTCGCGCGGGCGCCGCTCGGGAAATTGGCATCTACCACGATCAGGTAGTCTTTCATCTCAATAATGATGTTGTTGCAGTGGCCCAGATTCTTGAGGTCACCCTCACGGAACCAGACTCCCGGCGCGACCGGCTCGACCGTTTCCGGCTTGGCATCGGTCCGCGAAACGAACAGCGCCATGCCTCCCAGCGCGGCGAAGAATGAGACTATCCAAAAACGCTTTTGCATCGTTCCCTCCTCGGGCTAGTGTACATCAGCGGGAGGAAACCGACGAACGTCAGCGGGTGGCCTGCAATTGCGCCAGTTCCTTTTTCACCATCGGAGCATGTTGTCCGCTCGGCGCCACATTGAGATACGCCTGCAGGTGTTTCATCATTCAATCGCCCGCCGTGGCGCTCTCCTCCGCGGCGTCAAGTTTCTCGAGATTCATCTTGGCGATGGCGTTCAATTCGTAGGCGTGCGGAAACACTGCCGGGTTCAGATCAATGGAAGGGCGAACTCCCCATCCGCCTGCACCGATTGCGCAAACGATTTCTGGGCGGCGTCGTCCTTCTGCAAAGACGCTATAGCATCCGGCCACGCCTGTTTGCCCGCCTCGTCGAGGCCCTTGTCATACGCCTTCTTGGCGCCCTTACCGGCGATTCACCTCACTTAATGGTTTCACCTCCGAGCGGTAACCTTCCAGAAACGCGCGCAATACGCATCCTTTCGCGTCCCCCGCATCGCTCACGCCGGATGGACTGAAACTGAAGCGGTCCTTGGAATCGGCGATCGCGAGGATCTTCCCAGCTGCGCCACGGGCCGGGACATGGCCCAGTTAATCCTGAGACAAAACCGGCGCCGCAGCCACGCTCTAGTTGATGGCTTCTGTGCATAATCGTACAATCACCGCGCTGGCTACTTTTCTGCTGGCCGCAGGCATCGGCGCTGCCACCACCCCCACCAAGACCATAGTGCCCGTGCGCCGGGCGACGACGCCCTCGATGCAGGCCAAGCTGGCCCCTAAGCACGACTCTGACATCGAGCAATCCATCAAAGTGCGTATGGCCGCTTCCAAGATTTCACGTCATCATTTTCAAGTACACGTGCAGCATGGCGTGGCTACGCTCGAAGGCAAGACGGATGTCCTGCAGCACAAAGGCACGGCCACGCGCCTGGCGAAGAGCGCAGGCGCCACGCAAGTGGTCAATCATATTGAGGTGAGCCAGGCGGCCAAGGACAAGGCTGCCAAGAACCTGGCCAGCGGACGGCGGCGAGCCCAGATCAAGCGCGGCGAAATTACCGCCCGAAGCGAAAAGCGTACCCTCAAATAAGCGCTCGCCGGACGGGCAACCCGCCTTTGGTAAAATAAGCCTTACCCCATGAAGGCTTTCGTTTTTCCCTCGCTTCTATTTGTCGTCACGGTGTGGGCGCAAGCTCCGGCGCAATCTCCCGCGGCGGGCCCTCCGGATCTGCCGCCCGGAACCGTGGTTGCCACCTTCGGCAACGGCGAAAAACTTACGGCGGGCGAATTGAAAAGCTTCATCGCAGCCATGCCGCCCCAGATGCAGCAGAGCGCCCTACGCGACCGCAAAGCATTTGTGCAACAGTTTGCGTTGATGCATCGCCTGGCGGAAATGGCGGAGCAAGCCAAACTGGATCAACAGAGCCCCACCCGCGAGTCTCTGGCGTTCAATCGTATGTACCTGCTGATGAACGCGCAATTGCACGAGAAGATGAACTCGATCACGTTGCCTGCCGCCGATGTCCAAGCTTTCTACGATCAGCATAAAGACCGCTTCACCCAGGTAAAAGTCAAAACCATCTATGTTTCGTTTGCGGCCAATTCGCAGGCGGCTGCGGACGGCAAGAAGCATCTCACCGAAGCTGAAGCGCAGGCCAAAATCGAGAAACTCCGCACAGCCATTGTAGGGGGCGCCGACTTCGTGAAGATGGTTAATGAAAATTCCGAAGACACGACCTCGGCGGCCAAAGACGGTGATTTCGGCATCATACGCCACACCGACAATCTTCCCGATCCCATACGCAAAGCTATCTTCGCGCTCAAGGCGGGCGAAGTCAGCGAGCCTGTACGCCAGCCCAACGGATTTTATCTTTTCCGCGCCGAGGAGTTGACCCCGCAGCCCTTTTCCGAAGTTCACGAAGAGATATCCAACGAATTGAGGCAGGCGCGTTTCAAGGAATGGATGGACGCCACCACGGCAGCCTTGAATTTGAAGATCGAGAACGAGACCTTCTTCGCGGACGGGCAGGGCACCGCGGCAGGCCACTAGCGGCCCCGTCCCGGACGCTCCGTCCGAACGCTCCTTGCTTCCGCGGTCCGGCGGCGTTATGCTTTCTTAGTCCTGGGAGCTGACCTGTTATGACAAGAAGACCAACGGCCCTGTTCGTCGCCGCGCTGAGCGTCACGCTCTGGAATTCATGCGCAAAGATGGGGTCCGGCCTCTCCGCCGGCCGCGATTTTCAGAAAAAATTTCAGGAGGCATTGATCGCCGCCAAGCCCGGCAGTGTCATTGAACTGCCCGAAGGCCGCCTCGATCTGGATCGTGGTCTGTCGCTCTCGGTCGATAACGTAACCATACGCGGCAAGGGCATCGACAAGACCGTTCTATCGTTTAAGAATCAGAAGACCGGCGCGGCAGGTATGCAAGTCACCTCCAACGGCTTCACCATCGAAGACCTGGCCTTCGAAGACACCAAGGGCGACGCGTTGAAAATTAACGGGGCCAACGGCGTCACGGTGCGGCGCGTGCGCGCGGAATGGACCGGCGGCCCCAGCGTCACCAACGGCTCCTATGGCATCTATCCGGTGCAGTGCAAGAACGTGCTGATCGAGGACTCGGTGTCGATCGGCGCCGCTGATGCGGGGATCTACGTGGGCCAGTCGAGCAACATCGTGGTGCGCCGGAGCCGGGCCGAATCCAACGTGGCCGGCATCGAGATCGAGAACTCGCAGTTCGCCGATGTCTACCAGAACAAGGCTACTAAGAATACCGGCGGCATCCTGGTGTTCAACCTGCCGGATCTGCCGGTCAAAAGCGGCGGCAACACGCGCGTGTTCAACAACGAAGTGTGGGCCAACAACACGCAGAACTTTGGAGCGAAGGGCAGCATGGTGGCCAAAGTCCCGACCGGCACCGGAGTGATCGTGCTGGCCACCAATCACATCGAGATCTTCAAGAACAACATTAGAGATAACAACACCACCAACCTCTCGATTATCAGTTATTACTCGACCGGCAACCCCATTAATGACGCTGCCTACGATCCGTTCACCGAAGCAATCTACGTTCACGACAATACGATTTCCGGCGGTGGAACGGCTCCCAGCGGCGAGTATGCCGAGGTGCTCGCGCCTGTAGCCGGCAAGCCCATGCCCGGCATTCTGTTCGATGGCATCGTCGATCCGAGGAAGCGGGTTGGCGACCGCCTGCCGGATGACTTACGAATCTGCATACAGAATAATGGAGACGCCACTTTCCTGAACTACGACGCGGGCGGCCGCTTCCAGCATCTCGATCGCGATTTGCGCCGCTACAACTGCTCGCTCACGCCGCTGTCGGCGGTGAATCTTCCGGCTACGGCTTCGGGCGGACCCGGAGGAGGAAACTGATTGTTGGCATGGCGCGCGCCGGCCACGTGCCGAACCGCCCTTCTGGCTGGGTCGATGCTGTTCTCCGCCGCATGCAGCCACGGCGTACGCCCGCATACTGACGAACCCTTTCCCGCCAAACTTTCCGCATGGCGCCTGTTCACCGGAGACCTTGCTGCGCTGACGCCCAATGCCGGTGTGGTGCCCTATGACATCAACACGCCGCTCTTTTCCGATTACGCCGCGAAATACCGGTTCGTCTGGATGCCGCCGGGAACCTCGGCGACTTACCACGACACCGATACCTTCGACTTTCCAACCGGCACGATTTTGGCCAAGACGTTTGCTTATCCGGGAGCGGGCGCCGGCGGCAGGCGGCGCATTATCGAGACGCGCCTGCTGGTTCACGCCAGGTCAGGTTGGGTAGGCCTGCCTTATGTTTGGAATGAGGGACAGACCGAGGCCACTCTCGACGTCGCCACGGACCCGGTAACGGTCCATTGGATGCACCCGTCCGGGGCCCATTACACGATCGATTATGTGATCCCTAACACTAATCAATGCAAGGGCTGCCACGATAAATCAAAAGTAATGATTCCCATCGGCCCCAAAGCCCGGAATCTCAACAAAGACTTCACCTATCGGGAAGGCCGCATGAACCAGCTCGCCTATTGGACCAAGGTGGGCTATTTGAAGGGCGCGCCGCCCCCGGAAGGAGCGCCAAAATTAGCAGTGTGGGACGACCCCGCTACCGGCACACTCGACGCGCGCGCCCGAGCGTATCTGGAGGTGAACTGCGCCCACTGCCACAATCCACAGGGCCCCGCCAATACCACGGGCTTGTACCTCACTGCGGCACAGACCGATCCGATGCGCCTGGGTTTGTGCAAAGTACCCGTTTCGGCCGGACAAGGGTCGGGCGATCTGCTCTTCGATGTGGTGCAGGGCAGGCCCGCGGAATCTATCCTGGCGCACCGCATGGAATCCACCACGCCCAAAGTGATGATGCCGGAATTGGGCCGCACCGTCGTTCATCAGGAAGGGTTGGCGCTGATCAGGGAGTGGATCGCTTCCATGCACGGAAACTGCCGTGCGGCCAGACCGGGCCCGGGAGGCGCTTAATGCGCGTAATGTGCGTAATGCGGAAGATGAGGAACCTGCTTCTAGCTTCATCGATTGGGGCGCTTTCACTGGCTGCCCAGGATTTTCGCGGAAGCTTGATCGGAACCATTGTTGACTCGAGCGGCGGCCGCATACGCAACGCTCAGATGGTCCTGCTCGCCGAAGAATCATCGCAAGTGCGGCAGGCCTCGAGCGATAGCCGCGGAGCGTTCCGGTTTGACGATTTGTTACCGGGCAGTTATCGCGTGACGGTGAAATCCCCGGGATTCGCAGAGGCTGACTCGGCTGTAACCGTGGTGGTCAGCTCCACGCGCGAGATCACCGTCACGCTCCACCCGGCTTCGATGGAACAGGCGGTCACCGTACAAGGGCAGGCATCTTCGATATCCACGCAACCCATGGACACCAGCAGCGCCGTGCATGGAGGGGCGGTCACCGCGCACGACCTGGCCGCCATTCCGCTGGCCAATCGCAGCTTCGCCAATATTGCCTATCTCATTCCAGGTACCGAGCCGGTGGAGCCCTCCGACCCTACCAAGGCCCGTATCACCGCGGTTTCCTTCGGCGGCAGCTCCGGCTTGAATGACGTGCTCTCCGTCGACGGCGGCGATAATTCCGATGACTACATCGGCGGGTTCCTGCAGAATTTTTCGCCGGACGCCATACAGGAATTCGCCGTGCGGACATCGCAAATGGACGCCGACACGGGGCGTACGGTGGGCGGTTCGGTGGTGATCACGACCAGGCGCGGCACCAACGGCTGGCACGGTGGGGCAGCCTTCTACGAGCGGGCCGCGGCGCTCAACGCCCGCTATCCGATCGAGAATCCACCGCCGCTACCCAAGCAGCCTTTCTCGCGGCAGAATTATATTGGCACGCTGGGCGGTCCCATCCGCAAAGACAAGCTCTGGTTTTTTGCCTCGTTCGAGCAGGTCCGCGAGGACGCCAGCATCGCCTACAGTCCGGCCAGCCTGATGCAGTTCCACGCGCTGGCATCTTTGGCCGCGCAGGGCCTGATCCCCGGGGTGAGCTCCATTCCGGTGCCTGACAATGTTCCCGTCCCGTTCCGCGATTATCTCGGCACCATGCGCCTCGATTGGTCGCAGTCTGCGCGCTCGCAGTGGTACCTCAGGGCGGCCGTCGACAACTACACCACCGACAACGCCTTCGTCCAGCAAGCCACGCTGTCCTCTACCGGTGCGACCTGGCATTCCAATTACATGAACCTGGTGCTCGGCGAGCAGTACATATTCAGCCCGACATGGCTCGGATCCTTCACCTTCGATGCCAGTGGATTGCATCTTACCGAAGCGCGTAATGTGAACCTGGGCTTCGCGCTGGCGTTTCCGTTCAGCTCCACGTTTCAAACCATTTCCGGTTTTGAAACCTTCGGCGACAACCAGTTCGTGACGCCCATCACGGCGTTTCCCGTATTGCGCAATCAGCAAAAATATCAGGTCCGCTATGTCGTGACGCATTCCTCCGGAAGGCACGCTCCCAGTTTCGGCGTGGACCTCATACACGAGCCGGTGATGAGTGGCGCGCTGCCGGGCAACGCGGAAAATCTAACCGTATTCGCGCAAGACCCCGCCGCTTACTTGAACAACCCGCAACAATTCAGCGTGGACCTGAACTGCACACCTAACGGCTCGCTCCAGGTGACTCCCGGCACAACCTGCACCAGCACGCCCGCCGGCAACGGCAGCTTTTCGCAGAACGTGCAGCGCCTGGGAATCTACGCGCAGGATTCCTGGCGGGCGACGCCACGCCTCACGGTGAACTACGGTCTGCGGTACGACACCACCTTCGGTCTCTTCACTGCTTCGGGGCAGTCGCAAGCCGCAAACCCGGCGCTGCTTACCGTCGAAGCGCTTGCCATACCGCTCTTTCAGCACCCCGGTGTTCCGCACGATTATCGCAAGGCCATCGCGCCGCGGCTGGGGCTGGCCTATGCGCTGGGAGATTCCAAGACCACCGTGTTGCGCGCCGGCTTCGGGCTGTTCTACAACGATCTGGCGCAAAATGGTTGGGTCACCGCGTTTCAGGCGGTCAATTCGGGTGCCATGGCTTGCGTGCATACGGGCGATCCCGGATGCCTCCCTGGCGACGCCAGTGGAGGAGCCGGCGCGATCATCGATCCGGCTTACAAGACTCCTAATGCCTTGCACGCCAGCGGGGGCGTAGAGCACGCCTTCAATTCCAACTGGATGATGAGCGCGGACTGGACTCACGAAGAGGGCGTACATGGCTACAGGCGTTATCAATATCAGGCGGGCTATACGCTGTTCTCGCCGCTCTTTGCCAGCGACCTTGCGGCGCAGCAGCAGAATGTTCCCGACCTGACCGTCTTCCGTTCCGACAATCGCTCACGCTATGACGGCTTATCCATTCACCTGCAAGGCAATGTCTCGCGAAGGTTCAGCCTGATCTTTAACTACACGCTGTCGAGCGCCGAGACCTGGGGCTGCGTCCTGGGCGAGCTGTTCGACTACGTGAACGGCGTATGCGATCCGCGCAACGCATTCGCCAAGGGCGACTACGGCCCTTCCGGAGAAAATGTCACAGACCGCGCCGTTCTGGCGGGCACCTGGCATGCTCCCGGCGGATTCGAGGTGGGAGTGCTGAGCCAGGCGGAGAGCGCGCGTCCCTTCACCCTGACCACTCCGGTGGACGTGAATGGTTTCGGCGACACGCTGGACGATCGCGCGGTGGTCGATGGCGTCCAAACCAGCCTGGATGAATTCCGCGGCACGCCTTACATCCAAACGGACCTGCGCGTCAGCCGTGCCTTCAACCTTCGCGACCGCGCCAGGCTGACCGCCTTCGTCGAGTTTTTCAATTTGTTCAATCGTAATAATCCCGGCGCCAACTATGTGACGAATGCAGCCGCATTTCCATTGCCGGTAAATAATCTGAATAACATCACTGCGTTTTGTCTGAATGCAGATTGTAGCCGGACGGAGCCTGTTACCAGCCTCAATCAATTACGCGTGCCCGCTGGAGGGCTGGGGGATTTCTTCGGCCCTGGCACTACGGTGGGCATTCCGTTCGCAGCGCAGTTGGGCGCCCGGCTGACCTTCTGAGCGCGGCCGGAGTCCGATGACTGCCGGCGGCGAATTATATTCTCCGTGTTGTCAATTATATAGGGTGAATTGGGGTCGCCTGCCATTGGGTCTGTCTTTATGGTGAAGGCGAAGAGGGAGTTCGGTCCGTCTATATCCTTCAACCAGAACTGCAAATTAAACCTCTAGATTCCCTCCCGCTCCGCCCGGAGCGTATCCGCGTCTTACCGGATTCCCTCTCTTCTTCTCCCTATACAACCAGCTTCCAGGGGGCGCGGTAATCGCGCGTCAGGAGGCGGCCGGCGGTGGGCTGCGCAACCGTCTGCTCGCGCTCATCCCAATCGAGGCGCTCCCGGCTGCGCAGCGCCACGTTGCCCAGCAGGCAGGTGGACGTCGAGCGGAAGCACTTCTCGATGTCGCTGATGGGACGCGCGCGAGTGTGCACGCATTCGAGGAAGTTGGCCCAGTGATTGGCGTTGCCGCTGGAGGTCGATTTGACGTCCACAGTCTTGCCCTTCTTGCCCTCCGGCACCAGGCTGTAGCCGCCGCGATCCACAAACAGAGTCGCCTGGTTGCCATGGAACAGAATGCCGCCGCCTTTGTTGAACATGGATTGCCCATTGCCGCTACGGTATTCGTAAGCGGCAACGAAACCGGGATACTCGTAGGTCACCTGCAGCGTGTCCGGCGTTTCGCGGTTATCGGTGAACCACAGCTTGCCGCCCAGGCTGGTGATGGAGCGCGGCATGGCTTCGTCAAAGGCCATCTGGACGATGTCCAGCCAATGCACGCCCCAGTCCGTCATCATGCCTCCGGCGTAATCCCAGAACCAGCGGAAGAAGGAGAACGCCTTGGGATCTACGCCGAAGCGATTACGATTGAAGGCGCGCAAAGGCGCGGGACCCAGCCACATGTCCCAGTCGAGGCCCGCCGGCGGATCGCTGTCCGGAGGATTGCCGATGCCTTCCGGCGGGTCATTACCGTAGTTCCAGGTACGCACAAACGTCACCTTCCCCAGATCGCCCCGGCGGACCATCTCGCAAGCCTCCTGAAAATGCACGGCCGAGCGCTGCATGGTCCCGGCCTGCACCACGCGGCTATACTTGCGGGCGGCTTCGACCATTTTCTGGCCTTCCTCGACCGCCACGCAGATGGGCTTCTCGACGTAAACATCCTTGCCGGCCTTGCATGCTTCGACAGTCATGTAGGCGTGCCAATGATCCGGGGTGGAGATATTGACAATATCGACCGACGAGTCCGCCAGGATTTCGCGAAAGTCGTGAACCGCTTTGGGGTTGTGGCCTTTCTCGCGCGCCTTGGCCACAGCTTCTTCGAGATGCGGCTGATAAACATCGCAGACCGCCACCACCTGCAGATTAGGCTGGCGCATGGCGTAGTCCAGATTGCTCATGCCCATGCGGCCCATGCCAATGAACGCGGCGGCCACGCGATCGTTGGCGCCCCGCATGTTGCCGGTGAAGACGGACGTGGTCAGGGCTGCTCCCGCGGATTTAAGGAACTGCCTGCGGGCGGAGTTTGCATCTTCCATGAGAGGAATTCTAGCACCGCGGGACTAGGCGCGTGCGCTCGGCACCGCGCCAGCGAAGGTCTGCGCGATCAACTCCTGAGCCTCTTTCTGAATCCTGCGCAAGTGGCTCTCGCCCCGGAAGCTTTCCGCGTATAACTTATAGACGCTCTCTGTGCCGGAGGGCCGCGCCGCGAACCAACCGTTCTCCGTCACCAACTTCAGCCCGCCGATGGACGCTCCGTTTCCAGGGGCGGTGGTGAGGGTGGCCACGATCTTTTCGCCCGCGAATTCGGCGGTTTGCAATTGCGCCGCCGAAAGATTCTGCAAGATAGCCTTCTGTTCGGGTGTGGCCGGCGCGTCGATGCGCTCATACACCGGATCGCCGAATTTGCCGGTCAGCTCGCGGTAGCACTCGCCGGGGTCGCGGCCCGTGCGCGCCAGGATCTCGGCCGAAAGCAGGCCCAGGACGATGCCGTCTTTGTCCGTGGTCCACGCCGTTCCGTCACGGCGTAAGAACGATGCGCCGGCGCTCTCCTCACCGCCAAATCCCAACGCGCCGCTCAACAAGCCGTCCACAAAATACTTGAACCCCACCGGCACCTCTACCAGCTTGCGGGGCAGGCTGGCGGCCACGCGATCGATCATGCTGCTGCTCACCAGGGTCTTGCCCACCCCGGCAGCGGCCGGCCATCCGGGCCGGTTCTGAAACAGAAACCAGATGGCCACCGAAAGATAATGATTGGGATTCAGCAGCCCGGCGCTGCGCGCCACTACGCCGTGACGGTCGTGGTCGGTATCGCAGGCGAAGGCCAGGTCAAAGCGGTCCTTCAACGCGATCAGTCCCGCCATGGCATAGGGCGATGAGCAGTCCATGCGGATCTTGCCGTCCCAGTCGATGGACATGAAGCGGAAGGTGGGGTCCACCACATTGTTCAACAACGTCAGCGGCACGCCGTAGCGCTCGCTGATACGTGGCCAATAGGCCACTCCCGCGCCTCCCAAAGGATCCACTCCCAGGTTGAGATGCGCGGCCCGGATGGCCTCCATGTCCACAACCTGGTCGAGGTCGTTCACGTAGGCCGAAACGTAATCGTAGCGGTGTGTTGTGGAGGCGTGCAGGGCGTTCTCGTAGGGCGTGCGCCGTACTTCCCGCAGGCCGGTCATCAGCAAGCGGTTGGCGCAGTCTTCAATCCAGCGCGTGACGCCGGTGTCCGCCGGACCGCCGTTGGGAGGATTGTATTTGAACCCGCCGTCGGTCGGTGGATTGTGCGAGGGCGTGATGACAATGCCGTCGGCCAGATCCTGCGTCTTCCCGCGGTTATGGGTCAGAATGGCGTGGGACACCGCGGGGGTCGGCGTATAACCGCTGCCGCTGTCGATCATGGTTTCCACGCCGTTGGCCGCCAGTACTTCGAGCGCGCTGGCCCAGGCAGGATCGGACAGGGCGTGTGTGTCCATGCCCAGAAACAATGGTCCGGTTACCTCGTGTTGTTTCCGGTATTGGCAAATCGCCTGTGAGATTGTCAGGATGTGGGCTTCGTTGAATGACAGCGTGAGCGACGAGCCCCTATGGCCGGATGTTCCAAAAGTTACGCGCTGCGCGGCTACTGCCGGGTCGGGCCGGCCCGTATAATAAGCTGTCACCAGGCGAGGGACGTTGACCAGCATGGAAGGCTGCGCGGGTTTTCCTGCGTTCGGGTCGATAGCCATCTCCCTTATTCTCTCTCCGTCGGCTATGCTTTATCATGCCTTCAAAAACATCCCGGCCGGAACTCTGGTTGATGCGCCATGGCGAGACCGCATGGTCTCTCTCGGGGGCGCACACCGGCCGCACCGATATCCCGCTGACGGCCGCCGGGGAAGCGCACGCTGTGGATATGGGCCATTCTCTGGCCGGACGCCATTTTGCGCTGGTGCTGACCAGTCCCTTGCAACGCGCGCGTGAAACGTGCCGCCTGGCGGGCTATGGCGATGCCGCGCAAATCGAGCCCAACCTGCGCGAATGGGACTATGGCGATTATGAAGGACGCACCAGCGCTGAGATCCAGAAGGAGGCGCCCGGCTGGACCATCTGGACAGGGGCGGTTCCGCACGGCGAAACCATCGAACAGGTGGGCGCGCGCGCCAACCAGGTGATCCAACGCGCGCTGGCCGCCCCGGGCGATGTGGCGTTGTTTGCGCATGGACACATACTGCGGGTGCTGGCGGCCTGCTGGCTGGGTTTGCCTCCTACCGGCGGCAAGCTTTTTGCGTTAAGCACGGCGTCGGTGAGCGTTCTCGGTTATGAGCACGAAACGCGCGTCATCACGCAATGGAACTATGTGTGCCGTCATGCGGATTAGCCGGTTTGGCCGCCGCAGGATAATTTTCCGAGACCACCTGCAGCAGGCGATCGGTGGTCGCCGCAATTTCGCGCACCGCCGCATCGAAGGCCTCCTGATTAGCCTTGGAAGGCTTGCGATAGCCGCTGACCTTACGCACGAACTGCAGAGACGCCGCGGCAATCTCGTCCGCGGTGGCGGGGATGGACTCGTTCCGAAGGACCTTGATGCTGCGGCACATGGATGTCTGACTCAGATTTTCGCACAAACTTGACCGGATTTTCCGCCCGATGTTACAGTCGGCTCCAAATGCAGAACAGTAACGATACCGGCAGGCGTGAATTCCTGAAGTCCGTCGCACTGGCCGGAGCCACGGCCTCGCAGGGCCCCGCCGGACAGACCGCGCCGGGCACCACTGCGCCGCCAGCGAGGCCGCCGCAGGCAAACAGGCCCGTGGCGCTGCCGCGCTCGTCCATGCATTATCCCCGCGTCTATACGGGCCGCCAGTTAGCCATGCTGGCATTTCCCCTAGGGGGCATCGGTACGGGCAGCATCAGCCTGGGTGGCCGGGGACAGCTTCGCGATTGGGAAATTTTCAACCGTCCCGACAAGGGCCGTTCGCCCGACTATGCCTTCGCCTCCATCTGGGCCCAGGCCGGCACGCGGAAGCCGGCCGCGCATGTACTCGAGGCTCGCATCATGCCCCCTTATGAAGGCCCCGAGGGCCTGGGATCTAATAATGTGCCGGGACTAAGCCGTCTCGAGGGCGCGACCTTTACCGGCGAATTTCCCGTCGCACAGGTTGAGTTTCACGACTCCAGGCTGCCGGTCAATGTCACGCTCGACGCCTTCAGTCCGTTCATCCCTCTCGACGCGGAAGAGTCCGGCTTGCCCGTCGCCGTGCTGCGCTATGTCGCCCACAATCCGGGCAGGGACGTTGCACGCGTTTCCATCGCCTGGTCGATTGAGAATCCCATAGGCGCGAGGTATCAGGATGTCGCGAGGCCGAAAGCCGGCGAACAGCGCGTGATCGAATACCGCGAGGGTGAACAGATCAAGGGTCTGGCGATGAGCAATCCCGGGATGCCCGGGAACGATCCGCAGTCCGGCACCATCGCCCTGTGCCTGGTGAAACCGGAAGGCAAACTCACTTACCTGCGCGGCTGGACGGACGCCAAATGGTGGACCAGCCCGCTGCTTTATTGGGACGATTTCAGCCAGGACGGCCTGCTTGGTCCCGAGGCGGAGCACCGCAAGCCCATAGGCTCGCTATGCCTGCAACAGGAGATCGCGCCCGGCACCGAAGCTGCTTTCACTTTCCTGCTCGCCTGGCATTTTCCCAATCGCACGCCCGCGTGGTCCGGCTGGCAGGCTCCCAAGGGCGAAGAAAACACCACCATCGGCAATTATTACTGCACACGCTTCGCAGGCGCGTGGCAGGCTGCCGAATACGCGGCCGGCAAGCTGGCTGATCTGGAAGCCCGCACCCGCCGTTTCGTCATCGCCATGCGGGAAAGCACGCTGCCGCCGGCGGTACGCGATGCCGCCATGTCCAATCTCTCTACGCTGGTGACGCAGACTTCGTTCCGCACGGCGGATGGCGAGTTTCACGGCTTCGAGGGCTGCAACGATCATAGCGGCTGCTGCTTCGGCAATTGCACGCATGTGTGGAACTACGAGACGGTCACGCAGCATCTGTTTCCTACGCTGGCGCGGTCGCTGCGCAAAGCCGCTTTCGGTTTTTCCGAAGACCAGCAGGGAGCCATGCGCCACCGCCAGTTGCTGCCCGATGGCAAAGAGCGCTATGGCTATGCCGCCGCCGACGGCCAGATGGGACAGATCATGAAAGTCTACCTGGACTGGCGCCTCTCCGGCGATACGGCGTGGCTGCGTGAATATTGGCCCAGGGTCCAGCTTGGCCTCTCTTTCGCGTGGGTCCCGGGCGGCTGGGATTCCAAGCGCAGCGGCGTCATGGATGGCGTGCAGCATAACACCTACGACGTCGAATTCTATGGTCCGAACCCACAGTGCGGCATCTATTACCTGGGCGCGCTGCGCGCCGCCGAGGAGATGGCCCGCGCGGTCGGTGACCCCAAAGCCGCGGACGATTATCGCCAGCTTTTCGAAGCGGGCCGTAAGTGGATCGACGCCAATCTGTTCAACGGCCACTATTACATTCAAAAAGTGCGCAGCATTCCGAAGGACCAGATCGCTCCTGCCACGGTAGGCGACATGGGCTCCGAGCGTCCCGACAAACCTGATTTTCAGGTGGGCGACGGCTGCCTGCTGGATCAATTGATGGGGCAATATATCGCGGAAGTGGCTGGCCTCGGACCGTTGGTCGATCCCGCCCATCTTCATGAAGCGCTCGAATCCATCTACCGGTACAACTACAAGCGCCAATTCTATGAGCACGAAAACGTGCAGCGCACCTTCGTGCTCAATGACGAAGCCGGTCTGGTGATCTGCGATTATGGACAGGGTAAGCGGCCCGAAGTCCCCTTTCCTTATTTCGCGGAAGTGTTCACCGGCATCGAATACCAGGCCGCGGCGCATATGATCTATGCGGGCATGGTCCGCGAAGGTGTGGAATGTATCGAGAACACGCGGCGCCGGTACGATGGGGAGCGCCGCAACCCGTGGGACGAGGCCGAATGCGGCCATCATTATGCGCGCGCCATGGCGGCCTGGTCGGGCGTGCTGGCGCTGAGCGGCTTCCATTACCACGGCGTGGAAAAGAACGCCGCCATCGCGCCGCGTATCATTGTTCCGAAGTTCTCCTGCTTCTGGTCGGCCGCGCCGGGCTGGGGCACTTTCACGCATGCGGCCGAAGGGAACCGCCGCCGTGTGACCTTATCCGTCGCGGAAGGTAGCCTGCCGCTGCGCATGGTGACGCTCCCGCCGGGAGTGGCCGGCACATCTTCGGTAACCGTCGGCGGCCGTACGCTCGCCCACGAACTGAAGCGCAGCGATGCGTCACTGGCTTTCGCATTGGCCGAAGAAGTCACTCTGCATGCCGGCGACGAGGCGGTGCTGGTTGCCTGAGCGCGATAACCTCCCCACGTTGATTCTGGCCGGAGGATTCCTGGGCGCAGGCAAAACCACCCTGCTGCTGCGCGCGGCCCGCCTGCTGCAACAGCGCGATATGCGCCCCGCCATTATCACCAACGATCAGGGAGGATCGCTGGTGGATACGCATCTGGCCACGGCGGAGGGCTTCGATGCCGGTGAGGTCGCGGGGGCGTGCTTCTGTTGCCGCTTCGGAGATTTCATCGGCGCTGCCGAGAGCCTGTTGGCGGTCAAGCCCGACGTCATTTTCGCCGAGCCGGTGGGAAGCTGTATGGATCTTTCCGCCACCGTGCTGCAACCGCTCAAGCAATATTATGGAGATCAGTTTCGCCTGGCGCCCTACACCGTGCTGGCCGATCCACAACGAGCCGCGGAGATGCTGCGGCCGGATGCGGATGCGCTGGTCGCGTATCTGTTCCAGAATCAGCTTGCCGAGGCGGATATGGTGGTTTTCACCAAATCGGATCTGTATGCGGACGCGCCGGAGTTGCCCGGCATTGCCGCCCGCCGCGTGAGCGCCCGAACTGGCGCGGGCGTGGCGGAGTGGCTGGATGAAATGCTCAGCGGACGTCTGCGTGCGGGCGGCCACCTGCTGGACATCGATTACGCCCGTTACGCCGCCGCCGAAGCCGCGCTCGGCTGGCTCAATTGGGAAGGTGAACTGCGGCTCGAGTCCGCGCTCACGCCGGCCCAGGTGGCCGGACCTCTGCTCGAGCGTCTGGACCAAGATCTCACGCAAGCCGGCGCGCCCATCGCTCATCTGAAGGTCTTCGATCGCGCCGCCAGCGGCTATATCAAGGCCGGTATCTGCGCCAACGGAGAGGAGCCTTCCGTCGAAGGAGACCTGCTGGCATCGCCGGCGCGCCGCCACGAGCTGATCGTGAACCTGCGCGCGCGCGCGTTGCCCGACTTACTCCACGCCACGGTCGTACGCGCCACGAGCGAGCTGCCCGGCCATTTGCACGTGGTGCTCGATCAGGCCTTTCAGCCCGCGCCCCCGGCGCCGGAGCATCGCTTTCGCGCGGTGGTTTGACGCTACCATAGAGCTTCAACAAATGAAGGCGCTGGTGAAGAGCAGGAGCGAACCCGGCCTGTGGCTGGAGGACGTGGAGAAGCCGCACATCGGCATCAACGACGTTCTCATCAGGGTGCATCGCGCGGGCATTTGCGGCACCGACGTACACATCTACAAATGGAACGATTGGGCGCGCCAGACCATCCCGGTCCCGCTGGTGATCGGTCACGAATTCGTAGGCGAGATCGCCGAGACGGGGTCCAACGTGGCCGACTTCTTTCCCGGCGATATTGTGAGCGGCGAGGGCCATGTAGTCTGTGGACGCTGCCGTAACTGCCTGGCCGGCCGCCGGCACCTTTGCGCGCACACGCTGGGCGTAGGTGTGAATCGCCCCGGCGCCTTCGCCGAGTACATCGCGCTGCCCATGACCAACA
>Ga0302326_10008670_pt1 | contig 22385 bp, 23 predicted proteins | sample Palsa_T0_3_FD_202264 | JGI IMG/M metagenome (GOLD analysis project Ga0302326, IMG submission 202264) | Peat permafrost microbial communities from Stordalen Mire near Abisko, Sweden - Palsa_T0_3 | ecosystem: Environmental > Terrestrial > Soil > Palsa > Peat permafrost | place: Sweden: Abisko... | reverse complement strand
CGACGTTGGTCACCCAGTCGCGCAAGGCCTCGTTCATCGCATCCTTGAGCGTCTTCGATCCGGATTCGACGGGGACGACCTTGGCGCCGAGCATGTTCATGCGAAAGACATTCGCCTTCTGCCGCTCGACGTCGACGGAGCCCATATAGACGATGCATTCGAGGCCAAACCGCGCGCAGAGCGTCGCGGTGGCGACCCCGTGCATGCCGGCGCCGGTTTCGGCGATGATGCGCTTCTTGCCCATGCGGCGGGCGAGCAGGATCTGGCCGAGCACGTTGTTGACCTTGTGCGCGCCGGTGTGATTGAGCTCCTCGCGCTTGAGATAGATCTTCGCGCCCAGAAGGCCGGAGGCCGTCTTCATGCTTCTGCAGTGTGTCGTCAGCCGCTCGGCGAAATAGAGCGGCGACGGCCGCCCGACATAGTGCGTGAGGTAGCCGTCCATCTCCTTCTGGAATGCGCGATCGGTCTTGGCCTGCGCGTAGGCCTTCTCAAGCTCAAGGATCAGCGGCATCAGCGTTTCGGCGACGAAGCGGCCGCCATAGATGCCGAAGTGCCCGCGATCGTCCGGCCCGGTGCGGAAAGAATTGGGTTTCTGCACGGTCATGCTGGACTCGCGACCGGGTTGCCGGCAAGGCGTGAAGCCGCGTCGCGCGCCGCACGCACGAAGGCGCGAATCTTATCGGGGTCTTTCTCGCCAGGCACGCGCTCGACGCCGGAGGAGACATCGACAGCGGGAGCCCGCGTGATGCGCAAAGCCTCGCCGATATTGCCGGCATCGAGGCCGCCTGAGAGCATGACCGGCACGCCGAGGACGGCGCCCCTTATCAGCGTCCAGTCGAACGGCTTGCCGAGACCGCCCGGCCGCGTGGCGTCGCGTGGAGCGCGCGCGTCAAACAACAGCCGGTCGGCAACTCCGATGTAGGCTGCGGCGGCGGCAAGATCGCCCTTCCCTTCGACCGCTATCGCTTTCATCACCGGCAGGCCGAAACGTTTTTTGAGCGCGCCGACGCGTTCCGGCGTCTCCTTGCCGTGCAGCTGGAGCATGTCCGGCGCCAAAGCCTTGACCACCGCATCGAGCAACGCGTCGTCGGCATCGACCGACAGGGCGACCTTCCTCGCCCTGCCCCGCACGCGCGCACCGAGCGCCCGCGCCGTTGCCAACGAGACATTGCGCGGCGACGGCGGAAAGAAAACAAATCCGACCATGTCCGCGCCGGCGTCGAGCGCGACATCGAGCGCCGCCGGGGTGGAAAGGCCGCAAATCTTCACTATCAGCGACATCGGATGCCGTCCTTTAGCGGCGCCGTTCTACATCTCCGCGCGGGCCTTGTCTTGTACGAGAGTTGCGCGGGCGGTGGGATGATTACCGGGCCGGCGGCCGCAGCCGCGGCGGCGGATGGCTCTGTTCCGGGACCTGCGGGGGCTTTGCCGGCGTCCCTTCGTGCGCGGCGATTTTGCCGCGCAACTGTTGCAGCTCGCGCTCGAAGCGGCGCGCGGTCGAGCGCCATTTGCCGTGCCGCAGCCAGGATGCCAGGCTGCCGATCAAGACGCCGCCGATCAGCAACAGGATGATCAGCACGAAAAGCGGCAGCGTGACCGAAGCGGCCGGCTCATTGGCGCTGAACGGATCGAACGCGACCGTGACCGCGTGCCGGTTCGCCACCGCAAAGGCAATCAACACGATGGCCAGCGGCACCAAAACGATCGCCGCGACGATCTTGCGCAGCAATTGGACCTCCGGCCGATCGAGAACGAGACGAACGGATCAGGCCGCGCCGGTCTGATTGAGTCGCTCGCGCATTTCCTTGCCGGTCTTGAAGAACGGCACGCACTTTTGGTCGACGGCGACATGGGCGCCGGTGCGCGGATTGCGTCCCGTGCGCGCCGGGCGCTGCTTCACCGAGAACGCGCCGAAGCCGCGAAGCTCGACGCGGTCACCGCGCGCCATCGCCGCGATGATCTCGCCGAGAATGGCGTTGACGATCTTCTCAACGTCGCGCTGATAAAGATGCGGGTTTTGAGCGGAAATGCGTTGAACAAGTTCGGACTTGATCATGGGTGCCTGCCGCGGCTCAGTTCGCGTTGGCAGGGTGCCAAAGGGCCAACAACCCGTCAAGATTGAGCCGCTCGACCGCTTGTATGGCTCCCCAGTCGTCGAGGCTCCGGGCAAGCGTGGAAAGCCCGGCCGCGTCGAGCGCCAAGACCGCGGCTGCGTGCAGGAACGGCAGATCGCTGAAGCGATCGTGCAGCCGATAATCGCGTACCGGCAGCGTGGCGTCGATGTTTTTCTCGGCCGCAAGCCAGGCGATGGCCGCCCTCTCGTCGCCGAGTTCGTCGACGAGCTTGAGCCCGATGGCCTGGTGGCCGGTGAACACGCGGCCGTCGGCGACGGTTTGCAGCTCGTCGCCGTTCAGATGGCGGCGATCCTGCACCAGGCCGCGGAACCAGGCGTAGGAATCCTTGATGATCGATTCGATCGCCGCCCGCGCTTCCGGCGAGGTCGGTTCGAAGCCGTCCGGCGCCGCCTTGAGCGGCGACGATTTGATCGACTCGACCTTGACGCCGATCTTGCCCAGGAGATCGGCGACGTTGGGATACTGGAACAGGACTCCGATCGAGCCGACCAGCGAAGTCTGCTTGGCCACGATGTGATCGCCGGCGAGCGCGGTGATGTAGCCGCCGGAAGCGGCCAGTCCGTCGACGACGATGACCAGCGGCTTCCTCTCCTTCAGGCGCATGAGCGAATCGTAGAGCTGCTCGGAGCCCGCCGTGGTACCGCCGGGGCTGTCGATGTGCACGACCACGGCGCGCGCCGTGGTCGATTTGGCCAGCCGATCGAGCTGCTGCACCCGCTCCTCGTCGTCGCGGATCAATCCGTTGATGCTCACGCGCGCGATATAGGCGCCGGCGCCGGCAAACCCCGTGCGATTGCCGAGCAACGCCGCCGCGGCGGCAATGGCAAGCACGATCACCGCGACAGCCAGCACGCGCCAGAAGGTGAGCTTGCGCCGCATGCGGCGGCGGTCGACGATCAAGTCGGCATCAAGCGACATGGCCTTTGGTCCCTCTCGCTTCGATCACTCTTTGGCGTCGTCCTTGTCGTCTTCCTGGGCGTCGTCCGTGTCGTCGGTCTTCTCATCTTCCTTGTCGTTGTCGTCGCCTTCGCCCTTGCGCTTGAGCGCAGTGCCGAGGATATCGCCGAGCGTCGCGCCGGAATCAGAGGAACCGTATTGCGCGATCGCCTCCTTCTCCTCGGCGACTTCGAGGGCCTTGATCGAGACGGTGACCTTGTGGGTGCGCCGGTCGACCTGGATGACGCGGGCATCGACTTTCTGGCCGACAGCGAAGCGGTCGGGGCGCTGCTCGGAGCGGTCGCGGGCGAGCTCAGAACGCTTGATGAAGGAGGTGAGATCGGTGCCGACGATCTTCACGTCGATGCCGCCTTCCTTGACCTCCGTGACTTCGCAGGTGACGACGGCGCCCTTCTTGAGCTCGCCGCCGGCGGCAGGCTCCACGGCGGGCGCGCCGGCGGAAAGCTGCTTGATGCCGAGCGAGATGCGCTCCTTCTCGACATCGACGTCGAGCACCCGCGCATTGACCTTGTCCCCCTTCTTGTACTCCTCGATGACCTGTTCGCCGGGCCGTTTCCAGTCCAGGTCGGACAGATGCACCATGCCGTCGACGTCGCCGTCGAGGCCGAGGAACAGGCCGAATTCGGTCTTGTTCTTGACTTCGCCCTCGACCGTCGAGCCGGCCGGATATTTCTCCAGGAACACCTCCCAGGGATTGCGCATGGTCTGCTTCAATCCGAGCGAGATGCGGCGCTTGACCGGATCGACTTCGAGAACCTGCACCTCGACTTCTTGCGACGTCGAAACGATCTTGCCGGGGTGCACGTTCTTCTTGGTCCACGACATTTCCGAGACGTGGATCAGACCCTCAATGCCGGGCTCGAGCTCGACGAAGGCGCCGTAGTCGGTGATGTTGGTGACGCGGCCCTTAAAGCGCGTGCCGACCGGGTATTTCGCCTCGATGCCCTGCCACGGATCCTCGAGCAGTTGCTTCATGCCGAGCGAGATGCGGTGGGTCTCATGGTTGATCTTGATGATCTTGACCTTGACCTGCTGGCCGATGCCGAGCACCTCGGTCGGATGATTGACGCGCCGCCAGGCGATGTCGGTCACATGCAGGAGGCCGTCGATGCCGCCGAGGTCGACGAACGCCCCGTAATCGGTGATGTTCTTGACCGCGCCGTCGATGACCTGGCCCTCTTCGAGGTTCTGCACCAGCTCCTGGCGCTGCTCGGCCCGGGTCTCTTCCAGCACGGTGCGGCGGGAGACCACGATATTGCCGCGGCGGCGATCCATTTTGAGAATCTGGAACGGCTGCTGATTGTTCATAAGCGGCGACACGTCGCGGATCGGCCGGATGTCGACCTGCGAGCGGGGCAGGAACGCCACCGCACCGTCGAGATCGACGGTGAAGCCGCCCTTGACCTGGTTGAAGATGACGCCGTGCACCTTTTCGTTGTTCTGGAACGCCTTCTCCAGCTTGCCCCAGCTTTCCTCACGGCGGGCCTTGTCGCGCGAGAGAACGGCTTCGCCGAGCGCATTCTCAACCCGTTCGAGATAGACCTCGACGGTATCGCCGATCTTGATCTCGGCGGTGCGGCCCGGCCCGGCGAACTCGCGCAACGCCACGCGGCCTTCGGTCTTTAGCCCCACGTCGATGACGGCGACATCCTTTTCGATGCCGACCACGGTGCCTTTGACGACGGACCCTTCCTGAAGCTGACCTGCGCCGAACGATTCCTCGATCATGCTGGCGAAGTCTTCGCGCGACGGCGCGGCAGTAGCAACTTGAGCCATGAATACTCCGAGCCCCTTGCAATGGATCAATCCCGAACGCGCGGCAGCCGCCGGGGATGCCGGCGGTGGGGCCAAGGCCAGACGATCGGGACAAAGCTTGACCGGTGCCTTACATGCGAGGCGCGAACGAGCGGTTCCTCCAATGACGAAAGCGCGGTTAGCGGCGCTCCCGGCCCGTTCGGACGGCTTCGATGATATCGACGGCAGCCCGGAATGCGGCGTCTATACTCAAATGCGTGGTGTCGAGCAAGTGCGCATCCGGGGCGGCTTTGAGCGGGGCGGCGGTACGCCTGGAATCGCGTTCGTCGCGACGCAGGAGGTCGGCCAGCACGTCCTTCTCGTCCGCCGGCTCGCCCCGCGCGGCAAGCTCACGGACACGGCGGGCGGCGCGCACTTCCGGGCTCGCCACCACAAACAACTTCACGTCGGCCCCCGGGGCGATAACCGTGCCGATATCGCGGCCGTCGAGCACGGCTCCCGGCGGCCGGGTGGCGAATTCCCGCTGATAGTTCATCAGCGCCTGACGCACTTCCGGGATGGCGGCAACAACCGAGGCGGCTTCGGTGATTTTCTGCGCCTTGAGCGCGCTTTCATCGAACGTGGCCGGGTCGAGGGTGATTGCGGCCGCGATCGCCTGCGTGGCGTCGTCCGGCGGCCGGCCGGCGTCGAGCACCGCTTTGGCGACGGCCCGATAGAGAATTCCGGTATCGAGATGATGCAGCCCGTACACCGAAGCGAGCTGCCGGGCGATCGTTCCCTTGCCCGAGGCCGCCGGTCCGTCGATGGCGATGATCATTGTCATTTAGGTTTCTTCGTGCTGGCCGCGACGGGCCGTTGTACCTTGGCCGGGAAACAGCTAGATCAAAAAGCGGGACGCGAGATTCTGCAAGCACGAAAAGCGGCTTTGCGGGCATGGCTTCATCAGTCCCGATTATCGAGACATAATTCTCCGCTTTTTGCAAAGGCCCGCGCGGCGCGCTCGTTCCACCGGCGGCCCCATGTCAACATCGCGCCGATCGAGGAAACCGCGCCCGTGAAATTGGCAAGACGGCTCACGAACAAGCCCTGGATGCAGAGGACGGTCGGCGTCGCGGCCGCCGAGTATCTGCGTCTGGTATGGAAGACCAGCCGCTTCACCTTCGAGCCTGCGGGCTTTTACCAGCTCTACGATATCGAACAGCCGCTGATCATCGCCATGTGGCACGGCCAGCATTTCATGCTGCCGTTCCTGCGCCGGCACTATCGCGTCAAGGTCTTGATTTCCCGCCACCGCGACGGCGAAATCAATGCCGTCGCCGCCGAGCGGCTCGGTATCGGCACCGTGCGCGGTTCCGGCGATCACGGCCGCCGCTTCCACGCCAAGGGCGGGGTCAGCGCGTTCAAAGGCATGTTGGAATCGCTGGCGCAGGGCTGGAATATGGCGCTGACCGCCGACGTACCGAAGGTTTCGCGCGTTGCCGGTCTCGGCATTGTCAAGCTTGCAGCTGAGTCTGGCCGGCCGATTTTTCCGGTCTCGCTAACGACGAGCCGCCGCATCGTGCTCGACAATTGGGACCGCTCCGAAATCAATCTGCCGTTCAGCCACGGCGCCGTTGTCGTCAGCGAGCCGATCCGCGTCGCGGCGGACGCGGATACGCAGGCGCTCGAAGCGGCGCGCGGCGCACTGGAAAAGGCGCTCAACGCGGCGACCGAACGCGCGCATACCATCGCCGATCGGCGACCTTGACCCCGCGGCAAGTCTTATAGCCGGGCGGCTTGAGATTGCGCGCCGGGTATCGAATAATGGTCCGGTCGGAATTTGACGTTCGTTTGGGCGAAACAACAACAGATATGAGGGCGCCTTGGAAGTTACCGACGACGTTAGGTCTATTATCGCGCAATCGCTCAAGATCCCGGTCGAGCGGTTGACGCCCGATACGCGCCTCGACGAATTGGGTGCGGAATCCCTCGACGTGATCGAGATCGTCTTCGGTCTCGAGGAGAAATTCGATATCAGCATTCCGTTCAAGGCGGACGAAGGCACGCGTGTCACGATAAGCGGCGAGGAGATGGAATTTTCCACGGTCAGTGACGTTGCCAACATCGTGCAGAGGCTCTTGGCGGCGAAGGCGAAGACGAAGGCGTCCGGATGAACCGCGTCGTGGTTACGGGCATCGGGGTCGTTTCTCCGATCGGCAGTAGCCGCGATGCATTCTGGTCGGCACTGGTCGAGGCGCGTTCGGGCATCGGCCCGATTGAGGGCATTCCGACCGACCTCTTTACGACGCGGATCGCGGCGCAGGTTCGCGATTTCGATCCGTCACGGCATTTCGATTCCAAGCGACTGGCCTTGCTCGATCGCTTCGCGCAATTCGCGGTGGTGGCGGCGCGGGCGGCGGTGGCGGACGCGCAACTGGAGCTCACCGAGGAAATGGCGTTGCAAGCGGCGGCCATTGTCGGCAACGCAACCGGCGGGCAGAATTCCGTCGATGACGGCTACTACAAGGTCTACTGGCAAAAATCGCCGCGCCTGCACCCGTTGATCATCCCGCGCCTGATGTCCAATGCCGCGGTCAGCCAGGTTTCCATGGATCTCGGCATCAAGGGGCCGACCTTTACCATCGCGTCGGCGTGTTCGTCGGGCACGCATGCCATCGGCCAGGCATTCCAGATGGTGCGCACGGGGCAGGTTCCGATCGCGCTTACCGGCGGCACCGAGGCGTGCCTGACCGTCGGTACGATCAAGTGCTGGGAAGCGTTGCGGGTGTTAAGCGCCGACACTTGCCGGCCGTTCTCGAAAACACGCAGCGGTCTCGTGCTCGGCGAGGGCGCGGCGATGTTCGTGCTCGAGACACGCGAGCACGCCATGGCGCGCGGCGCGCCGATCTATGCCGAGCTCTTGGGCTTCGGCATGAGCGCCGACGCCGACGACATCACCGCCATCAATCCCGATGGCGCCGCCCGCGCCATGCGCTCCGCCTTGACCGACGCCAAGGTCAATCCGGAGGACGTCGACTACGTCAACGCCCACGGCACCGGCACGGCGCTCAACGACAAAGGGGAAACCGCGGCGCTGCGCATAGCGTTCGGCGCCAGCGCCGAGCATTTGGCGGTGTCGTCGAGCAAGGGGGTGCTCGGCCACAGCCTCGGCGCTGCGGGGGCGCTGGAGTTCGCGGCGACGGCGCTGGCTTTGCACCATCAGACCATGCCGCCGACCGCCAACTTCGAGGAGCGCGACCCGGACTGCGATCTCGATTACGTGCCCAACACCGCGCGCAACGCGCCGATCCAGAATGCGATGTCGAGCTCGTTCGCGTTCGGCGGCTTGAACGCGGTCCTCGTCCTCGGCCGTGCCTGACGCGGAAGGGGCGCTGGGCGGGACATGTGCTTTTCTGCACCTGCAAGTTTTTCCGCCGCTGCCGTCTGCGCGGGAATAGGCGTTCTGACCGTACGGCGCGCCGGCAAAGTCGATCTCATGCTCGCATTCATTCCAATTATCTTTTCGCTGCAGCAGGCGCTCGAAGGCTTCGTATGGCTGACCAAAGCCGCGGGCTGCGGGCGGGATGCGGGTTACGGCTTTGCCATTATCGCTTTTTGCCTCTGGCCGCTTTACGTTCCCGTGGCGACTTGGCGGTCCGAGACCAACGCCCGCCTTCGCGCGTTCATGCTTTCCTTCGCGGTACCGGGGACCGTGGTGGCCGCTACCGCAGCCTGGATTCTATTCGTCGGGCTCAAAATCGATTTTGCGACAAACAAAATTCAGTATCTTCCGACAACGCGCTATCCGCTTATATTTGATTACCTCTATGCCATCTGTGTGATAGGCCCATTTTTGCTGCACCGAAATATTTATCTTCGTATATTTGGATGTTTGATCCTGGTTTTCTTCGGCCTTTCAACACTGCTGTTCAACCCGGCGCGCTATTCCGTCTGGTGTTTTTTCGCGGCGATCAGCTCGATTGTCTTGTATTTCTTTGTAGCGTCGCGGAATGGGCCAGCGCGAGGCCGCTCCGCGCCGGCGCCCGGAGAGGCACACGAGATCGAGCCGCAAAAAGTCTAAAAGACGGCCGCGACCGCTCCCCAATCAGCTCAGATCGGCACCGAGCGAGCGCATCAGATCGGCGAAGCCGGGAAAGCTCGTGGCGATGAAAGCCGTGTCGTCCGCCTGAACAGGTTTTTCGCTGGCAAGCCCCATGACCAGCGCCGACATGGCGATGCGGTGATCCATGTGGGTGGCGACAAGGCCGCCGCCGGCGGCGCGGCCGCTGCCGCTGCCGTGCACGATGAGATCGTCGCCTTCGACGTCGACCGTAACGCCATTGGCACGCAACAGCTCCGCGGTGCCGGCGAGGCGGTCCGATTCCTTGACGCGGAGCTCTTTCAGCCCGCGCATTACCGTAATGCCCTCGGCGAAAGCGGCGGCGATCGCCAGCACCGGATATTCATCGATCATGGCAGGTGCGCGCGCCGCCGGGACGTCGACGCCGCGCAGCGTGCCGGCGCGCACGCGCAGATCGGCGATCTCTTCGCCGCCCTCATTGCGCGCCGCCAGCCGCTCGATCGAGGCGCCCATCTCGGCGAGCGTCGCGAACAGGCCGGTGCGCAGCGGATTGAGCATCACGCCCTCGATGATCACGTCCGAGCCCGGCGTGATCAGCGCCGCGACTAACGGAAACGCGGCCGAAGATGGATCGGCGGGGACCATGATCGGCTGCGGCATAAGCTCCGGCTGGCCGGTGAGCGCGATGCGGCGGCCGGCGCGCAAAACTTCAACACGAAGCTGCGCGCCGAAATGCGCCAGCATCTTCTCGGTGTGATCGCGCGTCGCTTCCGCCTCAATGACGACGGTTTCGCCCGGCGCCGCAAGTCCGGCAAGCAACACCGCCGACTTCAACTGCGCCGACGGCACCGCCGGCTCGAACACGATGGGAATCGGTTCTCGCGCGCCGGCGAGCGTCAGCGGCAGCCGTCCGTCGTTTGACGTCAGCGTGTGAGCGCCGATGCGCTCCAGCGGGTCGAGCACGCGCCGCATCGGGCGTTTGCGCAAGGAGGCATCGCCGTCGAACGTCGCCGTGATCGGACAGCCGGCGACGGCGCCGAGCATGAGCCGGCATCCGGTGCCCGAATTGCCGAAATCAAGCGCGGCCGCGGGTTGGGCTAAGCCGCCGACGCCGACGCCGTGGACGCGCCATTCTCCCTCGCCGCGCCGCTCGACGCTCGCGCCCAGCGCCCGCACGGCGTTAGCGGTATTGACCACGTCCTCGCCTTCGAGAAGGCCCGAGATCTTCGTCTCGCCGACCGCAAGCGCGCCGAGGATCAGCGCCCGGTGCGAGATCGATTTATCGCCGGGCACCCTCACGCGGCCCTTGAGCGGGCCGTGGCGGCTGGCGGTGAGCGGGGCGGGGTCGCGGTGCATAAGGGCTAAAGTCCCGATTCCGCGTGCTCTATCATGGGCTATTGACACGCGCACCACGACTAGCCAAGTGAAGCACCCAAATTGAAGGATTCCCGCCGTGACGAAAGCGGAACTTGGCACCAAGCGCATCTGTCCCGAGACCGGACGCAAATTCTACGATCTCAACAAGAACCCCGTGATCTCACCCTATACCGGCAAGGTTGTGCCGGTGGAAACGCCGGTCTCGCGCTCGCGGCCGGAACCGGCGCAGCCGGTGGCAGCACCGACACCCCGCCCGGCCGCCGTCGTACCCGCCCCCGTAGAAGAAGTCATCGTGCCCGAGCCCCAGGAAGCCGAAACGGTTTCGCTGGAAGAAGCCGAGGCCGAGGTGCAGGGAGCGAAAGGGCCGGTCGAGACCACCGAGCCGGACATCGAAGAGGAGGTCGAGCTGGACGAGACCCTCGACGATGCCACCTTCATCGAGGAGCAGGAGGAAGAGGACGCCGATGTCACCGATATTATCGGCGGCGACATCGAAACCGAGGAGGAAAGCTGACCAGGAGTCAGTAGTCAGTAATCAGACCGATCGCGTGTGTTGGCCGCTTGCTGATTTCTGCTTCCCTGCTTCTGATCCCTTTTACAGATTACTGATCCCTGAGGGGGCCATAGCTCAGTTGGGAGAGCGCTTGAATGGCATTCAAGAGGTCGGCGGTTCGACTCCGCCTGGCTCCACCAAGTCACCGTCCGAGCCAGTTCCCAAGGACGTTTCCAAGTAAAGTTCCACGAAGCGGCAAGTTTCCACTAAGCTAAGTCATCGGCAAGGTGCAGGCGGAGCGCGAAGGGGTCCGCCCCGCAGCCGCACATGACCGATGGGGACGCATGCGCAGGCTTAAGTTTAAGCTCACGCGGTCAAAAGCCGGCGGCAGCCGTGGACAATAATCTCTCGCCGCCCCCTCCCCGCATTCGCCTGCGCATCGGCGTCAGCGGCCATCGCGCGCCACCCAAATTGCCGGCGCAATCGCAGGCGCCGTTGCGCGCGCTCCTCGATCGCATTCTCGCGACCATCATCGAGACCGCGCGAAACCTCAACAGCGATTATCCCGGCGGTAAATCGGCGCCAGCCGAGAGCGCGTTCGCCATCGTGTCCGCGCTGGCGGAGGGCTCAGATCGCATGGTGGCCGAGGCGGGGCTAGCGGCCGGCTATACGCTGGAAGCGGTGCTGCCCTTCGCCCGCGCCGACTATTTGCGCGACTTCGAGACGCCGGCGTCGCGCGCGGAATTCGAGCAATTGCTCGCTGTCACCTCTGCGATCTTCGAGCTGGACGGCGATGCCGGCGAGCGTCCGCACGCCTATGAGGCGGCTGGCTTCGTCATGCTGGCGAATATCGACCTTCTCGTAGCTATCTGGGACGGCGAAGAAGCGGCTGGCGTCGGCGGCACGGCGCAGATCGTCAATCGCGCGATCGCCGACGGCATTCCCGTCATTCGCCTCGACCCGCAGAATCCTGTTGCCATGCAAATATCGTGGTCGCAAGCCGGAGACCTGCCGCCAGCCCGCGCCTACTCGCAGCCGACACACACCTTTCGATCCGCCGACGAGGCGACAGTCGCCCTTGTCATCCAAGACATTCTCTCGCTGCCCGACGAAACGCGCGTGTGGGTGCCGCAATATCTGGCCGAAAGGGAACGCCGCTGGAATTTTTGTCTCTGGTACCCGCTTCTGTTGTGGGTCTTTGCCGGGCATCGGCCGCGGCTGACGAACTTCCGGCTGCCTCCGCCGCTCGCCGAAACGAAAAAACAATGGGAGAATTATTTCGCCGTTCAGCCGAATGACCGGGCACAGCGTCCCGCGATCGAACTGATCTTGCTGCCGGCATTCAGCGCCGCAGATCATTTCGCTGTTTTCTATTCGCTCGTTTATCGCAGCACTTATGTCTTCAACTTCCTCTTCGCGGCCGTTAGCGTCGCGCTGGCATTGGCCGGAGTCTTTGTTCACGATACCGGCGTGAAAGCTGGTTTTACCGCCGCGGAGCTCCTGATCATCATCACAATCCTGGTCACCTGGTACTACGGCAACCGACTGCAATGGCATCGGCGGTGGCTGGACTATCGGCGGCTTGCCGAGAGCCTACGCCATATGCGCATCCTGGCGCCGCTCGGGGCCGAGGGACCAATCGACCGGCCCAGTCGCAGCGTCGACGCAGAAGGCCAGGACTGGGTCAACTGGTATGCCTGGTCGCTTCGGCGTCTTATTCCGCTGCCAGACTGCGCCGTCGACGAGGCCTATCTCAGAGCTGTCCGGCAGGCAGTGCGCTCGGCTGAAATTGACGGGCAGGCCGACTATCACCGCATGAATGCCCGCAGGATAGCCCGCCTCGAGGCGGGAATTCATCACACAGGCCAGGCCCTGTTCGCGGTTACAGCCGGCATGTGCGGAATCTTTCTTGCTCTTTATCTGCTCGGGGTCCTTCCAGATGTTCAGAATCCTCGCCGGGATCTGGTCTTCGGCTCATTTACTTTCCTGACGGCACTCTTGCCGACACTCGGAGCCGCACTGGGCGCCATTTACGCCCAGGGTGATTTCAAGACAGTCGCGGAGCAATCCAAACGGACCGCGAACCGGCTGGTGGCAATCGACAAAATTCTGGCCGACGAGCCGCTGGATTTTGCCCGCCTGGCTGACCGCGTCCAAAAAACATCGGATATTATGATGATGGACCTTGAAGAATGGCAGACGGTGTTCCGCGCCCGGCCCCTCTCCCTCCCAGCGTAATGTTCGATGAGGTACGATCGTCATGAGTGAAGCTTCCGCCGGTGCGCCCCTTGAGACTTCGCGCGACCGCCATCTCTTCGGCCCTGGGCCGAAGCGGATCCTCGCGCTCGACGGCGGCGGCGTGCGCGGCGCGCTGACGGTAGCCTTCCTCGAACGCATCGAGGCCTTGCTCAGCGAGCATCACGGCCGCGAGGTCCGCCTCGGCGATCATTTCGACCTGGTCGGCGGCACCTCGACCGGCGCCATCATGGCCGGCGCGCTGGCGCTGGGCTACCGGACCGCGGAGGTCAAGGACTTCTATCTGAAGCTCGCGCCGTTCGCCTTCAAGCGTCAGCGTTGGGCGATCCCGCTCCTACAGGCGAAATTCGACACCCGTGGCTTGCGCAAGCAGATCGAGGCTGTGGTCGGCAATCGCGTGCTGTCGAGCCCCGAACTCATCACCGGCTTCTGCATCATCACCAAGCGCATGGACACCGGCAGCCCGTGGATCATATCGAACAATCCGCGCGCGCCCTATTGGGAAGACGGCAAGGATTACATCGGCAACAAGAGCTATCCGCTGGTCAATCTGGTGCGCGCCTCCACCGCCGCGCCACATTTCTTCGATCCGGAGCTATTGCCGATCAGCCAGAACCAGACGGTGCTGCCGGATGAGATTGCCAAGCCATTGAACGTTCCGTGGCCGGCGCGGGCATTCCATGCGCTGTTGCAGAAGGCGGGGCTGCGCAAGCCGGTCAAGATCGACAAGAATAAATACGGGCTTTTTGTCGATGGCGGCGTCACTCCGCACAACAATCCCTCGCTGGCGCTGGTCAACATGGTCATGCTGTCTCCCTTCAAGATCAAGTGGCCGACCGGGCCGGAGCACTTGACCGTGATCTCGCTCGGCACCGGCACCTATCGCCCGCAGCTTTCCTACGAGAGCCTCGGCTTCGCGCGCTTCACCAAGCTCGCCTTTCATGCGCTGCTCTCGCTGATGACTGATACCGAGAATCTGGTGCTGACGATGATGCAGTGGATGGGCGAGTGCCCGGCGCCGTGGTTGATCAATTCGGAAATCGGCACGCTCGCCGGCGATGCCCCGCCGGGCGGCAAGATGTTCCGCTTCCTGCGCTACGACGTGCGGCTTGAGAAAGAGTGGCTGGCGCGCGAACTCAATTACCACGCGAGCGACAAGCTCATCGCCAGCCTGCGCGGCATGGACGATCCGACCCTCGTCGACCGGCTGCACGAGATCGGCAGCCTGGCCGCGGCAAAGCAGGTGAAAATCGAGCACCTGCTGCACTGAAAAAAGCCGCGCCGCCCTTGACGTTATTCCCGGATGCCGATTAGCCTCGCCGTGGCGGGCGTTGGGGGGTGTGCATGGGGCTGCGCGTGTTGGCTGCCGGCGCTTGTTTCGCCGGATTGTTGAGCGCGTGTGCCGTCGTTGATCCGGTCGATTCACGCTATGACACGGTCAGCCGCAGCCTGGCGAAGGCCCGCAACGAGTCGATCTTCCTAAACCTCATCCGCGCCAGTCACGATTATCCGCTCAGCTTCGTGGTCGTCGCGAACGTCACGCCGACGATGACGAACACGACGAACTTCGGCCTGCCGTCCTTCCTGCTCGGGCCGCCAGCGTTGCTTTCGACGACGGTAAGCACCGTGCAGTCCATCCCGAATTCGGTCGGGCGTGACGCTGTTTTCGGCAGCACCACCGCCTCGAATTCGACGGCGGTCAGCACCAACTTCAACGTGTCAACGCAGGAGACCAGCACCTTCTACGAAGGCTTCCTCAAGCCGATCGATTTGCAGGTGCTCGACTACTTCATCCGCCAGGGTTACTCGCGCGAGCTGTTGTTCTGGCTGTTCACCGATTCCGTGGAGATCACCTATAAAGGCCAAACGTCCGGCACGCGGTACAACCCGCCGGAAGACTATGGCTGTATCCGTGGCGACCCGAAGAAGCGATGCTTTAGCGACTTCGTCCTCGTCGCAATTGCCGCGGGCGTGACGGTGGAGGAGGAGACGCTGCAAACGGCGGGCTCCACCCCCGGTCAACCAAAAACCGCCGGCGGCGGCGGTGGCGCCAAACCTCTGACGCAAATTTTTACCCGTTTCTGCTTCAATCCGGTATTTGCCCAACGCGCAGCCAATGCCATGGGAGAAGCCTTGTACTTCGAGGTCACCCACAAATATGCGGATCTACCGACGAGCGCCTTCCAGCCGAAATGCGGCGACCCGTCCTGGGACCCGGTGAAGGACGCTTCGCAACCGCAGCCCGATTCGTTCAATTTCACCGTCGGCGGGGTGATCAAATTCAAAATCATACCGCGCTCTGCCTATGGCGTATTCGAATTCCTCGGGGCCCTGATCAAGATGGAACGGGATCATCCGGCGCGGCCGGCGACTGCGTACATTCCCGGCGAGCGACTGGCCGATCAAGAAAAGCTGCCGACATTGCGCACAGCGCCGCCAGGCGAGGATCCCTATCTGGTGCAAGTCGTGCCGGGCAACAACGATATACGCTGCTTCGTCCATTCCTGGTTCTACGACGGCGATTACTGCGTGCCCGAGAGCGCCACCAACACCAAGCGGATCTTCAGCCTCTTGGCGCAGCTCATCGCCATCCAGACCGCGGCCACCGACCTTTCGATCACGCCCGTCGTCCGCATCATTCAATAGGCCACCGGCGCGAGCCGCTGCGCGGGGGCGTGTTCAGTCGTCCCAGAGCTGTTGGGTGGCAAGATCGGCGCCGGCCCGCATCGCCTTGAATTTTTCCCACACCACCGTGCGATGTACTTCGGTGTCGTACATCGCCTGCGATGAGAAACCGCAATCGGCGCCGGCGATGACGTTTTCGCGTCCCACCAGCCGGGCGAAGCGGATGATGCGCTCGGCGATAAGCTCGGGATGCTCGACGATGTTGCTGGCGTGAGTGACGACGCCCGGAACCAGGACCTTGGAATCGGGGACTTTGACGCTCTCGAACAGATGATATTCGTGCTCGTGGCGCGGATTGGCCGCCTCAAAGCTGTAGGAGCCGGCGTTGATTTTGAGCACGTAACGGATGATGTCCTTGAGCGCCGCTTCGTAAATGCGCGGCCCCTCATTGATGCCGTAGCAGGTATGGAAGCGCACGCGTTCGGCCGGGATGCCTTGCAGGCCGGCGTTGATAGCTTCGACGTAGATTTCCGCACGACGCTTCTTTTGCGCGTCGTCGAGGCCGGGCTCGTAGAAAATATCCGGCAGGAACGGATCGTCGATCTGCACGAGGATGCCGGCATCGGCGATCGCCCGGTATTCCTTGCCCATTTCCGCAGCGAGCGCGTGGAAATAGTCCTCGTCGGATTTGTAATATTCGTTCTTACCCACTCCGGACGGCGCGGTTGCCGGCAGGAACACGTGCTCGCTGGCGACACCCGCCGCCGCCGCCGCGGCCTTGACGTTGGCGATGTCGGTCGCAACGAGCTTTTCGCCACGGTATTTGACCGGACCGACGCAAACCACCGGCGCCAGCGAGACGACCGCGCCGCCCATCATCGCCCGCTTGAAGTATTGTTCGTAATATTCCGGGAAGGCGGCAACCTCTTGCTGGAAGAGTTGCACCTTCAGGCCGGGGCGCGCCTCGAAGCCGTCGAGGCGTTCGCGGATGTAAGTGAAAAAACCCGGCTTGGAGAATTCACCGTCGGTGACGATATCGAGGCCACAATCGACCTGCTCGCGCACCACGTCGGCGACGGCGGTGCGTAAAGTCCGCTGATATGCGCTCTCGTCGTAATTCTGCCCGGAATATTTCGCTTTCATTACGTCGAGCAAGGCATGCGGCCGCGGCAAGCTGCCGATATGCGTGGTCTGGATGCGATCGGTGTTCTGTTGGAGTTGCACGGCGTGTTCTCCCGGTTGCGCGGTGCGGCGATCCGCGCTCCGTCGCTGGACCGCTCGCCGTGCTATGTTACTGTGAAGCGGCGCAGCACGGGAGGCGCATTGCGTATGCATCGATCATGGATCGAGGCGGCGTTGTTTTTCGGCCTCGCCATAGCGACCGCCGGCGCGGTCTCGGCGCAGCAGCGTCAGCCGCTGCCGCCGGCACAACCTTCGATCATGGACGAGGACGAGGATGCGCTGCCGGTGTCGCCGCCGCCGCAGCCGGCGAAACCGCCACGTGCCCGCGGGCAGCAAGCCACGCCGGCACTCGAGCCCGATCCCGACCTCGATGCGGACGATCAACTCGCCCCCTCGCAGGTCAAACAGCCGATGCCGGCCGCGGTAGCGACGCCGACCGGCGGGGAAAAGCGCACGCGCGCGGCGGCGCGGGCGATGGACGGCACGGCTGAGCCCGGCGCCGTAGCGCGGCCGGCGCGGGCGGGAAAGCAGTATGTCGTCGCCTGCGACGGCGTGTTCGGAAAAGATTCAAGCCACGCAAAGCTCGCCATTGCGTACCAGTCGCGCAACGTCGCCTTCACGCAAGTCGACGCGGCGGCCGGCGGCAAAGCGATGGCCAGCGTCCTGTTCGGAAAGGATCCGAAGCGGCGCCTGGAAGTGTGGTGGTCGAAACCGGCGACCCGCACCGACACGCATCTCATCGTAATCAACGGCCAGTCGGACTGGATCGCGCCGGGCGAGCTACACCTCGGACTCACCCTGGCGGAGCTGGAACAGCTCAACGGCAAGCCGTTCAAGCTTTTGGGTTTCAACAAGGACAACGTCGCGACATTGAGCGACTGGAACGCCGGACAGCTTTCCGCGCTGCCCGGCGACTGCAAGATCGGCGTCAGCCTGCGCGCCGACCCGAAAGCCCCGGCATCCACACTCAGCGCCGCGCCGGCCGAGCGCGCCTTCAGCTCCGCCGACGCCGCATTGCGCGCCGCCAACCCGACGGTCAGCGAAATCCTCGTGGCGTATTAGGCCGTCTTGCTAGCGCGGCGGCTTTGCACCGCTCGCCGGCGGCGCCGGGGCCGGATTGGCGCCGGGCGGCGCAGCCTGCGGGCCATGCTCATACTCGTTGCGCAGAGCCCGCACGTCGCGCGCCATTTCCAGGCAAGTGATCAATTCGGTGTAGCTTGATTCCCCGCCCATCCGCGATTCGTTGACGCACGAAATTTTGTCGGCGGGCATAAAGGTCGACCATTGCTTGACCAGCTCGTCGCGGGTCGCCTGCTCACTGTCCAGGCAGTTCTTCTTCTCTTGCGCGATGGCCGGATCGTGGAAGGTGACACCGCCCTGTTGGGCTATTCCCTCGCAAACCTGCTCGATGTTGAGTTCCGGGACGCTGTCGGCGACGGCGACCGGCATCAGTAATTGCGCGCCGAGCGCCAGCGCAGTGGGCAAAATCATCACCCGTGCTCCGTTGAATCCTTCGAGCGATTATAACACCGCTGGCGCCGCGTGGAACAGGCAAGCGCTGCCCCGCGCGGCGGAAAAAGACCTTACGCGCTGCCTCCGGCGGCAGCGCGCGGATCGCTTTCCGTCGATCAATGTCCGCCGCTACCGCGGGATCGCCTGCACCGCGATGTTGGTGTAGGGGTCGATCACAGGATGCGGTCAGGCTCGTAGGCGTAGCGGTAGGTCGGCATCGCCATCGTCGTTCCGATCGCCGGCGCCGCGGCAAATGGCGCCGTGACCACCGGAGCGGCGACCGGCGCCGGCGTGACGACGTCGTAGAGCCGCGGATAGGCCGGAGCGACCGCCGCCGGCGGTGCCTGCACCACTTCGGTGTAAGTCGGCTCGGCGATGGCCGCCACGGCCGGCGTGACTGGCGCGGGCACCATGCGTTCGGTGACGACGGTCCGCGTCGTGGTCATGCGATTGCGCGTGCGGCTTACGACCCGCCGCCTGGGCGTGGTGGTCGATTCGACCGTCCGCACGATCTCCACGGTTTCGACCGGTTGGCCGGCGATCTGGCGCGTGACCACCGTCTGCGCCTGTGCGACGGAAGTCCCCGCCGCCAGCATCATACCAAGGGCTAGGTAGGAGATGTGATTTCTCATTGCGAACTTCATGCATTTGCGCTTCGGACGAAACGATCCGAGCTCGTAGTCCAACGCGCGGCCGCGGCCTTGCGTTCCTGTTTATGACCGCCGCTATTGGAACCGTGTTCCCGCGCCGCAAATTTGACGGCGACACACCGCTTCCGGGCCATACTTACCGCCGCGACCGCGAGCCACCGCGCGGAATCGCGCTCGATTGACCACAGCAATGGCGCGGTGCAGTCTGCGACTTTCACGCAGTAAAGATTCGGCGTTTCAGTCGCGCGGTCGCGGTCACACTGGTTGGCGCGGGAGAAACCGGCATGTTCGGCATCAGCGATTTGTTCCAGTGGGAGCGCTTCGTCACTCCCACTGTCATCAAGGTGTTCTATTGGCTCGCCGTGGTCATTTCGGTCCTGGTCGGGCTTGCCGGGGCGGTCTCATCGCTCGCCGCCATGGCCTACAATCCCTTCGTCGGCATGATCTTCCTGATCGCGAGCCTGCTTGGCGCCTGCATGGGTGTGGTGCTGGCGCGCATCATGGCCGAGTTCGTGCTCATCGTGTTCCGCATCAACGAGCATCTCGGCGCCATCAGGAATCAGGGAACAGGCGTCGGGAATCAGTAATTAGAAACCCGATTGCTGATCCCTGATCCCTAATTTGCGAACCGGAAATGCATGACATCGCCGTCCGCCACGACATAGTCCTTACCTTCGAGCCGCATCTTGCCGGCATCGCGCGCGCCGCCTTCACCGCCGCAGGCGACATAGTCGTCGTAGGCGATGGTTTCGGCGCGAATAAAGCCGTGTTCGAAATCGGTGTGGATGACGCCAGCGGCCGGCGGCGCCTTGGTGCCGCGCGTCACCGTCCAGGCGCGCGTCTCCTTCGGCCCGGCGGTGAAGAACGTCACCAGGTCGAGAAGCGCATAGCCGGCGCGGATCAGGCGATCGAGCCCGGCCTCCCTGAGGCCGACAGTGGCGAGATAATCGTCGCGCTCCTCGCGCGCTAGCACGGCGATCTCCGCCTCGATCTTGGCCGAGATGACGATCGCGGCCGCGCCTTCTTCCCTGGCGCGCGCTTCGACCCGGCGGGCAAAGGCGTTGCCGGTCGCCGCCGCGGCCTCCTCGACGTTGCAGACATAGAGCACCGGCAGCGCGGTCAGGAGGCCGAGCATATGGAAAGCGCGTTCCTCTTCGGGCTTGCGCTCGGTGAGGCGCGCGGGCTTGCCCTCGCGCAGCAACGACAGCGCGCGGTTGACGAGAGCAAGCGACTCCTTTGCCTCCTTGTCGTTGCCCTTGGCTTTTTTGATCAAGCCATCGACGCGCCGCTCCAGGCTTTCGAGATCGGCGAGCATCAATTCGGTCTCGACCGTCTCGATGTCGGCGACCGGATCGATGCGGTCCTCGACGTGGGTCACATCCGTATCCTCGAAACAGCGCACCACGTGGGCGATGGCATCCACCTCGCGGATATTGGCGAGGAACTGGTTGCCGAGGCCCTCGCCTTTCGAGGCGCCGCGCACCAAACCGGCAATGTCGACGAAAGTGAGCCGCGTCGGCACGATCTCCGGCGATTTGGCAAGCGCAGCGAGCGTTTCCAGCCGCCGATCCGGCACCGCCACCTCGCCGACATTCGGCTCGATGGTGCAGAACGGATAGTTCGCAGCCTGCGCCGCCGCGGTTTCGGTCAGCGCATTGAAGAGCGTCGACTTGCCGACATTCGGCAAGCCGACGATGCCGCACTTGAAGCCCATTGGCGGTTAGACTGACTCGTGAGCGCTTCGCGAAGCGGCGGGCAGCCGCGTCCATTCTGTGTCGTAGTCCGTATACAATAGCCCGCGCATAGGCATTTTCGCGGTCCATCGCTCGTCACCGATAGACAAGTCGAGCCTCGTCGCTCCGGAATCGCGCATGCGCTGCTCCTCCAGGAGCTGCCATGCGCCACGTTCAACCGAAACCTGACGCTTAGCAGCGGATATTTCCAGCCACTGCCGAAGCTCGTCGGTCAGGTTGATAACAATCGATGCCACGTTCGTCTCCTAACGTCTCACTGTTAGCTCTTTATATCATCGTTATTCGTTGTCTGCGCAAACCCCTTCGCCACCATGGCGAGGTGGACCTTGTTCTGAAAACTCGGGTCCTCGCCGCGCACGAGAAGATCGACGTTGTCGGCGAGGATGCCGGTCAGCGCTTCGACCGAGGCGCGCTCGCTCTTGGCGAAATCGCTCAGCACGTAATGCTCGACCAAATCCTTGTGGCCCGGATGACCGATTCCGATGCGCACCCGCCGGTAATCGTTGCCGATATGCTCGCTGATCGAGCGCAGGCCGTTATGGCCGGCAATGCCGCCGCCGACTTTGACCCGGACCTTGCCGGGCGGCAGCTCGATCTCGTCGTGGAAGACCGTGATGCCGCCGAGCGCAAGCTTGTAGAACTGCGCCGCCTCGGCGACGGCGCGGCCCGATTCATTCATGTAGGTGCCGGGTAACAGCAGCAGCACGCGCTCGACGCCGATCGATCCCTCGCAGACGACGCCTTGAAAGCGCCGCCGCCACGGCCCGATGCCGTGGCGCTTGGCGATTTCCTCGACCACCGTGAAGCCGATGTTGTGGCGGTTGCCGACATAGCGCGCTCCCGGATTCCCAAGTCCGACCAGGAGCAGCATTGGCCTCGTCCCGTCGGGACCTCACTTCTTCTCGGGCGCGCCGCGGGCGGCCGGCGCTGCCCCGCCGCGAGCCGGTGGCGCAGCCGCCCCGCGGGCCGGCGGCGCGGCTGCGCCAGGAGCCGCGCCGGGCGCCGCACCAGGAGCCGCACCGGGCGCCGCGCCAGGAGCTCCGCCGGGGACTGCGCCTTCGGCCGGAACGCCGGCGGCCGCTGCTGTGGCGGCGGCAGCTGCTGCTGCGGCAGCGGCTTCGGCCTGCGCTTTCATCTCTTCCGCATAGCCCGACGGCGGCACAACGGTGACGAGCGTAATGTCCATTTGCGCGACGACGCGCACGCCCTGCGGCAGCGTGATATCGCTCAGGTGCTTGGAGTGATTGATCTCCAGGCTCGACACGTCGACCTCGATGGCGCCCGGAATGGCGTCGGCGCGACAGCGTACCTCGACGCTGTGGGTGACGATCGACACCGTGCCGCCGCGTTTGACGCCCGGAGACTGGTCGGCGTTCTTGACGCGGACGGGGATGTTGACGCGGATCGTGGCATTCTCGCCGAGCCGCATGAAGTCGACGTGCAGCGGCAGGTCGCGCACCGCATCGAGCTGGAAGTCCCGTGGAATGACGCGGTGCTTCACGCCGTCAACCTCGACGTCATGAATGGTGGTGAGGAAATGCCCGGCATAGATGCGTAGCCGCAGATCGCTGTAATCGAGCGAGATCGGCAGCGGCGGCTTGCCATCGCCATAGATGATTCCGGGTACCC
>Ga0302326_10008669_pt1 | contig 22386 bp, 24 predicted proteins | sample Palsa_T0_3_FD_202264 | JGI IMG/M metagenome (GOLD analysis project Ga0302326, IMG submission 202264) | Peat permafrost microbial communities from Stordalen Mire near Abisko, Sweden - Palsa_T0_3 | ecosystem: Environmental > Terrestrial > Soil > Palsa > Peat permafrost | place: Sweden: Abisko... | reverse complement strand
GCGCCGACGCCAGGTCACGTCCGAAGGGCTTCTCCACCACGACACGCGCATTCTCAGCGCAGCCTGACTTGGCCAGTCCTTCGGCAACCGTGCCGAACAAGCTGGGTGGAATCGCAAAGTAATGTAGAGGTTGTTTCGCCGAGCCCAACTCTTTACGCAGTTGGGCGAAAGTGTTCGGGTCGTTGTAGTCGCCGTCCACGTAGCGCAAAAGGCCTGTCAGTTTATTGAACGCATCCTGGTCGAGGCCCCCGTGTTTTTCGAGGCTGTCCTTAGCGCGCGCTTTGAGCTGATCAAGATTCCAACCCGCTTTAGCCACGCCAACGATTGGCAGATTGAAACCTTCATCGCGAATCAACCCCTGCAGCGACGGAAAGATCTGTTTGTGCGCGAGATCGCCGGTGGCGCCGAAAAATACAAAAGCGTCAGATTGGAAATCCGCCATCAGGCCGCCTCCGGCTTACCGGCAGCTTTCTCCTTGTGGCCGCCGAATTCGTAGCGCATCGCCGAAAGCAGTTTGGCGGCATATTCTTCGTTACCGCGTGACGCAAAACGGGAACTGAGCGCGGCGCTGATCACCGGCGCCGGAATGCCCTCGTCCACCGCCGCCTGCACCGTCCACCGTCCCTCTCCGGAATCCGACACGCGGCCCGCAAAAGTTGAGAGATCAGGATTTTCCCGCAACGCCGCAGCCGTCAGATCCAGCAGCCACGAACCGATAACACTTCCGCGCCGCCAAACCTCCGCGACCTCGGGCATGTCCATGTCATATTGATAAAGCTCGGGATGGCGCAGCGGGGTTGTCTCGGCGTCATCCTCGCGCTTCATCTTGCCGACGTTGGCGTTCTTAATGATGTTCAACCCCTCGGCAAAGGCAGCCATCATGCCGTACTCGATACCGTTGTGGACCATCTTGACGAAGTGACCCGCGCCGTTCGTGCCGCAGCGCAAGTAGCCGTTTTCTGATGTCGAAGGCTCGCCGGTCCGCCCTGGCGTCCGCGCCGCGGAGCCAACCCCTGGAGCTAACGACTTGAAGATCGGATCGAGATGACTCACAATCGCTTCCTCTCCGCCTATCATCAGACAGTATCCCCGCTCCGATCCCCACACGCCCCCGCTGGTTCCGCAATCCACGTAGTGGATTCCTTTGCTCTGCAATTCACCTGCGCGGCGAATATCGTCGTGGTAGTAGGAATTGCCACCGTCGATAACGATGTCGCCCGCTTCGAGCACAGGTATAAGTGAAGTCAACACCGAGTCGACGACCGCCGCTGGAACCATCAACCACACGGCGCGCGGTTTGCTGAGTTTTTTCGCAAAATCCGCGATGCTGTCCGACGACTTGGCGCCTTTGGCCACCACATCTTTCACGGCTTGCGGATGCGTGTCCGATACTATGCACTCGTGACCGGCTTTCATCAGCCGTTGCACCATGTTCGAACCCATTCGTCCCAGGCCTATCATTCCGATTTGCATTCGCTTCCTCCTCAAACGGTGGTTGGTTGCGTAGAAGAATATTCCCGGTTGCCGTGCTGACTGGAGTCAGCTACGGGATACCTTTCCGGCGGTTCAGGACTGCAGAGTTGGTGATATCTGGCACTGCTCTCAATCACCATACGGTTCTTGCCGATAATGACCTTCTTCGCCTGCCCGAGGTCGGAGATCTGTATGTTTTTCAGCTGGGTGTCGAGGCCTGCCATTATGCCTTTGCTGCCGGTCAGCAGCGCGATGTCCTGCAACCAACTCTTGCGTTGATCTCCCAACCCTGGAGCGCTGACGGCTGCAACTTTCAGGAAGCCACTTAGCTTGTTCACGACCAGAGTAGCCAGAGCTTCCCCTTCAACATCCTCCGCGATGATGAGCAGGGGCTTGCTATTCTTCGTGATCTGCTCAAGTAACGGGAGAAGGTCTTTCTTGAAACTGATTTTGCCGGGGTAAGCGAGAATATAGACGTTCTCGAAGGCAACTTCCATGCGTTCGGGGTCAGTGATGAAGAACGGTGAGACGTATCCGCAGTCAAATTGCATCCCGCCAAACGGCGGTTGTTCGTTGGCTGGGGAGGAACGAACGCTCCCACCCAGATTCGCTCCCGATCCTTCCGCATTGGCTAAAATGCGTTCGTCTACCGTTGCGAGTTTTGCGGCCATTAGTGCGGACCTCCGTCGTCGTAGGAATTTGCAGGCACACCGACAGAGTCTTGTTGGAGCACGCCGCGACTCTTGTCGCGTCTATTTGTATAGCAACAATGTGCTACCACACGAACAAGCGAGCACCGGATCCCGGCGAACGGAACCTTCCAGTTTGGACGGAAAGATCGTGGGCGGGAGGCGCCTCACCCTGGTCGGCGTTAGGTAGTTCCGGCCGCGAAGCGCTGATTTTTTCGACCTCTACAGCGCCGTGCCGGTTCATAATCTCAGTTGCCGCCTGAGCCTTGTCACCCGAGCCGGTAGCGAAGACCATCACTCCTCCCCGCCGTACTCCTTGAACGTAGTCTTCCGCGTCCGCTTCGAGGACCCCGAATGCCGTGAGATCACGAGTCAACCCCACTTCAAAATCGGTGTGTGGCGTACTCATGAGTCCGCTCCCAGCCATCTCCAGAGGCTCTTTCAGAATCCGGACGTCCTTCCGAAGGAAGCCGCTGGCCTCTAGGTCGCGAACGACCTCATCGGCCGATCCAGAGCTTTCAAACAAACCCACTGCAGTTTTTGCCATATTGGCTCCAATCTATTTTGTTAACGAAGTTTCAGTTTTCTAAGCAGAAGTTGCCGAGTCGCCGCTGTTGTTGAGACAGCGGCACCTTCGATTTCATCGCTTGGAGCCATTATTCAGCCTTGGCTACGTGGGCGTATCCGCCAAGCTCTTCCACCAACGCTCGGGCCGATGCAGGTACGGCAACTTTGCCGTCAAGAATTTCATGGCGGTTTACATCGTCGCCATACATGGATTTGTCTCCGCTCTTGTCGGCTTGCATCACGGCGCCGTCTAGGCTCACCCCTGCAAAAATGCCTTTGGATCGCGAGTAAGACAGAATCTCCGCATTCAATTTAAGGTCAGTGCCAGCAGCGGCATTCCGGCCCACGGGTCCGGCCGCCACAGAAGCGTCGGCTCCAAGCTTGAACTTGTCGCTCATTAGGCTTTGCAAGGCATGATCGTTCATAAAGAGCATCACGATGTCGGTGGAAGAGCCCCCGATCTGATAACCCACACTTCCGCTATCAATCGCCACAAACATAGGAGCGCTCCAGCCATGCTCGGTGCGACAGGTTGCTAGTCCCCTGCCATAGCTGCCACCGAATATGAAGGCAAACTTCTTGTCTCCCGGAATGATGGCGATACACTTTGCCGACTCCAGAAGATTCGAAGGAATACCTTGATCAGGAGTATTCATGATCTCCTTGAACACCTGGGCAGCTTTCTGGGTACGATTCACATCATCTTCGCGGTCCGAGGCAACAGCTGTCAGACTCGCAATCACTATCAGGATTGTTACGGCCAAAATACGTTTCAACATTGATATCTCCATTCAAGTTGGAACTCATTAAAAGCAAGGGCTCGCTCGGAGCAGAAACCGTGCGTCTCCGCAGTGCAAATTGCTCAACGTACACCAGAGCGAACTGGATTTAACTCGTCGCATTTCCTTTTCTGCTGATTGCAGCGGCGGCCTTAAACAAAATTCTAGGCGTTACTAATGGGCCATTACTGGTCAATAGTGAGCATGCAACTCCTTGTGCTTTAAGGTTCGAAGTCCTCGTAGCAAAGCGGTCGAGCAGGTGAGATCCCGCCTCAATCAGCTCCTCTGTAGCGGCTTCCTTTGCAAGATGCCGATCCTTTTGAATCAGATCCCCGCCTCCTGACTGAAATACTGGTAATCCTCCCGCCAGCCGCCTTGACCTAGACCGATGGTTTTGTGATCTTCGATAAACTCGATTGCGCGAATGTATTTCACCATGGTGAATCCAAGTTGCGTTTCAACGCGAAGCCGGAGTGGTGCACCGTGCAAAATTGGCAGGGGCTGTCCGTTCATTTCGTAGGCAAGCATTGTCTGCGGATCTTCCGCCAACTCCATGCGAATTGTGCCGTAGAAGTATCCAGGGCCCTGCGCATGTGGTTCTGACGTGGATTTGTTGTCGAACGCGCGGAAGACGATGTATCGAGCGGAAGCAAGCGGCTGGCAGAGTTCAACGATGTGATGCAGCGACACGCCACCCCACTCGGCAATGCCCGACCAGCCCTGGATACAGCAATGCTTTGTAATTTGAGTTTGTTTCGGCATGGCGCGGAGGTCCGCTAGCGTTAGATGCAGCTGCGTTCTCACCAATCCGTCGACCTCCAGACGATAGTTCGCAAATTTGTCGCGTGCCATTGCCAAATAAATCTCCTCTTTTGGCGGGCGGCCATTCACCCAAAAGTACGGCGAGATGTCACCGCGTGAATAGTGTTGTGCGGAGGTTTCATGGCCGAACAACAGCGTGCGGAGTGGATCGGTGATTGACTCAGTGGCTCTTTGAACAAAGCGCGGCCCGTGGCGCGAACACATGGTTGTTACAACGTGGATAAGCACTACGCCGCTCAACCCGGTTAGCCAGACCACCAAAGCGCGCGTCAGATGCGGATTGTGCGTTTCACCCAGAACAATCAGTGCCAGCTCTCTCCGGAAACCATGCAGAGCCACGATTGTCACGTGGCCGATGAAGAATATAATGAACGCGCAAAGAGCGAGGAAATGCAGGCTCCGCGCGCTCTGCCGTCCGTGAAAGATTTTGATGTACCACGGAAAACGAGCGGCGACGGCCGGGGACATCGCTATCCCGGTCGCAATACTAAACGGCGCGAGCATGAATATGACTACGGCGTAGCTCAACTGTTGCAGTGCGTTATATCCCCCCGGCGTCTCCACCAGGTGGAAACCTACATAGCTGCGCAATGCGTACCATGCGTCCGGGACAATCTGCCAGGAGGTCGGAATCAGTCGCCGCCATTCAGGCGTGACGAAAAGGAGCATGAGGTATAAGAACCCTGTTAGCACCCAGGCAAAATCTGCAAGAAAGTGCCAGTGCCGTCCGAGGCCGAGGTTTTCATGGCCTGGCAGGGCAATCGCGGACGGAAAGGCGGTTTCCTCATCGCTCGCCGTCCAGAGCTGGTCCTTCGGTCTCCGCTTCTTTGTGAACTTGAGCCATTCGCTACCCGGCGTGCAGTGGTCGTTCCAGTAGAATCTCGGATGTGCGCTCAAGATCTCAAGGCCGCTGCGGACGAGAAGCGACAGGAGAAGGAAGTTGAAGAAATGCGCGGCCCGCAGCCACAATGGATAATCAAGAGCCATCATTGATGTCGTGCCGAACACACTTCCGCCTCCTCAGTCGCCATTTCCTTTTCTTTTTGTTTCAAAAGAAGATCCAAAGCAGATCTTAGAAACTGGGGAAAAGCATTTCCGGCCAATAAAGAACACTTTTGCCTTGGGAAACAAATTGTCACGGCGGCAGAAAGCTGTGCTATGTTGACCAGTTTTTGGCGGGCGCATCTCGGATCATTAGTGTGGTAGGAACTCAAGCGGTAAGAGAGCCGAGGTGTTGACCATGACCACAATCCCCAAGGCTTGCCATCCAGGCGATGGCCGTAAGGCCTTGAATAGGCTCCCGCAGTTGGCTGAGCCGCTACTGCAATTCGACTTGCAGAAGGAACTTCGGGAACTCCGTCACCAAGCCTCGTGGCAGCGCGAGACTGGACGGAGTTCGAAGACGCTAGCAAAGTATCCAGACTTCCGAATCGTTCTGGTTTTGATGAAAGCCGGAACGCAAATGAACGAGCACCAAGCCGAGGGCAGAGTCTCTATTCATCACCTGCTTGGAAGAATTCGCATACACCTGCCAGACCAGAAGGTCAGCTTGACGGCGGGCCAATTGTTGGTAATGGACTGCGGCCTGCTCCACGACGTTGAAGCTGTGGAAGAAAGCGCTTTCCTGCTCACCATCGCCTGGCCGAACGGCGTATCAGAATCCTGACATCGGATATCCCTCGTATGGGCCGGCAGGTATCCACGCTATCAGCCGCACCACCCATCAGTCTGGCCGTCCTCTCAAGACAGTCGCGCCAAAAGCGTTATAATTTAGCCGAACGTGGAGTGGGGAGGTGTATGTGTCTCCGCCTCGCGGGTCCAAATTGGCGAAAATCGCCCGCCACACATCGATTGATCAGATGTCTCAAAGAACGCGGAATTCTGCGCGTCCTCATCGAAATTCCAAGGACGGCCGCGAGTTCGATCCACACGCGTTCCTCGCTACCATCGGCGAGGGCAGGAAAGCCATGCTCTTTCAGAAGAAGCAAGCCATCTTTGCTCAAGGGGATCGAGCGGACGCAGTGTTTTATCTGCAAACGGGCAAGGCAAAACTCACTGTGGTTTCCAAAACTGGCAAGGAAGCGACGATTGGCATATTGAGCGATGGGAGCTTTTTCGGCGAGGGTTCGCTGGCTGGCCAACCTCTTCGTATGGGTTCGGCAACGGCAATGACAGATTGTGCTGTGCTGCGAATCGACAAGAAAGCCATGGTGGATGCGCTTCATCGGGAACACGAGTTTTCCGACCTATTCGTAGCGTATTTGCTCGCGCGCAATGTCCGTTACGAAGAGGATCTGGTCGACCAACTGTTTAATTCCAGTGAAAAGCGATTGGCGCGAGTGCTTCTTATGCTCGCTCATTTTGGTAAAGACGGCGTTCCAGAGACGGTGATTCCCAAGATAAGCCAGGAGAGCCTAGCGGAAATGATCGGCACGACCCGCTCGCGAGTGAGTTTTTTCATGAACAGATTCAGGAAATTGGGATTCATTCACTACAACGGCGGATTGGAAGTCCACAGCTCACTTCTCAGTGTTGTTCTCCACGATTAATTTCCGCCCGGCAAACCTGGTCTGACACAAAATCCAACAGCGGCGCAGCATTGATCTGCTTGAGCCGTATGCATACCTTCGACCCGCGTCGATGATCAGAACTGTTCAGTTTTGGTCAGCCAAACCATTCTTTCCAAGCCCATTCTGTATTTAGGCTGAACTGTCGAAGCGAGGGAAGATCTTGGATCTCGGAAGGAAATAGGTTGATATGCCTCATGCTGGCAACAAGCCAACCCCGAAGCTGCGTAAATCGCCCCAAGCGCCGTTGTCACACCCTGGCGCACCCCCTGATTCAGACCGTGCCAAGAAGCCACCGCTTGTCGAACCTTCTGGCACCGGCCAAGATTTTAATCCCGGAGATCGTGTCGAGGGTTTGGGCGATTTCGGAATGCCTAGCGGAGAATTTGGCACAGTTGAACGAGCTAACAAAGAGGACGCGGTCGTCAAGTGGGATGATGACGGTCGAAAAAGAATCCACCAACCGTCGCTCAAGAAGATCTAGCCTTCGGCCGCTGTTCAAGGTGCGAGCCATGACTTTTGAGAATGCTCCTGGCAGATTGACCATCTAGGCGGCGGTACGCCGACAGTTGCAAGCGGAGGCGCCAAGGACATCATGGAAAACCCGCGATGTTGTGGTTCGCCCTCGAATATAACGGAACGATTCGAAATTATCCGTGGGGCCCGCCATGTGCGGAGTGGATTGACTTGGCTGCTGGGAACCGTGTCGCCGAAACAACGAGTTCTCGAAATGGTCCGTATTGCTCAGAATGCGCTTTCCGCTTAGGTCTACGTTGGCATTGACCCTAAGGAGGCGCTATATGAAAAGCCGCCCCTTCCCAGAAATACACTGTTTGATTTGCACCAAGCCAGTAGATTTAACTGTCGATTTGTCTGCTGATGAAAACGGAAAAGCCGTTCACCCAGAATGCTACGTTAACAGAATCGCTACTCCTCAAAGCAGCCCATCCATTGTTACGATGGCGGACTAGGCCCTAAACTTTACAATTGGTTCCTGGCTTGATGGGCGACGTTTTGGGTGGGCAATTAACTGCCCGATCAGTTGCCAACATAATTCTTGCGTCGGTGCCGAAAAATCCCCGATTCTTGATTTGAGGGCCTTCAGCTAGAATGATTTTGCATTCGTTATCGGTGAAGGAGTTCCACCGCTAACCGCCTTCCCCGTGATAGGTTTCGGGAGTGGCTGATGACTCCTAGCGGACTTGATTGTCCCGGGAGCGTAAATGCTAAAAGAAGTTCCACTTTTCTCGAAGTTGCCCAGGAATTCTGCTTCTCTTACCTGTCGTTCAAAAACCAAACCCTTCCGACCCCTAACTAAGACGCTCCTCAGTCTGTGTGCGTCCGCGGAGACTTTCAGGGTGCGGGGAAGAGGCATGCCAACCTCTGCTGCAAGGAACCGCCAAGGAGAAGTCGATCGTGCCTGAGATGCGTAAATTTCAAAAGGAAAAAACCGATAAAGGCGCCAGTGGCGGCACCACAAGCTATTTCCAGAAATGCGTAGCAATCGTGCGACCTGTTCGAGGACGAGTTGTTGTCGCAGCGATATTTGCTATTACGATTCTCGCCGTCCACTCGAAGTACACGGTCGAAGGAAGCAGTTGGATGTATTCGATAATTAACGCCGCCATGATTGCCGCGGGCATTGGCCTCGCGGCTCTTTCGACAGCAGTGATATTGAACAACGAAACGCGAAAGTGAGTAAATCTCGTAGGGCCCCACGGGCGGATCGAAATCCAAGCTTGACCGGTTTCGAGATAGAATCCCGGCTCCTACGGAACGCATCAAAAAAATGAAAAATATCGGCGAAGGAGTTCGCCCTTAACCGCTGTCCTAAATCACTATCGGACAGATGATGACTCCTAACAGGGAAATCCTGTTGCAGAGTCATGTCTGTCTCGGGATTCCTCGGTCAACAATTTAATTGAACCGTCTAGTGCCACCCTTGGTGTCCCACTGGAGCGAACTGCACCACATCCGGAGTCTGAAGCAATGGATCTCAAGACATACGAACACGTCAAATTCGAACTGGCTGAACTAATTCGTTCCGGGCAACTGCTTGCTTCTCAGCGAGAAACCGATTCGAACAGGCGATACGAGGCGGAACATCCCTGGCGATTACTGCTCACTCGTTTGGCCGAGGACCGGTTCACCGTGGTCGTTGCCGGCCGGTTCAGTCGAGGAAAATCTTCGTTGATGAACGCCTTGCTCGGATTGGACCGCCTTCCGACGGGTATCGTTCCTCTCACCTCCGTGATCACCTACGTGCGTTATGGCACCAGTGAAAGGGTTCTGCTCAATTACGAAGGCACGAGATTGAGGGGAGAAGCCACGCTCCAAGAATTGCCTGAATACGTCACCGAGAAAGGAAATCCAGGGAACGCAAAGCGGATTGAGTCAGCCGAGATTCAGCTTCCGGCTGAGATTCTTCGCCGAGGATTCTTCTTCGTCGACACTCCGGGTCTCGGATCTGCGATTTTCGAGAATACGAAAACGACGGAGAGATTCATTCCAGAAATCGATGTATTGATTCTGGTCACTAGCTACGAGAGCCCACTCACAGAGGACGAGATGCGATTTCTTCACTATGCTTCGCCCTCGGTGCGCGCCGTGTTCATCGTGATCAATAAACAGGACACCGTGCCAGCGGAAGCCCGCGAGGAAGTAGTTCGCTATGTGGAGAAAACCGCCCGCAGCATTGTTGGAGGTAAGGCATTTCAACCGTTTTCAGTTTCGGCGAGGGATGGCCTGGCGGCGAAGCAAATGGGCGACGCGGAAATGCTCCAACAAAGCGGGCTATTGGATTTTGAGGCGGCTCTGGTGCAATTCTTGACCAACAACAGGGCACAGCTCTTTTTGTCTTCCATGTGTGATCGCACGCTCGTCGAAATGCAGTCTTTGCCGGAGTCTGAGGCCGATGGATTGATCTCCAAATTGCATGCATTGCGGCAGCAAGTCGACCCTCACTCGTCCAGTGGCTCAGGGCAACCGAACGATGCGGCGGTTGAAACGCCTACCCCCGCCAGTGTGGTGTCCCAGAGTATCGGCACATGTGAGGTGTGCAGAGCAGTAATGGGCAAGACAATGAAGTTCTTGGCGCATTACCAGTACGAGCTCAGCACACGACCAGGCACCCAGGAACAGCATGCGAAAGACGGAGGCTTCTGTCCCTTACACACCTGGCACTATGAGCAAATCGCTTCTCCCCGCGGGGTTTGCACGGCATATCCTGCACTGTTGAACCGAACAGCAGACCACTTGCGTTCGCTTGCAGCCGATGGGAATGCGCAATGCAGCTCTCCCTCTCCACTGCTCGAGTCCCACTGTCCTGTCTGTGAGGTTCGTTGGACGGTTGAAGACCAAACTGTCGCTTCGATTCTCAGCAGAGTCAGCCAGGTCAGCGATCCGGCCAACCTTGCACAGTCGGCTCTCTGCCTGCCTCACTTGCACTTGATATTGCGGCGAACGGAAAGTGAGTCTTTGCGCAAATTTCTGCTGTATCGCGAGGCAGCCATCATGGAACGATTTGCAGAGGATATGCAACGCTATGCCATCAAATACGACGCTTTGCGCAGGGATCTCGCAAGTGCAGAAGAACACAATTCGTACCTCCAAGCGCTTCAGCTAATCGTCGGTCATCGCAACGTCAACGCTGTCTTTACGGTGAGAGACATCATGTAGCGAGCATCGCGATACCGCCAAGTCCCGCCAGCTCTTAGCCGTCCACGAAGACAGTTTCATGAGGGGACGTTTTCTGTTGCACGCCGGGTGGCTTCGCGAGACCTCGCGTTGGACTGCCCAGAGAAACCGTAGATAGAAGCCCACGACTCCTACGACGAAAACCATTGCCAAGGCACGGGAGAAAACAAGCGAGATCGGGAGCAGCGTTGCAGCGAGGGCACTGCCGAGCAACATGTTCATGGCACAACTCCTGTCAGGTCTGTGCGGATACCTGCTCAGGGCCGTGCCGCGTACAGGAACAACTCCTGAGACGAGAATATCCGTCAGGAGTCATCAGCCATCCCAGTTTGACAAGGGAGGACAGCGGTTAGCGGCGGAACTCCTTCGCCGTAACGTACTACCTCTATTTTGGCCGGAAGCCACACGTAGAAGCGATGCAACGTGGCTTGAGTGCCCCCCGAATAGCCGTATTCTTGGGGATATTTGAGGCTTTCATCGAAGGGAACTGCGAATAGTGGAGTGAGATCGAAAACAGGTTTACCACAATGAGGAACGCGGTTGAGATGCCGGGCAAACCTTCAACTTTCCTTCGCGGGTTTATTCTTTTGTTTCCCCTCTGACAGCGAACACTCTTCTTTTTCTTCTTTTATCTTCGAGGGATCGATGTCGTAGTTTTCTTCTTCGGCCTCGGTCAGGTTGGGATGACACGGCTCTTTTTCAGACATTTTGATTTCCTCTCCGTTGGATTCAGAACCTAGTCCCAGAGTTGTTGTGTGCCAAGGTTCGCATTTACTCAACCGAACCCGTTTAGGATTGCTAATCGAAGTAAGATCTGCCATTGAACCCCGCTCCAGTCGATGCGTCGCAAAAGTCGAGAATCCGGTCCCAAGGACCCGGCTTTGGGAATCATTTGTGAGAGAGGGGAATGCTCTGGTGGGTAGCAAACTCCTGAGACAGAGAATTTCCTCTCTCAGGAGTTATCAGCCTTCCCAATTTTTCCGAACGGGACGGCGGTTGGCGGCGAACTCCTTCACCGTAATAAATTAGGATTTCAGTTTAGCCTGTCGATCAAGCTGAAAGCACGCGCTGTTGCGCCCCCCAAGAGTTTATAATAATCACGTAAACAGCGGGTGAAGGAGTACCACCCAAACCGCTATCCATTCTCGATGGATGGCTGATGACTCCTGACGAGGTTTCCTATGTCAGGAGTTCGAAAATCCACCGACAAAGCTGCCAAGGTCCGGACCGTCCAAGAACATCTGGACCACCGCCTCGTCGTCTCGATCTCCCGGTTTCAACCGATTTCGGAAGCCGCCTACGCTTGCAGTCTGGAAAGCTGCCTGCTTTCCTCTCGTCCCCCATCGCATTTTCTAGCTGCACTGATTACCCAAATACGTCATTCCGAACTGCTTGTATATCGGCGGGACGTGAAGGTATGAGCGCGAGACAAGAATGCCTAACGCCGGTTACGGGAACCATTGAAAAAGGCGAATTTGTTTTCCGCCGGGAGAAGGAAATCGCGGAACTAAGACAACGCTTTGCTGTCCGCAAGTCCTTCGTGCTGTACGGGCCTAGCGGCTCGGGAAAGACATTCTTGCTACAGCGCGTCATGCCAGAGTTTTCAAATGTCCTCTATTGTCAAGAGGCAACCTCGCCCCAGTTGGTTTTCCAAAGTCTTGCTTTAGCCCTCGTGGCGTCCCGAGATCGTTTTGTTCGAGGCTGGTTACGCAATCCTCAGGCGGTCAAGACCAAGACGGCGATTTCCCTGCGGGGAATTGTCCTCAATGCGGTGCGACGCGGGAACTACTTTGTAGTGCTCGATCATCTGTGCGGCCCAGCGGCAGCACTCTCGGCGGACACACGCGATCTCATGCTTTACGGGGGAACCCCCGTCGCAGCGGTCGCACGCTCCGCTCATATGGAGGACCTGGGCTTTCTGACAGCTTTCTTTGCGCTCCGCACCGAGCGCATGCGGCTGCCGAACTTCTGTTTTCCCGAGGCGTCACGGTTCGCGGAAGAGGTTGCTCGACGAATCAATCTTCGAGCAACGAATTTACCTGAGTTCCTAGAACGCGTGGCAGATCTGGGCCAAGGATCGCCCGGAGCGATCGTGAGGATGCTACGAATGGCGCTGCTTACACGGTATCGCCTCGACGGACATATCAAGACGGCACCTCTGTACATCGATTTTCGACTGTTTTGGCACGCAGAGAACGCATGGTAGGAAGAAGAAAGCACGGGCGATGGTAGCGAGGGCGATTGGGCCCGGAGATGTTTCTCGGAATATTTATTGGCATTCCGACTCCGACCTTCCAAATGAGTTTTACTTCCTTTTTCTTGGGGGAAGTATGTCGCCTTCCTGCGGTTACTTCACTGCTCCGGACGTTGACTTGGAGACTGCAGAGGCCCAAATGCTCGATTACGTTTGCAGGAAACTTCGAGTGCAGGAGGGAGACCGAATTCTCGACTTGGGTTGCGGATGGGGAGCGTGGATGCTGCACGCAGCAAAATGCTATCGTGCTCGCGTATTCGGGACTGCCTCCGATTTGCAGCATTCGGAGTTCGCGACAGATCAATTCCGCTTCGCCGGAGTTGCAGACCGCTGCCTCACAGAAGTCAGCGACTACGGCGACTTGGATCCCCCAACCGAATACGACAAAATCGTAAGCCTCGACACGTTTAAGAATATCCATGCCGGGCATTTGCCAGAATATTTTCGACGGACATTCTCGTTTCTAATGCCCGGCGGGGTGTTTTTGACCAGTACGCTTGCCACTCATGTTGCGGGCTACAACTCGCCAGTATCGGAACTGGAGCAAAACGCTCTTCGTGGGACAGAACTGCCGCCACTCGATACGGTTCTGGGAGTAGCAGAGTCCGCTGGCTTTGAAATTCGGGATGTTGAAAACCTTCGAGAACACTACTTCCTAACCCTTACTCACTGGTTGAGAAATCTCGAACGAACCGCGGAGCGAGGGCGCCAGATTGCAGGTGCCACGATTCACCATGCCTGGCGCATACGCATGGCAGCCTCCGTTCACGCCATTCGAACCGGTCGCACCGGCTTCTATCAAGTGTTGTTGAGCAAACCAAAACGTAGTTCAAGCGGATTACCGCTAACTCGGAGAGATTGGTACAGATGAGCTGTATCCAGAAACAACTCGTTCGGAAATGGGTTAACAAACCACCCGTTGGGGCCTCCACATGATCGAACTATTGCGGCGTTCAGCGAAAGAGCCTGGTTCCAAGGCGTTCCAGAGCATCCTGTTCGAGGAGCCTGAGATTGGCACGAATATCGACAGCCTACCAGCGCCAGAGTTCTTCAAGGATTTGTATCTCGATCAGGTCGTGCACGCGATTACAGAGGACTGGAAAGATTATGATCTCGCGCCTTTCTTTTATCTCCAGCTGAATGATCTCGATGCGATCTCCTACCGTCAGGAAGTGATGAGAGATCTTGAAGATATCCGGCTCATGGATACCCTCAAATCATTCTCCGCGCAAATGCGCGCCATGCGTGAGCGCCTCAAGCAAGCCAAGGATCTCTACTTCAACTACGCAACGGAGCGAGCATTTCTCGGTGCGGTCGGGATCTACTATGAGGCCATCGAGCGCCTGGAGCGAGAATTGAGCATCGTCGACCTGCACTCACGTGGGATGCGTAGTTTCCGCGAGTACCTGAGCGGCTACGCCGGATCCACTTCGTTCAGAAATCTCGTCGCAGAAGCGGAGAAACTGAATTTGGACTTGGCCGATATCAAATACTGTCTGGTCCTCAAGGATGATTCGGTCACGGTCCGCCGCTACGACGAAGAAAGCGACTACAGCACCGCCGTAGAACAAACGTTCAGCAAATTCAGGCGACAGGCGGTGAAGGATTATCGAGTCAAGGTTCCGGTCCGGGATGGCATGAACCACATTCAGGCAGAAGTTCTCGACCGTATAGCGATGCTCTATCCAAACGTGTTCCGCGCCCTTGATGACTTTAGCGCGGCTCATGCGGATTATCTCGACGCGAAAATCTCCCGATTCGATCGCGAGATCCAGTTCTACGTTGCCTATCTCACGTACGTAGACAAATTCCGTCAAGCGAATCTGAGTTTCTGCCTGCCACAGCTCTCCAGAGCCTCCAAAGAGATACGAGGCTGCGATGCTTTCGATGTCGCGCTGGCTGACAAGCTGGTTCGGCAGAACGCCACCGTAGTTTGCAACGATTTCTTTCTGCGAGGCCCAGAGCGTGTTTTCGTTGTTTCCGGTCCCAACCAGGGCGGCAAGACCACCTTCGCTCGCATGTTCGGGCAATTGCACTATCTGGCCTGTCTTGGATGCGCTGTTCCTGGCAAAGAGGCCCGGCTGTTTCTCTATGATCGCCTCTTTGCGCATTTTGAGCGAGAAGAAGACATTAGGAATCTTCGGGGCAAGCTTCACGACGATCTCGTTCGGATCCGCCGCATCCTCGACCAGGTGACGCCGGACAGCATCGTGATCATGAACGAGATCTTTTCCTCGACTACTCTCCATGATGCGGTCTATCTGAGCAAACAAGTCATGACCAAAATCGACGCTATGGACGTGCTCACTATCTGGGTGACGTTTCTCGATGAATTGGCGTCGTTCAACGAGAAGACGGTAAGCGTCGTGAGTACTGTCAATCCCCATAACCCAGCGGAGCGCACCTACAAATTGGAACGACGACCGGCCGACGGACTCGCCTATGCGCATGCGATTGCCGAGAAGTACCGGGTCACGTACAGCTGGCTGAAGGAGCGGATTGAGATATGAGAGTGCTGTTGATGCATCGGGACAAAGACTTCGAGCTGTATGAGGTCCCGTCAACGAATCGGTATGCTCGGAGGCAGGAACCAGATCGCGATACCCTGCTGCGGGCCATAGTCTGGAATGCGCCTGCTCTGACGCAGGACTTGGAATTGAACACGCTGCTGCGCTCAATGGCTGCCGGCGACGAGTTCCTGTTTACCGTGACGCAGCAAGCCATTCTCTCCGGGCTGCGAAATGATAGGAACACCGTCCTCTACCGGCAGGCGATATTGAGGGACTGCGTGAAAAATCCGGCCGCGGTCACGGGACTCTACAATCTCATGGCCTCAGTGATGGAAGAAACGAGGCGGCAGTGGTGGGGCCTCTCGAGTGACCACCCTGGCTCGATGCTCTACGGCTCGGTTGACTTGATGGAGACATTTCTGAATGTTCTGCGAAAAATCAGAACCGTCGCTGAGGAGAGCGCCGAAAGTTTCGAGTCGGAAGGTTTTACTTCACTGTTTGCGATGCTCAGAAAAGAATTGGACGAGGACTATCTAGCGACGATAAAGAACCATCTGAGAGAATTGAAGTTCCGCAAGGGTGCCCTGTTAAGCGCAGAGCTTGGCGACAACAACGAAGGCGCCAATTACATGCTGCGCCAGCCGCACGATAACGAATTAAGCTGGTTCGACAGGCTTTTGGGCAAAGGGCCTGCTTCTCATAGTTTCCGTCTCGACCCTCGCGACGAAGCCGGTGGACGAATTTTGTCGGATATGAGGAGCCGGGGAATTTCTCGGGTTGCGCGTGCGCTAGCCCAATCCTCAGATCACGTCCTGAGCTTTTTCAAAGTTCTCCGGACAGAGCTGGCGTTCTATGTAGGTTGCCTTAATTTGCACCACGAACTCATATCCAAGGGTATGCCGACTGTTTTCCCTACCCTCATGCCAGCAGGCGAACACGGCCGTAACTTCAGTGGCCTGTACGATGTTTGTCTGGCATTGATGATGGATCACGGGGTGGTCGGAAACACCATGAATGCGGAAGGCAAGAATTTGATTGTGATTACCGGAGCGAACCAAGGGGGAAAATCAACCTTCTTGCGAAGCATCGGTCTCGCGCAATTGATGATGCAATGTGGCTTGTTCGTTGGTGCTGATATCTTCGAGGCTCCAATCTGCCCAGCTCTGTTCACTCACTACAAGCGGGAGGAAGACGCAACCATGAGGAGCGGTAAATTCGACGAAGAAATCGCAAGAATGAGTGACATCGTCGACCACCTTGTCCCGAATTCTGTGCTGCTTTTTAATGAATCCTTCGCAGCGACGAACGAGCGAGAGGGTTCGGAAATCGCGACACAGATTGTTCGCGCCCTGCTTGAGAAAGGCATGACGGTCTTCTACGTTACGCATCTGTACGAATTTGCACGAGGCTTCTTCGATGAGCGAAGTGACAGCGCTATTTGTTTGCGTGCCGAGAGAAGAGGCGATGGGACACGAAGCTTCAGGCTGGCGCAAGGGGAGCCCCTGGAAACCAGCTATGGTGAAGACCTGTACAAGAAAGTATTTGCGGATGAGGATCAGCCAATTGCTGCCGAATCTACGATGAGCAGTTGAGATTCGTGCGGGCTCAAACCTGAACGGAACTAGGCTGTATGGAGTCGCGGAGGACATTCACTTCGTGTTCCAAGCCAGCCAGTCGGTTCAATTCCGCCGCAACCGCAGACTCGCCGTCTTCTTTCACCTTCCGGGCGCGGAACAAAGCCTGTTCCGCAATCCGACTCACTTCGTGAAGCAGCTTGCGAATCTCGGTTTCTAACTTCGCGCGACTCTCTTGAACCCGGTTGAGGACGTCACTTTGGACACGCGTGCTGTTGGTTTCGAGCAGCCTGGTGAGGAACCTTCGGGCCTCGTTCCGAATGATCCACCGGGCACCCACCAGGCCAAGAAGCAGGTCGGTCAGCCAACGCAGGGGTGAGGCAGGCTCCGCGACGTCTCTATATTCGTAAAAGGTGAATTCCGAGCGTACGCGGAATCCGGGTGCCGGATCGAGAGCATACGGCATCCGTGCCAATTCGGGAATGCCAGCACTTGCAAGTTTCGTAAGGAACTCGTTTGCCATCTCCACGAACCGCAACTCAACGCGTCTGTATTCGTTCTCTGCTTCTGCCTGCTCGGGTTTCAACCATGGCACGACATGACGTCGTGCTACTTCCTGCGCCTCGTGAAAAGTGCGCCTGCGATACGACGGGCCCAGCCAGCCAGATATCGTTTCCAGCGAAACGTCAAACTCCTTGTGCGCCTGCGGCATTACCCGCGCGAGAAATGTCTTGTGACGATCGACGAACATGTCTGAAATATGTTGCTGTTCACCCATGAAAAGATAACCAAGATCCCGCATCGAACGCTCTGCATCGGCAATGGTCTCTTTCATTATGGCAATACGGGTCTCCGACTGTTCGATCGGCCGTTGGAGCGCCTCACGCTCTTCTGTCATGATCAGGAGGAGTTGGTCGCTGATCCGCTCAAGTCCACGTTCGCAGGCTGCCTGGATGAGACGACGGCCCGATCCTTCGACCAAGCGGTTCAGCGAGGCAACCAGCTTTCCCCAGTCCCGTCCCGATCCCCTGTGTTCGAGTTGCTCCGCCGCGCTGACCTCAAACAGAGGTCCAACAGAATGTTGGTGGAGTCGCTTTTCGAGTTGCCGTTGCGCGAAGGCCACAGCTTCGGCTCGTTCTGCGTCCGTGGTCCGATCCGCTTTGTTTACGGCGATAATGAGATCCTGAACATGCCGCGCAACCGCCTCAATCAGTACTAGCTCTTCCCCCGCAAGCGGAGGATCAGCACCGATCACGACAAGTGCCGCGTCGATGTGAGGAATGAAAGCCTGGGTTGCTGCGGTATTGCCCGTGAACACCGATCCCAGTCCGGGCGTGTCCACGAAACACATGCCGGTCGCAAGCAGAGGGCTGGGTACAAAGATCTCCAGCGCTGCTACATGTTTAGCGTTTTCAGGGTTCTTGTCTTCGGAGACATACTCGGCGACGGTGTTAACCGGAATATCATTCCACCCGGCTGCGGCTTCGAAGCGAACGCGGGCGGCCCTAAGGCTTCCGTGGCGGACGATCGTGGGCACGGTGGTAACCGGCACGACTCCAGTGGGCAGTACGTTATCACTCACAAGTGCATTCAGGACGGAAGATTTACCACGCTTGAACTGACCAATACAAGCAACATAAAAGCGTCCCTCGGAAACCCGCTCTGCTACCGATCGTGCGTCTGTAGCAACATTCTCTGCTCCAAATTCGTCGGCAAGCTCTGCCATGCGCACGAGCGCACCTTCTCCATGCGAGCTGGCTGGCAAACTTGGACCCTCAACAGAAACGGGATCGGCTACTGTCGTGGACGAAGACTCGATCGTACCGCTTGATGACTTCATCATGGTTGGATTCATAACTCTCACTTCCGGCCCTACTCGTTTGACTAAGATGCCGGGGAGCGAGCGCCCTCTTGATGAACGTACCGAATGACCTCGACATCAGACATTGCAATTAGTCCTTCGTCCACCATTTGATCCAGCGCAGGGATGAGAGTCCTGATTTTCTCCTCTGTGTCAATCACGGAGATCATGATCGGTTGGTCCGACGAACGAAGCAGGTGGTGCTTGTGGATGAGCGTGCTCGCGCCATAACCCTCAATGCCCCGAAACACGCTCGCGCCAGCAATATCAAGTTCTCTGCACCTGGTAACAATCGCTTCGTAGAGGGGCTTTCCATGCCACTTATCGTCTTCGCCGAAATGGATGCGTAGCATCTTGGCTTTGCCTTCCAGTTTCATACTTGCGTCTCCTGTCGCCGTTCCGCCTTCTGGTAATTGTGGGTGTACTTAATAACGTCCACGTTGGAGAGCACGACTAAACCCTGCTGCACCATCTGGTCGAGAATCGGCATGAACGCTTGCAGTTTCTCTTCCGTGTCGACGACGGATAGCAGAATGGGACGGTCGTGCGAGAGACTGAGCTTGGCATCCTTGTGGATGCGCCGGTTGGCACCGTATCCCAGAATGCCACGGTAAACCGTGACCCCAGCGATATCATGCGCCCGCAAGCCATTGACGATCGCTTCATGGAGCGGCTTGTCATTCCACTTGTCGTTTTCGCCAATGTAGATCCTCATCATCTTGGCCTTGCCCTCTCGCTTCAGAGCCGGGCCTTCTGTGCTTGGGGCCCGTTTCTGTTTTTTCTCGGCAGGTTTCACGATGGTCGTGTCGTGCATCTCAATCAACCCTGTGCCGACCAACTCGTGCAGCTTAGGCAGCAATTCCTCCACCTTCGCGGCGGTTTCAATGAACTCGACCTTCACCGGAAGGCGGATCGCCAAGTCGACTAGTCGCGTGGTGTGAATATGGTGGTCTGAGCCAAACCCAGCGATGCCACGAGTCACCGTTGCGCCCGAGACACCGTGAAAGAACAGAAAGTCCAGAATGGCGGCGTAGGCGGCCGCCCCGTGGTACTGCTGGTCTTCCGTTACGTAAATGCCGACTTTTTTGCCAGGCCCTGCTGTGAGCATATTGTCCTCTCGAGGCTAAAGTCCTCTTTGACCAACCAGAAACTCAGCGGCGCGACCCAAAAGGCCGCCACCCTCATGATTTCCATGCTTGAGTTGTTCACGGAAGGTTTCGAGTTCGTTTTCCAATTCGGCCCGATTTCGTTCTACGATTTCGTCAACGAGCGTTCGCAAACGCAGTGGCACAAATTCTTTCACTTTTCGGCCGTGTTCCACACATAGCGTACCTTGACTCTTCATCCACTGCGCAAACATGGCCCCCTGCAGCTTTTGCGCCAGTTCCCGTAAGCGAGTTATCTCCTCTTCCAGCACGTAGCGACAGAGCGAACACTGATCACTACTTACCTTTCCAGTGAGTGGTGCTTTCAACATTCCTAGAAAGACAATGGTGACACTCTCCCCCGGCGTGGAGCGAGAGAGCTTCCCTCTGGAGCGGGCAAGCGCCCAACCATGGAAATTGCACAGTCGCAGATCCGTCTGCGGCCGAGCAGTTTCCGACAGTGTCCACTGAAAGTCCTTCAGGATTCCGCAGATTGGACATGTGCCTTTAATGAGTGCCTGGCCTAGACTGGTTCCAGGTACTGAAGCCTCAGCTTTCATGGGATTGACCTCCCAGCCATAACGCCTCCCCACACCCCAACAAACCCGACGACCACACTCAGCACCACGTACAGCAGGCCTAGACCTACTTGGCCGTCCTGGATGGTGCGCAGAGTCTCATATTCAAAGCTAGAGAATGTCGTGTAACCCCCGATGAAGCCGATTGGGATCAGGTATCGCCAATTTGCGCTCCAATGCGTTCTTGTCGTCAATAAGGCAAAGACCAGCCCGATCAGGAATGACCCCGTAACGTTGATCACAAATGTCCCGTAGGGGAACCGAGTTCCCATCCGGCTGCCGATATAACTGCCCAGCCAGAACCGCAAAATCGAACCGAGACAACCTCCTACGCCCACCATCACGTATTTCAGCAAGTCGCTCCGTTCCTTTCCTGTTCATAATTCTTCTCAAAGTCTCAGCTGCTTACGACGCCACTGTCTGTTCGGGTCGGGCGCTCTCCAATCCATCCAAATCTCGGCGAATGGTGTCTTCCTGTCCCACTGGCGACACATGGTCTCCGACCAGCCTCTCCACCTGCGCGCGATAGCTGTTGGCATACGCGTCGAACCGGCGTTGGATCTGAGTGAGCGTTCTGTCCGACCAGTCAAAAAGCAAAGCATGGTAGGCGGAAAGAGATTTTGCGACTTGCTCTCCGATTGTTCCCGCCAAACGCTTCTTCACAATCGATCTCGAGATATTTCCGCCGAGTGAACGAAGAAGAAAAGAGGGCTTCATCCGAATGTTCAGTTGGCCTAGATCGAAAGCTGGCATCTCGCGCACCACACCAGAAAACTCTTGCGTCCCAGGGACGTCTTCGACTTCCAGCACTTTGGCCGTAGCGGCCAGCGTCTCGTGGAGTTTGTGCGCCATGGCATCCATCCGTCGGCGAAGAGTTTCAGTCTGTTCTTGAACCGTCCATGTGACGGCATTCCGCACGATCATCGGCGCGGCTTCCCCGGTCGCACCTTGTTTCGACCAGGACTCGACCAAAGTAGCTGCCGCGAATCGCAATGTCCGGGTGGTTGAATACTCCAATTCGTTCGCCACGCCTCGGGCAATTTTCTTCATCTCTTCAAGCCGACCGCTGGCTTGCCGCAATTCAGATTCAACAACGCGTAGTTGTTCCACTTTCTTCGGGGAGATCTGATCTTTGCGGCGGAGACGCGTCCGCAGAGCCATCTCAACCGACTGCTGCAGAGCTCCCAGTTTGCGCCGGATGGAACGAAGTTTGAGATCCTGCCTTTGACTGTAGAGAGGAGCAATGTCCTCTTCGAACCAATGCGTCAGTAAGTCTTTGCTTCCGGGCATGACGCTCACGGCATGGACCGCAAGATCCAAATTCAGTTCTTCTTTGATGTGATGTTTGACATATCCAACGACTTGCGAGCGATCTTCGAGAGTCAACAAGTCTGCCTTGCTCAACAAGACGTTGGCCGGGATTGCCGCGTCGTAGAGAATCTGTATGGTCTGAAGGTCGTCCGGGGTCAGAGTCGATCCCGCATCGATCAAGACCACGCCTAGGTCACAACGTGGCAGGTAGGCAAGCGTCTCAGCAGCTCCTCGTGTCGCAAGCGACCCCAATCCAGGAGTGTCGACAAAAGCGATTCCCTCCTTAAGGCGAGCGGAAGGGATCTGAACAACGATTCTGGTCACATGCTTTTCATTTCCCCGATTCAGCTGTTCGGCGACGAACTGCGGCAATTGCGAAATGTCGAATTGTTCGGGAGTCCGATTGGCAAACCAGACACGAACGATGGGAGAATCGCCGTACAACAAGCGCGTTGGCACCGCGGTGATGGGTGTTACTCCAACCGGGAGCACATCGGTCCCGAGGATTGCATTCAGCAGCGACGACTTGCCGGAACTAACGCGGCCAAAAATAGCAATTT